>Ga0310334_100185_pt1 | contig 19061 bp, 15 predicted proteins | sample LakMicMIDCLREDC7_FD_195548 | JGI IMG/M metagenome (GOLD analysis project Ga0310334, IMG submission 195548) | Enriched freshwater cyanobacterial communities from Lake Michigan, Michigan, United States - MI23.DCL.RED.C7 (v2) (version 2) | ecosystem: Environmental > Aquatic > Freshwater > Lake...
CAACGGCGCAGCGGCGGCAATTACTAAGACCCAACCTCAAGACAGGTCGATGGGAGCCCCTTTCGGGGATCCCCCGCCTCTTACCGCCCCTCAATCCTTTTTTTTGCCGTTTCCCCCGGTCCCCGGGGCTGCTCCCACCACGCCGCCCGGGGGGGCCCCCTGGGGGCGCCGTAGTGGGTGGCCGGTTCGCCGTGGGGGAGGCTCCTTGGCACCAGGAGCAGCGCCTCTGGTGGTTGTTGTGGAGCCGATGCCCGGGGGTGGGATGGGTGCGGCTCCGCTCCCTCGAGCGGGGTTGTGGTGGCCTGGCCTCGGCCTGGCGGCTTCCCGCCGCAGGTTTCGCACGGCTGCCGGGTTGGCACGCCGCTCTGGTGCCGGGGGTGGAGCGGTTCCGGGAGCAGTGGGGGGTGGATCCATTGGCCCGCCTGCTGCGCGATCCCCGGGTGGATCGGCGGGTGCTGCTGCCTGGCGATGCCCGCTGGCCCGACGCCATCAGCGCCCTGGAGCGGCCGCCCCTGGGTCTCTGGTGGCAGGGCCGGGGCACACTCTGGAGCCTGCTGGCGCGGCGACGGGCCGTGGCCGTGGTCGGCACTCGCCGGCCCTCACCCCATGGGATGGCCATGGCCAGGTCCCTCGGACTGGCCCTCGCCAGGGCCGGCTGGCCGGTGGTGAGTGGACTGGCGGAGGGCATCGATGGGGCGGTCCATGGGGGCTGCCTGGAGGGGGATGGCGCTCCGGTGGGGGTGCTGGGCACCCCACTGGAGCGGGTGTACCCCCAGCACCACGGGCCCCTGCAGCGGGCGGTGGGTCGTCGCGGCCTGCTGCTGAGCGAACAGCCCTCCGGTTCGCCGGTTCGCCGTGGTCACTTCGCCGGCCGCAACCGTTTGCTGGTGGCGCTGGCGGCGGCGGTGGTGGTGGTGGAGTGCCCGCCTGGCAGCGGCGCGCTCCATTCCGCCGCCTATGCCTGGGACCAGGGCCTGCCCCTCTGGGTGGTGCCGGGGGATGCCGGGCGCCATGCGGCCCTGGGCAGCAATCGCCTGCTCGGCCAGGGCGCAACGCCGTTGCTGGCCCCCGAGGACCTGGTGACTTTCCTGGGACCGGGCCCCCTCGCCAGCGGCGTCAGCGCCGCCACCCCATCCAGCTATCCCCAGGTCGATCCCACTGGAACCGACCACGACCGGTTGCTTGCGGCTGTGGGGGAAGGGGCGTCCCTTGAGCAGATCAGCCTCCAGCTGGGGCGGCCCGCCGGTGAGCTGGCGATCGCGTTGTTCCAGTTGGAATGGGAGGGACTGCTGCGCGCTGAACCCGGCCTGCGCTGGCAGCGCTGCTGAAGGGGCGGCCGTCGCCCTTAGCCTGATCGGATGGTGGGATCAACGGGCGGGGATTGCGCTGGGTTGCTGGCCTCCGACCTGTTGGCCTGGCGCCGTGGGCTTTTGGCCAGCACAGGAGGGGCCAGCGCCGACCTCGACTGGCTCCTTGATCTGGGCGGCGGTCTCCGCTGGCCCGAGCTTCAGGCCCTCCATCTGCATCCGGAGCGGATGGTGCAGTTGGACCAGCCCCTGGCCCAGTTGGAGGAGCTCTGGCGGCGCCACCGCCGCACGGCCGAACCCCTGCAGTACCTGACGGGCCTCTGTCCCTGGAGGGATCTGGAGCTGCGGGTGGGCCCCGGCGTGCTGATTCCCCGCCAGGAAACCGAACTTCTGGTGGATCTGGCCCTGGCCCTGGCCCCGCCGCTGCCGGGCGGTGCCGGGCTCCGCTGGGCTGACCTCGGCACCGGCTCTGGCGCCCTGGCGATTGCCCTGGCTAGGGCCCTGCCGACAGGCCAGGGCCTCGCCGTGGATGTGAGTGACGTGGCGTTGGACTTTGCGGCCCTCAACCGCGCCGCCGCCGGGGTTGAGGAGCGCTTCCTCCTGGTGCGCTCTGATTGGTGGGAAGCCCTGCAGCCCTGGGAGGGGGGACTTGACCTGGTGGTGTCCAATCCTCCCTACATTCCCAGCATCACCGTGGATGGCCTCGAACCCGTGGTGCGTGATCACGAACCCCGCCGCGCCCTCGACGGCGGATCCGATGGGTTGGCGGCGCTGCGCACCATCTGTGCTGGTGCGGCCGAGGCTCTGGCACCGGGGGGCGTTCTTCTGCTTGAGCACCACCACGACCAGAGCCCGAGCGTGCTGCTGCTGCTGGAGCGGGCCGGGCTGGAGGAGGTGCAGCCCCACCGCGATCTCGAGGGGGTGCGGCGTTTTGCCAGTGGTCGCCGGCCCGCTAGCGGGGCAACACGATGAGCCGCGTTCTCGTTGCGGAGGCCCTGTCGGCGCGGCTGGCGGCGGGGGAGGCGGTGATCTTCCCCACCGATACCCTGCCGGCCCTGGCCTCCGCCCCTTCAATTGCGCCCCTGCTGTGGCGTCTCAAGCGCCGCCCTCCGGATAAACCGCTGATCCTGATGGGCGCCGACCTGGAGCAGCTGGTGGGGCTGATCGGGGTTCCCTGGCGTTCCGAATGGCTGGAGCAGGCCCACCGCTGCTGGCCCGGCGCCACAACCCTGGTGCTGCCGATCGCTGGCCCGCTGGTAGAGGTGCTCAACCCGGGGGGGCGCAGCTTGGGGCTGCGGGTGCCGGCCTCCCCCCTGGGCTGCGATCTGCTTCGGCGCAGTGGTCCGCTGGCCACCACCAGCGCCAACCCTTCGGGTGCCCCCCCCGCCACCGACGCGGATCAGGCTGCCGCAGCCTTTCCCGGGCTCGCCCGGCTCGCCCCGCTGCCCTGGCCGCCTGGATCCGGCGCCCCCAGTCGGGTACTGGCCTGGCGCGAACCACTCGATTCGGAGCGCGATCCCTGGCACGTGCTTCGGCCCGGGCCTATGCACAACATGCAGGAGGCTCAACCGGCTCCGGGCGGCGGTGGCTCTCCATGCTGATGCTGGTGCTGGTGGTGCTCCTCACCGTTGCCCTCAGCCATGGGCTGGTGGAACCGCTGGCGGTGGTGCTGCGTCCGGTGCTCAACCTCTCCTGGCTGGGTTGGGGGTTGTTGGTGCTGCTGGCGTGGCTGCTGGCCGGGGGCGGCTCGGAGGCGTCACCGCCCCGCCGGCAGGGTGAGGACCCTCCTGCCGATCAGGGTTGACGGCCTGCTCCGCCCCCGGCCGGGGCGTTGGGGCGGAAGGTGATCCAGTCGAAAAAGTCGATCGGGCCGAGTTGCCGCTCGGGTTTTCCGTTTACCCGCAGGCGAACCAGGTCGGCCCGGCCAGAGCGGACCATCAGGCCGCTCCGAAGCGGGAAGCTCCGCTGGCCGTTGAGTTCCCCGGAGAACAGCAAAACCCCCTCGGTGCTGCGCACCTCCACCCAGCTTGTGCCGGTGGTGCGCAAGCTGATCGAAGGCACCCCCACCGGGGTTGCGCCGGGCTGGGCGGCGGGGCTGGGGTTCGATCTCGGTACCTGAGCGGAGGGCCGGGATCTCTCTCGGGAGCTCCAGGGATGGGTCGCCAGTAGTAAACCTCCCAGTCCCAGGGCCAGGCCGGCGGCCAGGGCTCCGGCTACCCCGGCGCTCCGCAGGCCCTCCGCCGCCCGCCGGAGCCCGGCCGCCTCCGGGCGCTTCCCGGCCTCCTCCCGGACCTCCTGGGGATCCAGGTCGCGGTTGGCGGAGGTGCCGGTTGCGGCGGTCGGGGGCAGGCTGGCGTTCCCGGCGACACCGGCCTGCGGCAGCGCCCGCCGGATCTGCTCCCGCAGGGCCATCCCCTCCTCGAGGAGTTGTTCGTTGCGTTGCTGGACCGGCCGGATGCGCTCCCGGAATTTGCCCTCAAACACTTCGGGCAGATCCTTCAACAGCGCCTGGTAGCTGTCCCGCTTGCGCCGGGCCGCCTCCAGCTCCTCCTCGAGCATCTCGTGGCGGAGGCGGTCAGCGTCGGGCGAGTCGGGCATCGAGAGGGGCCTGCGGGCACGCTGGCAGCAAGCCTAAGCAGGGTGGCGCATGCCCGAACCGGGTGGGATCCTGCATCCTTGGAGGGCGATCAACGGCCTGGCTTCCCGATGCCCCAGCGTCCACCTGCCTCCATCGCCGTGGTGGGTGCGGGGGTGGGCGGTTGTGCCCTGGTGGCCAGCCTGCGCAGGGGCGGCTGGAGCGGTCCGATCAGCCTCTGGGAAAGCGGTCGCGGCCCGGGTGGTCGCACCGCCACCCGTCGCTCGCGCCGCGATGCCGGCCTGCGGATCGACCATGGCGCCCCCTTGTTCAATATCAACGGCCCAGCTCCGGCCCTGCTGGAGCCGTTGCTAGCCGGGGGGGTGATCGAGCCCTGGCGCGAGCCCCGGGCCAGGCTTGACGCAGCGGGCCATCTCCATCGTGAGGACAGCCGTGATCCCTTCAGAGCAGGCGCGCTCTACCGCGGCGTCGGGGGGATGGATGGCCTGTGCGCTGGGCTGCTGGCCCTCGCCTCGGGAGTTGAGGCGCATTACGGCGTGTTGGTCTGCCATCTGGCGGTGACCCCAGGCGGAGGCTGGCAACTCTTCGACCGGGAGCGCCAGCTGCTGGGGGAGGCCGACTGGCTGGTGCTGGCGGGCACCCTGCTGGCCCACCCCCGCTCCCGGCTGCTGCTGGCCTGGGACACCGTGCCCCTGAAGGAGGCGGCCCAGTCGCTCGATGATCCGGAGCTTCAGCATGCGCTGGCGGCGCTTGCCTCCCTCCGCTCGGAAGCCCGCAGCAACCTGCTGCTGGTGGCGGAGGGGCTCGATGCTGAGATCTGGCGCCGTTGCCCGTTTCGCCTGCTGCGTTTCGATGCGGCCGCCGAACAGCGCTGGCGGCTCTCACGCCTTTCGATTCAGCCCCTCGCCGATGGGCGGGTGGCGGTTGTGGCCCATTCCAGCGCCATCTTCGCCGCCGAGCATCTGAGCGTGTATGGATCCCGCTCCTCCATCGCCCGCCAGCTGGGCCTGATGCCGCAGCAGCAGGAGGAGATGGCGGTGATTGAGGCGCTCAGTGAGGCGCTTCAGGACGCCCTGGCGGACTGGCTGGAGCCTGGCCTGGTGGGCCGGGGGGAGCGTCAGCTGATGCGCTGGGGTGCGGCCTTTCCGCGGGAACCCGGCCTGCCGGAGGATCTGCTGCTCTGTCGCCAGAGCCAGGTGGGCTTCTGCGGCGACTACGTGGCCGGGGTGGGGTTCGGTCGGGTGGAAGGCGCCCTGCGCAGCGGCGAGGGGCTGGCGGCGGCGTTGCTCAAGGGTGTTCAAGGGGAGCCGCCGTCGCCGTCGGGGAGCGCCAGCGTGGCCGGTTGAACCGAGCTCCTCCAGGGTCCGGCCATCCCCATCGGGATCGCGGATGGCAGGCCTTTCGCGGAGCTCGCCCATCCCCTCGCTGGACGAATCCAGCCGCTCCAGCTGAATCAATCGTCGGAGAGCTCCACGGCTTCTAACAGGCTGATCGCCACGCGGATCCGGTTGAGATCCATGGCCCAGGCCGCCACGCTCTCCGATTTCTCCTCGGCGATCAGACCATCGATCACATCCTCGTGAAAGGCGGCCAGCTTCTGGATGATCTTCACCGCCAGCTCCCGCTCCTGATAAGGGCTCAGGGCCGAGCGGGTCTCGACCAGCTTGAACACATCGCGGGCGTTGTCGAGCTGGGCGCGGGTGAGCAGCTCGGACACATTGTTGGGGAAGGCACTCGGCCCGGGGTCATCGTCGAACTCGGGATGGCCGGACCATCGGCTGGGGGCTGCTCCGCCGGTCGGTTCGGGAGGCCCCTGCGGATCGGCACCGGAGCTGGGGCCCGGATCGGAGCCGGAAGTCAGATCCGCCATCGCTGCAACTCCTGGCTGGCTGGATCCTAGGGGGGATCACTCTTCGCATCAGGACCACCGTGGCCTGATGGCCTGGATCCGGTGCAACGGGGCGAAAAGCAACCATGCAGTGAGGGTTGCAGCGCATCGTTGAGCCGGATTGCAGGCGAACCCTGAGTGGGCTGGATCCTCAGTGGGCCGGATCGCGCATGCGTTGCAGGAAGTCTGCTTCCTGTTCCGCGGTGGCCAGGCGGCCGTCATCCACGATGATGATGCGATCGGCCACATCGAGGATCTTGTTGTCGTGGGTGACCATGATGATCGTGGTCTTTTGCTCGCGGGCCAGCTGCTGCATCAGCTCCACCACGGTGCGGCCCGATTCCTTGTCAAGGGCGGCGGTGGGTTCATCGCCCAGCAGGATCTTTGGCTGGCCAACTAGGGCCCGGGCGATCGCCACCCGCTGGCGCTGGCCGCCGGAGAGGTTGGCGGGCATGTAATCCACCCGATCCCCCAGGCCCACCTTCTCCAACATTGCCGTGGCGACCTGGTCCATGTCCTGGTCGTAGAAGCGGTCGTGCAGTTCCAGGGCGAGCCGCACATTGCGGCGGGCATTGAGGAACATCATCAAATTGTGGGCCTGGAAGATGAAGCCCACATTCAGGCGCAGGTCGGCGAGCTGATCCTTGCTGGCCCCGTTGAGCTCCTGGCCGAGGATCTTCAGGCTGCCGTCCTGGCAGGAGCGCAGGCCCCCCAGCATGGTGAGCAGGGTGGTCTTGCCGGAGCCGGAGGGGCCGGTGCAGATCACGATCTGACCCGGGTAGATGTCCAGTGAAATGTCCTTGAGGGCGTGCTTGCGCTCCCCACCGTCGCCGAACCAATGGTTCACGTTATGGAGCGAAATCACCGGTTGATCGGCTGCGGCAGTGGGTGCTGAGGCGGTGGGCAGGGGCTGGGGATCCATGGGCGACTCAGAAGACATCGGCCGGATCGAGTTGCACCAGCTTGCGGGTGGCCAGGGTGCCCGATCCCACGCACATCACGAAGGTGAGCGCCAGCACCAGCACGGCGCGGTTGAGGGTCATCATCACCGTGAGTTTGGTGACGCCGGCCAGCAAGGCATACAGGCCGCAGGAGAGCAGCACGCCGGGGACGAAGCCCACCAGTGCCAGAATCGCCGACTGTTGAATCACGATGGCGATCACAAAGGGGTCGCGATAGCCCATTGCCTTGAGGGTGGCGTACTGGGGCAGGGAGTTCATTACATCGCCATAGAGAATCTGATACACGATGATGCTGCCCACCACAAAGCCCACCAGCACCCCGATCGAGAAGATGAAACCCACCGAGGAATTGCGCTGCCAGTAACCCATTTCTTTTTCGGCCAGCTCCTGCTTGGTGAGAACCATCACATTGCGACCGGTAAGGATCGGCTCCATCGCGGCCTTCACCGCCTGGGGGGAGGCGCCGGGCTTAAGGCGGATCAGGCCGACCTGCAGCGCGCCTGGATCGAGCTTGGGGAAGAGGTGTAGGAAGGTGTTTTCGGCGGTGATCAGGTTGGCTTCGGCGGCGAAGGTGGCCCCCATCACGAAGGTGTCGATGATCTTGAGGCGCTTGTTGTTGATCTCCACGGAGAAGGGCTGGCCCTGGCGCAGGGTGTCGATCACATTGCCGTATTGCTTCTTGGAGTTGCGATCGAACAGGGCATTGCCGAGCACCTGCAATTGGCTGCGGTTGGTTTCGATCTCGGCGAAGCTCAGGGAAGGCTGGTCGAGGTTGACGCCATAGACATAAACATCAAACGATTGGCGGGTGGCCGGTGTGATCCAGGTGCCCCTCCCGATCCGCAGGGGTGACACCGCGGCTACCCCATCCACCCCCAGAACCTGATAAAGGCGGCTGCGAGGGAAATCCTGCAGGGAGCCCAGGTTGCTGTATTTCGAGCTCACCATCACCAGATCGGCCTGGAGCTTCTCGATGGGCTTCTTCTGGCTGTTGTAGAGGCTGTCGATCAGCCCCAGCTGGAAAAACATCAGCAGGTTCGAGAAACTCACCCCGGCGATGCCGATCAGCATCTTGGTGGGGTTGTTGCTCACCTGCAGCCAAGCGATTGGGGTGCGCTGCAGCAGTTTCTGGAAGGCTCGCCGCATCAGGGGGTCCTCGGAGCACCGGGCGCCGTGGGGGCTTGCGGCGCGGTGGCACCGGCCGGCGCGGCAGCAGGGCTGCGGGCCGCCTCCTCGGGGGTGAGGGGGTCGAACACCACATTCACCTGGAGGTTGGAAGCTCCGCCGATGGGCCGTTGCTTCAGATCGTTGGGATCGATGCGCAGCCGCACCTGGAACACCCGCTGGTCCTGGTTCTCGCCCGCCTCGCCGGCAAAGATCGACTGCCGCTGGACCTGGGGAAGGATCTGGTAGACGTTGGCCCGGGCGCTGCCCTCGAAGCCGTCGGCGGTGATCGTGGCCCCTTGGTCTGGGCGTACGCCCTTGATGTCGCTCTGGTACACCTCGGCGGTGACCACCATGCGGCTGGTGTCAGCCATCTCGAGGATGCCGGAATCGCCCACCTTGTCGCCGGGTTGCACCACCACCTTGAGGATGCGGCCGTCCTGGGGGGCTTGCACCGTGGCGAAGGCCAGTTCCTGCTTGGCCCGGTCGCGGGAGGCGATCGCCTTGCGCAGTTCGCTCTGGGACGTCGCCACATCCACCGGGCGCACCTCCTTGATCTGCTCGAGTTTCTGCTTCTCGCTGGCGATCTCCGAGCTCAGGGAGGCGAGGGTGCCGGCGCGGGTCTCGATTGCCTGGGCCAGGTCGGCTTCGGTGGTCTGGGCGCGGGTGCGGTAGCGGTCGCGCTCCAGCTGGGAGGCGCCGCCATTGGCGTACAGGCCGTCGTAGCGCTTCGACTCGGTGCGAGCTTCCAGCATGGTGGAGCGCTTGCTGTTCACGTTCTGGTCCTGGGCGAGCTTTGAGCCGGCCAATTGGCGCTCCAGGCTCTCCACTTTGTAGACCTGCGCCTGGATCTCGCCTTGCTTGGCGCCAGCTTTCACCTGCTCCAACTTGCGCTGCGAGAGGGTCACGTTCTCCTCGGCCTCGGCCAGGGCGGCGGCCAGGCTGGCCTTGCTGTTGAGCACCGCCAGGGGCTGGCCCTTTTTCACCACCTGGCCCTCCTCCACCAGGATGTCCTGCACGCGGTCGCCGCTCAGGGAGGTGGGCACGGACACCTTGCGGATGCGGGTTTCCGGCTCAAGCCGCCCCAGGGCCGAGATGCGGCGCGGGCCCTGCACCACCGGGGCTTCAGGGGGTTTTGGCTTGCAGGCCACCAGGAGCCCCGGCAGGGGCATGGCAGCCAGCAACAACGCCAGCGCCAGGCGGCGCCGGCGGCCGATCGCATGGTCGGGGGAAGGCGGGAGCGGGTGACTGACCATCGGCTCGGGATTCACGCGCTTGGCTCGCTCACCATCGGTCCCAGGGTAGGCGGGTCGGCCAGTGGAACCACCGCTGCTTTGGACGGGGCCCGGGCACGATCGAGGAACGGGCCGCGGCTGCGGGGGGGCTCAGCTGGGCCTGCGGTAGGCCATGCGACGATCGCGTTACATCCGGCGTCCAGAACCGTGCGGGGCCCGCGCAGCGGCCAGGCCGGAGCCGAGCCGCTCCGTTCCCATCTGGTGCTTGCCGGTGGCGGCCACACCCATGCGCTGCTGTTGCGGCGCTGGCTGATGCGACCGGGGCTGCGGCCAGCCCACGGCTTGATCACCTTGGTGAGCCGCCACAGCACGGCCCCCTACTCGGGCACGCTGCCGGCCCTGGTGGCGGGCCTGATCGCCCCGGATGATGGCGCCATCGACCTGCGGCGGCTCTGCGCCTTGGCCGGGGTGAGCTTCCTGCGAGCCGAGATCGTGGGGCTCGATCCGCTGGCGCGGGAGTTGCGGCTGGAGGGCCGGCCGCCGCTGCGCTTCGATCGGCTCAGCCTCGATGTGGGGGCCGTGACGGCAGGGGGCAGCACGGAGCCAGACGCAGCGCCGAGGCTCGGCCTGCCCGTGAAGCCCCTAGAGCCCTTCCTGGCCTGGCTCAGCACCCTGGCGCCCGGATCTGAGCTGCGCATCCGCGGTGGCGGCGCGGCGGCCGTGGAGCTGGCCTTGGCCCTCAGGGCTCGCGGTCATGCGCCGCGCCTGCTGCTGCGGGGCCGGGGGCTGCGGCTCGGTTCCGGTGCGGCCAATCGGCTGGGCGAACGGCTGCTGGCCGAGGCCGGCATCCCGCTGGAGCGGAGCGTGCCGCAGGAGGCTCCGGCCGATCTGGCCTGCACCGGTAGCCGGGCGCCGGCCTGGTTGGCGGCGGCGGGGCTGCCGGTGGACACCACCACGGGCCGGGTGCTCACCGTCGCCAGCCTGCAGGTGTTGCATCACCCCCACCTCTTCGCCGCCGGCGACTGCGCCGTGGTGGTCGGGGCGCCCCGGCCGGCCTCGGGGGTGTGGGCGGTGCGGGCGGCGCCGGTGCTCACCGCCAATCTCCAGCGCAGCCTGGCGGAGCCGGAGCGGCCGCTTCGCCCCTGGCGACCCCAGCACCGGGCGCTTCAGTTGCTGGGGGATGGGGGCTGGAGCCCGCAGGGGCCGCGGGCCGTGGCCTTCTGGGGCCCATGGGCCCTGGGGCCTAGCCGTTGGCTGTGGCGTTGGAAGCGCCACCTGGATCAGCGCTTCCTGGAGGGTTTCGCGGCCCTCGCTCCGATCGGACCGGAGTCCATGGCCTGCCGCGGTTGTGCCGCGAAGCTGGCCGCCGGTCCCCTGGAGGGGGCCTTGGCCCGGCTCGAAGCGATCGCGGATGCGCAAGCGCCCTCCCCGAGGCCGCTGTTCCTGGATGACGGGCGGGACGGAGTGGCTGCCGGGGCTTCGCCACGCGGTGCCTTCGCAGCAGCAACGCCAGCTCCCCCTCCGCCCGAAGACGCGGCGGTGCTGGGCACGGCCGCCGATGGCTCCCTGTTGCTCCAGAGCGTGGACGGCTTCCCGGCCCTGGTGGCCGACCCCTGGCTCAATGCCCGCCTCACCACCCTGCATGCCTGCGGCGATCTCTGGGCCAGCGGGGCGGTTCTGGAGAGCATGCAGGCGCTGGTGACCCTGCCGGAGGCGGAGCCGGCCCTGCAGGAGGAGCTGCTGCTCCAGACCCTGGCGGGGGTGCGGTCGGTGCTGGATCCGCTGGGGGCGCGGCTGATCGGCGGCCACACCCTTGAAGGCCGCGATGGGGCCGGTTTGGCCCTGGCCCTCACGGTGAACGGTCGGGCCGATCCGGGGCTCCACTGGCCCAAGGGCCCCCTGCGGGAGGGCGACGCCTTGTTGCTCTGCGGACCGCTCGGCAGTGGGGTGCTGTTTGCCGCGGCCATGGCGGGGGCTGCCCGGCCCGGCTGGATCGATGCCGCCTTGGAGAGGATGCAGCACAGCCAGGCGCCGCTGGTGGCGCTGCTGGCCGCCCATGGGTGCCATGCCTGCACCGACATCACCGGCTTCGGCCTGCTTGGGCATCTGGGCGAGATGCTCGCGGCGGGCACTGCCGCCGGTGGTCGCCCCTGTCCGGGCTGGGCAAGAGGACATACGAACGACCGAAGGGGAGCCCCTGACCTGACGGTGCAGATCGACGCGAGGCGCATTCCCGCCTTCGCTGGCGCCCTGCAGTTGTTGAACCAGGGCTGGGCCAGCACCCTGGCCCCCGCCAATGCCCGGGCCCTGGCGTTGCTGGAGGGAGCGGTGCGGTTGGTGGATGGAGCCTTCGGCATCCCAGGCTCCGGCGCGCCCGAGATCCCCGGACCGGAGTCTGCCGCTGGAGGCGGCGCGCCGAGCACGGCTGCCGTGGAGGCCCTGCTGATCGATCCCCAGACCTGCGGCCCCCTGTTGGCGGCCCTGCCCGCCGATCGTGCTGGCGACGCCTTGGCCGCGCTGCATCGGGCCGGCTATCCGCAGGCGGCCCTGATCGGCCGGGTGCTGGGGGCGCCGGAGCTCCCGCCAGGGAGCTAAGGGGGCGGGCATGCCAGGGGGATCGAGAGCTGCACCCCGGCGCGATCAGCTTCCCCGCTCCGATTCGTGTGGCTGCGCCGATCCTCTTGGCCGGGCCCCCACCAGCCCCCGCTCCAGCAGCAGGCCAGCTGCAGCGCGGGTCTCCAGCTCCCCCAGATCCACCGCCTGCACCGCATGGCTGCTGAGGTCGTGGTCATAGCAGCGGTCGTAGTAGTCGAGCATTTGGCGGCAGGCGCTGGCCCAGTCGGCGGCGGCGATCGCCTCCAGGGCGAGGGCGGTTCGCTGGGGGCCGAGCCGTTTGGCGATGCGATTTGTGGCCTCGGCCAGATCGGTGGGGTCCTGGCAGCCGTAGACCGCCACCAGTTGCGCCACCCGCCACTCCAGCGGCCGTTCCACCTGCAGTGCCGGGGCCTCCTTCATCTGGCGCCAGAGGCCGACAGGGATGCGGCAGCGGCCCACCTGGGAGCTCTCGGCCTCCAGCCAGATCTCTCCCGCCCCCTTCAGGGAGGTCAAGTCGGCGGCCAGGAGATTTTCGTAGTGCTCGCTGCTGGGCTGGGGTGGAAGGCCGAGGGCGCCGAAGCTGCTGCCGCGGTGATGGGCACGGCCCTCCAAATCCAGCACCGCCACCCCCCGCTCGCGCAGGGCGAGCAGCAGGTCAGTCTTGCCACTGCCGGTGCGGCCCCCCAGCAGCCGCAGGGGCCAGGGCCGCTCGAAGCGCTCCAGCACCCAGTGGCGGTAGGTCTTGTAGCCCCCCTCCAGTAGCAGCACCGGCAGGTCGAGCTGGCCCGCCAGCCAGGCCACCGAACCGGAGCGCATGCCGCCGCGCCAGCAGTGGAGGCGCAGGTGCTGGCGGGCCGGAAAGGTGCCTCCGGGCTTCCGCAGAAGCGGTGGGTCAGCGCCGCAGGCAGAGCCGCCGCCGGACGCCAGACCGAGGGGCTCCACGCCAGCGGATTCCGAACCCGCAACGGGCTGGGAAGGGATGACGCCGTCGGCGCTCAGGCGTGGAGCCGGCATGCCGGCCGCTGCGGCGGAGAGCGCCGCGGCCAGAGCCTCCAGCCGCGGCCCCACCAGGGCGAGGCCGCGCAGCACGGCGGCCTGGCGGCCCTGCTGCTTGAAGAGGGTGCCGATCTCGGCCCGCTCGGCGTCGTCGAAGAGGGGCAGGTTGGTGGAGCCTGGGATGTGACCCTGGGCGAACTCAGCGGGACTGCGCACATCCAGCAGCGGCCCCGCTGCTTCCAGGAAGGCCTCCACTCCCACGGGTGGCGGGCCGACCGGGGCGCCGGCATCTGCGAGCTCGGAGGGAAGGGCATCCATCGGCTGCAGGCTGACATGGAGACGAGGGGATGGGGCTGGCCATCGGCCATGGCTGCGGTCCTCCTGGTGTGTTCAGCGGCTGCGTCAGCTGAGCAGGTGGAGGCTGGAGGCCGCCTTTGCCGCCGCTGTCGTCCATCAGTCCCGCACCTTGGGGTCGTCAACGCTGAGGGGGTGGGGAGAAGACGGCATGCATCGGTTCGTCGCGTGCTGACCCGGCTGGAGCTGTGTTCGGAGCAGGCTCCCGTGACACCAGGCCGATCACGCCTCTGTCGTGGCCATGGCGGGGAATCCTCTCCGAGTGGTCAGGAAGAGGGTCGATGGCGACACCCCAGCGCTCGCCCGGGTTGATCCAGCGCTACCGAGAGGAACTGCAGGCACGCCACTACGCCCGGCGCACGGTGGCGACCTATGAGCAGTGGCTGCGGCGATTCCTACGGTTTCACCAGCGGCGCCATCCGCGCGAGATGGGAAGTGCGGAGGTGAATGCCTTCCTCACCCATCTGGCGGTGGAGGGCCAGGTGAGTGCGTCGACCCAGAACCAGGCGCTCTCGGCGCTGCTGTTTCTGTACCGGGAGTTGCTGGAGCGCGATCTGGATCTGGAGGGTGTGATCCGGGCGCGGAGGCGCCCGAGGCTGCCAGTGGTGATGAGCGTTGCAGAGGTGCGGGCGGTGTTGGAGCGGCTGGATGGCGTGGAGGCCCTGGTGGCTGGAGTGCTGTACGGGGGAGGGCTTCGTTTGATGGAGGCGTTGCGCCTACGGGTGCATGATCTTGATCTGCAGCGTTTGCAGATCACGGTGCGCGATGGCAAGGGCGGCAAGGATCGACGCACGATGCTGCCTTCGCGCTTGGCCGAGGGGCTGAAGGCCCATCTGGAGGCGGTGCGACGCCTGCATCGCCAGGACCTTGCCGAGGGCTATGGGAAGGTGCAACTCCCGCATGCCCTTGATCGAAAGTACCCGCATGCTCCGGTGGAATGGGGATGGCAATGGGTGTTTCCGCAACAGCATCGTTGGCGGAATTCCGAGACAGGAGAACAGGGCCGTCACCATCTTGATCCCACGGTGATTCAGAAGGCGGTGCGGCGAGCCGTGTTGGCCTCTGGAATCATCACGCCAGCCACCTGCCACACCTTCCGCCATTCGTTCGCTACGCATCTGCTGGAAACCGGCCAGGACATCCGCACCATCCAGGAGCTGCTTGGCCATCAGGACATCAAGACCACCATGATCTACACCCACGTTCTGAACCGCGGCCCCCTTGGCGTACGCAGCCCTGCCGACGCCTTGTAGCGCGGCAAACACTGATGGGCGGATCCGCCTATCAAACCCGGAGCAAGTCCCACTTGCGCCATCCTCTTGTATGCACAAGCGATCTCAGCAACTCCTGCAGGCGCTCCCCAGTGTTTAGGCGGCCAAGAGAGCGTGGATGGGATACTATGCGGATCCGTCTAAATACTGTTAGCTGGCTTTGAAGCATCACCCCAAAGGACATCTAATGGCAATTAAACGAGCGCTACTCGTCTTACTCACCTTCGGCTTCGCCCTGACCATTGGTGGTCTGGCGACGGCTCAGACTGCTGATCCGCTTCCATCCTGGAACAACGGCACGGCGAAGAAGTCCATCATCGAATTCGTCGCGAAGGTGACGAAGAAAGGCTCGCCGCACTTCGTGCCGCCCTCCGAGCGCATTGCCACGTTCGACAACGACGGCACGCTGTGGGCCGAGCAGCCGATGTATTTCCAGCTCTTCTTCGCGCTGGACCGCGTCAAGGCGCTTAGCTCGCAACATCCGGAATGGAAGGACAAGGAGCCGTTCGCCTCACTGCTCAAGGGCGACGTAAAGGGCGCGCTCGCCGGCGGTGAGCGGGCAATGCTGGAGATCGTCATGGCCACGCACGCCGGCATGACCTCCGATGAATTCGCGCAAATCGTCAAAGACTGGCTCGCCACCGCGAAGCACCCCGGAACCAAGCGGCCTTTTACCGCGATGGTCTATCAGCCGATGCTTGAAGTGCTCGCCTACCTGCGCGCGAACGGCTTCAAGACCTTCATCGTTTCCGGCGGCGGCATCGAGTTCATGCGCCCGTGGACGGAGAAGGTCTACGGCATTCCGCCCGAGCAGGTCATCGGTAGCAGCATCAAAACAAAGTTCGAATTGCGTGACGGCAAACCCGTGCTCGTGCGCCTATCCGAGTTGAACTTCATCGACGACAAAGCCGGCAAGCCGGTCGGCATAAATCAGCATATCGGCCGCCGCCCCATTGCGGTATTTGGCAATTCTGACGGCGACCTCGAGATGCTGCAATGGACCGCTGGCGGCACCGGTGCGCGCTTTGCCCTCATCGTTCATCACACCGATGCCGTGCGCGAATGGGCCTACGACCGCAAGTCCCATGTCGGTCAACTGGACAAGGCGCTCGACGAAGCGCAGACGAAAGGCTGGACAGTTATTGACATGAAGCAGGACTGGAAGGTCATCTACCCGCCCGCGAAAAGGTGAAGCACGAGGCAGAGGTTGGCGCCGCCAGCTAACAATCCGTTGCAGCGGACGCGCCAGAAGCGGCGCGCCGCTGAACGGAAGCGTTAGAACTATCATGATCCAAACACGTAGGCCGCTTTAATGGTGATGCACTAATGACTTCGCGCGTTTCCAACCAGACGCTAACGGAAACTGTAGTGTTGGACGGAGATCCTTTGACTGGAGCAAGAGTTGGCTCCTTCCAGGTGGATTTTCCTCTATGTGAAGCTGACTACGTTCGACTACGTCATGGTGACACCTGGCTATCTCGCATCTCCGTAAGTATCTTTTCTGGTGCCATAGGGTTTGGCATAAGTGTCCTGCCAAAGTTTATTTCACAGAATAGTGGAGGGAAAGAAAGCGTATCCATGCCTGAATGGCAGGCATTCGCAGGGGTGGCGGTATTAGGGGGGATTCTCTTTGGCATAAGCTTCTTTCTTCCTAACGAGAAGAAAGAAGTCTTGTCAAGAATCGCCAATCATTTTCAATCTGAGCCCCGAACTCGCCAGCTACTTAGGAGTAAATGATGATCACCACCACGAGTTTGCCAATTGGATTCACTCCTTGCAATAAAGTAGAGCTGTGCAGCAACACAATCCTGGGTGGTTGCCAATTGTTTCTGCTCGGCAACGCAGTTCCCCTTTTGGTTGGCGCCGGAGGTCAGGCTCCTCGGATTTGGCTCCAAGCCATTAGTGATCCAGATACAAGGGATTTTCTTCCTGTAGTACAAGATTCGAGATCGGTCCATCCTGCTGTGAACGTGAACATCGATGGAGGCTCTATTCTAATCTTGGTTGATCGCCATACCGTCCTTGATGCCGAGTCAATCGGCGAGAGTGACGTGCTAATCAAAGAAATTGATCTGCGCCCACTAGGCTTAAATGTATACGGGAATCAATCTGGGCTAAAGCTCGGCGGAATGCAACTTAGTAATAACACAATGTCGGGAGTAGAAGTTGCATTCTCTCTTGGTTGATTGCTGCAAGTTCTAACACGGCCATGCACCTGACCCGCCCCCTTCAATTCTCTGAAGCCCATCGAGATCACGAACCACCAGCTCTCTGCGGGCAGGTGATGGCCAGCGTTAGTCGGCACCAGTCTGGCTACGACCGTTAGTGGCAGGCCTGACGCCAGGCAGGTCTTCTACATATACTTAGTTCCCAACAGATTCGCTGAGTCATGCTTCAATGTCTTGATGAAAACATCTGGGTTGCTGAACAGCCGCAGAAGTATTTTGGTCTAAGCATCGGCACCAGGATGACTGTGATCCGCGATCAAGAATCTTGCAGGCTAATTGTCATATCGCCAATCAAGCCAACACTTGACCTCGATGAAGAGCTGTCAGAGCTTGGTGACGTAAGCGATCTGGTTGCGCCAAACTCATACCATCATCTTTACTGCAATGAATTCAAGCATCGCTATCCACAAGCCAAGCTATGGGGGTCCTCCGCTCTAAAGAGGAAGTGCCCTGATCTGTTGATTGATAATCTTTTGATGTCTGCCGGGCCTTCACCATGGGCCGGAATCCAAATCTGCAGTCTTTCTGGTCTAAAGACGATGGGCCCTTTGGGGCCCTCCCCTTTGAACGAGTTTGCCTTTTGCCACGTGCCTAGTAAAACAATAGTCCTGACAGATAGCGCATTCAATTTCGATTACACATTTCCCTGGCTAACTAGATTCACGACTCGAATCGCTGGTGGATACAATCGACTTGAGCCTACTATTCTTGAACGGATAGCTTCGTCGGACAAAGACTCCCTTCGTAAGTCAATTCAGGAGGTATTGTCTTGGAACTTCGATAGAGTCATCGTTGCTCACGGTGCAGTTGTCGAGTTTGGTGGCAAGGCTATGCTGACTAGTGCATACTCGGCCTTTCTTGGAGGCACTGTTGGGTCCGTCTAACATTGCCATTCACCTGAGCCGCCACCAGATGCTTCATTGTTCCCATAAACTCACTGCGGCCAGGTGATGGCAAGCGTTCGAAGGATCAATACCTGATTTAGCAGCTCTCGCGGAATTGCCTGATCAACGCCACCCCCATCTCTGGCAGGTGCTTCTTGCCTCCCGCTGCACATCGGTGGCTGGGGCCGCCAGGCTCTGGTGATCGCGCAACGAGCGGCAGACCAGGCGGATCGGGTCGGTAGAGGCGGGGTCCCACAGCCGCACCGTTCCATCGTCCCCGGCGCTCACGATCCGGCCCCCATCGGCGCTGAACGCCGCCGACCACACCGCTCCCTGGTGGCCCCGCAGCGGCTCACCCAGCGCCTTGCCGCTCTTCGCGTCCCACAGCCGCACCGTTCCATCCTGGCCAGCGCTCACGATCCGGCCCCCATCGGCGCTGAAGGCCGCCGACCACACCGTTCCCTGGTGGCCTGAGAGGCGACTACGTTCGCGATTGCGCACCTCGCCTTCGATCAGCGCTTCGGTGGCCGTGGAGGGAAGGAGGGTGTTGGCTGGCTGAAACTGGCCGTAGCGGCCGAACCCGGCGGCGGCCAGGGCCTCCAGCAGCGCATCGGCCGGACGGCTGGCCGCCGTGAGCTTGGAGGTGGCGGCCAGGGCCTCACCGCGCTGGCGCTGGGCCCGCACCAGCTGGCCCCAGGCCAGCAGCAAGGCCACCGTCACCACCGCCAGGGCACCCCCCAATCTACCGAAAAGCAGCCGGCGCCGGCGCCGCTCGTCACGTCGCGCCCGCTCGATGGCCGCCGCGCTCGCCACGATGAACTCCCGCTCGCCGGGGCTGAGATCCCCTGCCCGTTTTTTCAGGTTCTCCTCCCCCTCCGCCAGTGCCACACCCCGCAGCAGCAGGCCTTCATCGCGCCGGCTGGCCTGCCAGCGGGCCAGGTCGGAACGCAGCCGTTCCTGCCAGGTGCGGAACGCCCGGTCGCTGGCCATCCAGCCGCGCAGTTCGCCCCAGTGGCGGATCAGGGCCTCGTGCACCACTTCCACCGTTTCTACGGCGGCGTCTTCGCCGCGGTTGGTCACCACCAGGCGGGCATCCGCCAGCTGTTTCACCAGCGCCCAGTGGGCCGCGCCCAGCTCTTGGCGGGTGGCCACCCGGCGGGTGTCCTCGGAGCCTTCCCCCGGCCGCACCAGCTGCAGGAACACCCGTCGCGCCTCCTCCTGCTGAGCGGGGTTCAACGTGGCGTAGCTGTCGTCGGCATGGCGGGCCAGGGCCCCCTCCACCCCGCCGATGGCGGAGTAGGCCCCATGGGTGATGGTCTGCCCCTCCCGGCGAGCCCAAAGCTCGGTGAGGGCAAACTCCAGCAGCGGTAGAACACCGGCTTCGGCCTCCACATCATCTAAAATTCGCTCCACCAGCCCGGATTCGAAGCTCACACCCCTTGCTGCAGCCGGCTTCTCGATCACTTCGCGAAGTTCCTCCGCGTTCATCGGCCCCAGCTTGAAATCCCCCTGCTGCAGCAGATCGGCGAAGGGCCGATAGGAGAGGGCATTGCCGAGGAAATCGGCCCGCATGGTGAGCAC
>Ga0310334_100186_pt1 | contig 19054 bp, 21 predicted proteins | sample LakMicMIDCLREDC7_FD_195548 | JGI IMG/M metagenome (GOLD analysis project Ga0310334, IMG submission 195548) | Enriched freshwater cyanobacterial communities from Lake Michigan, Michigan, United States - MI23.DCL.RED.C7 (v2) (version 2) | ecosystem: Environmental > Aquatic > Freshwater > Lake...
GGCGCGGCGCGGCGCCCGCCCCCCCCCCCCCCCCCCCCCCCCCCCCCCCCCCCCCCCCCACACACCCCTCAACAACGCTCTGTGTGACATCGGCCACCGCCCGAAGCCAGCAGCGGCCGTGATTTCTACACTCCGGCCAGACCCGTGAGCCGGCCTGTGGCCCTGGATTTCGCCGTGAGCCTGGGGACCGCCCTGGCCCAAGGAAGCAGCACCGCCTTCCCCTGGCTGAGCACCGCGATCCTGTTCCCGATCGCAGCGGCGCTGCTGATCCCGTTCGTGCCCGACAAGGGCGATGGCAAGCAGGTGCGCTGGTTCGCCCTTGGCGTCACCCTGATCACCTTCCTGATCACGGTGGCGGGATACCTCAACGGCTACGACCCCAGCGTCGCCACCCTGCAGATGGCGGAGCGCTGGACCTGGCTGCCGGAACTCGGCCTGGCCTGGTCGGTGGGGGCGGACGGCCTCTCGATGCCGCTGATCCTGCTCACCAGCTTCATCACCTCCCTGGCGGCCCTGGCGGCCTGGCCGGTGACCTTCAAGCCGCGGCTGTTCTATTTCCTGCTGCTGGCGATGGATGGCGGCCAGATCGCCGTGTTCGCCGTGCAGGACATGCTGCTGTTCTTCCTGGCCTGGGAGCTGGAACTGCTGCCGGTGTATCTGCTGCTGGCGATCTGGGGCGGCAAGAAACGCCAGTACGCCGCCACCAAATTCATCCTGTACACCGCCGGCAGCTCCCTGTTCATCCTGATCGTGGGTCTGGCGATGGCCTTCTACGGGGGCACCACCAGCTTCGAGTACGCCGATCTGATGGCCAAGGGCTTCTCCACGAAGTTCCAGCTGCTGGCCTACGCAGGCCTGCTGATCGCCTTCGGCGTGAAGCTGCCGATCGTGCCCCTGCACACCTGGCTGCCGGATGCCCATGGCGAAGCCACGGCCCCTGTGCACATGCTGCTGGCCGGCATCCTGCTCAAGATGGGCGGTTATGCCCTGCTGCGCTTCAACGTGCAGCTCTTGCCGGAGGGACACGCCCAATTCGCGCCACTGCTGGTGGTGCTGGGGGTGGTGAACATCATCTATGCCGCTCTCACCTCCTTCGCGCAGAGAAATCTCAAGCGCAAGATCGCTTACAGCTCGATCAGCCACATGGGCTTCGTGCTGATCGGCATCGGCAGCTTCAGCGACCTTGGAACCAGCGGAGCGATGCTGCAGATGATCAGCCACGGCCTGATCGGCGCCTCGCTGTTCTTCCTGGTGGGCGCCACCTACGACCGCACCCACACCCTGCAGCTCGATGAGATGGGCGGCGTCGGCCAGAAGATGCGCAAGATGTTCGCGCTGTGGACCATCTGCTCCCTGGCCTCCCTGGCCCTACCGGGCATGAGCGGCTTCGTGAGCGAACTGATGGTGTTCGTGGGCTTCGTCACCAGCGAGGCCTACGCCCTCAGCTTCCGCATTGTGATGGCGGTGCTGGCGGCGGTGGGTGTGATCCTCACGCCGATCTACCTGCTTTCGATGCTGCGCGAGATCTTCTTCGGCAAGGAGAACGCCGAACTGGCCGCTCACTCCAACCTGGTGGACGCGGAGCCGCGGGAGATCTATGTGATCAGCTGCCTGCTGGTGCCGATCGTCGGCATCGGCCTCTACCCGCGGATCATGACCGACAGCTACCGCGCCTCGATCGAGGCTCTGGTGCAGCGGGAGAACGGTGCTGTCACGCGCCTGATCCACCCATCGCCGAACGATCTGATCCGACGGCCAAGCCTGGCGATGCTTCCGTCTTCTGCCCTGCTGCAGGCTCCAGCCCTGGGGTGAGCAGGCGGAGGCCGTAACGAAGCCCTGCGACCCGGAGCGGTTGCCGACAGAACCCTGAAACCCTGCGTACGCTCTGCAGCTGAGAACAACGGTTCCTCCGTGCAATGAAGCAGCTGAATTTCGTGCTGATCTTCAGCTTCGGCCTGGCCATGGTGATGTTCACCCTGGAGAACACCGCTCCAACCACCGTCACGTTCCTGCCGGGCCTCACCACCACCCTCCCCCTGGCAGCGCTGCTGCTGCTGGTGGGTGGCATCGGTGCCACAGCCGCCTGGGTCTTCGCCGTCTGGACCGGTGTGGTCAAACGTGTCGAAAGCCAGGTGAACCCCAGCGATGTGGAGGCGCAGCAGGTGCGCATCCGCGAGCTTGAGGAGGATGTGCAGCGCTACCGCGCCACGGTGGATGCCCAGCTGGGCCTGCTGCCCGCCGCCGGCGAAAGCTCTGCCAAGGTCGAGGCGGCTTGAGCGGCCTTGAACGGCCTTGAACGGCAGTCACAACCCGCCCGGTGGCCTGGTTCAGGCCGGCCGATCTCGGTAGGGTCGGGCCACTGCGGGCTGATCGGTGGCTGAAGCGGGCGCCAGGCTGGCCATCCGGCTGCTGCAGGACGCGGCGGAGCGGGGCGATCTGGACCCGTGGGATGTGGATGTGATCGCCGTTGTGGACGGCTTTCTCGACCAGCTGCGCGCTCGCATCGAGGTGCCGCGGCTGGTGGCGGCGGCCAGAAGCTCACGCCAGGGGGGCGGCCAAGGCGGCAGCTACGAACAGGACCTGGCCGAAACCAGTGAAGCCTTCCTGGCTGCCTCGGTGCTGGTGGGCCTGAAGGCCGAGGTGCTGGAGGCCCAGACCTTTCCTCCCGCCCCGATCGAGGAGGAGGGATTCGCCTTCGACGTGGACGCCGATGGTCAGGGCTGGCTGCTGGCCCCAGGCGTGGAGCTGCCGACACGACCGGAGCGCCACCTGCTGCGCCGACCGGTGGCACCGCCGCCGCTGCAGCGCCCTGTGACCCTTGGGGAACTGATCCGTCAGCTCGAAGAGATCGCCGAGCGGCTCGAGCAGGAGGAGGGGCAGACGCGCCAGCGCCAGCGCAGCCGCCGCTTCAGCGATCGGGCCGTGATCGAGCAGGTGGCCGCTCTTGCCCACCGCGAGAAACTGCCGGAAACCACGGCCGCCCTCAGCCAGTTCCTGCTCGAGTGGCCCACCGCCCTCGACTGGTGCTGCTTTGAGGCTCTGGTGCAGGACTGGGCCGCCGTGGCACCGGCGGACCTGGACTGCGATCGGGTGGGCGTGTTCTGGGCCCTGCTGTTCCTCTGCTCCCAGGGGCGGGTGGAACTGGAGCAGCAGGGCGGTCTGCACGGCCCGCTGCGTCTGAAGCGGCTGCTGGAGGAGCGGGAAAGCGTCCAGCTGCCCCTGCCTGCGGACCTGGGGTCAGCTCGGGGGCCGTCTGGCCAGCCACTGGCGGCCTGAGGCCCCTGCTTAGGGTGTTGCCACCTCACCACGACAGCCCGCGCCGATGAAGGCGATGATCCTGGCGGCCGGTAAGGGGACCCGTGTGCGGCCGATCACCCACACGATCCCCAAACCGATGATCCCCATCCTGCAGAAACCCGTGATGGAGTTTCTGCTTGAGCTGCTGCGGGAGCATGGTTTCACGGAAGTCATGGTGAACGTGTCGCACCTGGCCGAGGAGATCGAGAATTATTTCCGCGATGGCCAACGCTTCGGCGTGGAAATCGCCTACAGCTTCGAAGGCCGCATCGAAGATGGCGAACTGATCGGCGATGCGGTGGGATCCGCAGGCGGACTCAAGAAGATCCAGAGCTTCCAGCCCTTCTTCGACGACACCTTCGTGGTGCTGTGCGGCGATGCGCTGATCGACCTCGACCTCACCGAAGCGGTGAAGCGCCACAAGGCCAAAGGTGCCATGGCCAGCCTGATCACCAAGCGGGTGCCGCGTGATCAGGTGAGCAGCTATGGCGTGGTGGTGACCGACGCCGACGGCCGGGTTCGCTCTTTCCAGGAGAAGCCGGCGGTGGATGAGGCCGCCAGTGACATGATCAACACCGGCATCTACATCTTCGAGCCGGAAGTTCTCAAGTACGTGCCGGAGGGTGTGCCCTTCGATATCGGCTCGGATCTGTTCCCCAGGCTCGTGGCGGACGGCGCTCCCTTCTATGCGCTGCCGATGGAATTTGAGTGGGTGGATATCGGCAAGGTGCCGGACTACTGGCAGGCGATCCGCAGCGTGCTGCAGGGCCAGGTGCGCCAGGTGCAGATCCCTGGCAAGGAAGTGCGTCCGGGGGTCTACACGGGTCTGAACGTGGCCGCCAACTGGGACAAGATCCACGTGGAAGGTCCGATCTATGTGGGCGGGATGACCCGCATCGACGACGGTGCCACGATCATCGGCCCCGCCATGATCGGGCCCAGCTGCCACATCTGTGAGGGCGCCACGATCGACAACTCGATCATCTTCGACTACTCACGCATCGGCGCCGGCGTGCGTCTGGTGGAGAAGCTGGTGTTCGGCCGTTATTGCGTGGACCGCAACGGCGACCATTTCGATCTGCAGGAAGCCGCCCTCGACTGGCTGATCACCGACTCCCGCCGGCAGGACCACGTCGCCCCCTCCCCTCAGCAGAAGGCGATGGCCGAACTGCTGGGCACCGACCTGGCGATCAGCAGCGCGAGCTGATCCCGGCCCGCTCCAGGATGAGCGGAATCCTCTCTTCTGCCTTCACGGCCATCAGGTGAACTCCCTGGGCAATGCCGGCGTAGGTGGACACCTGCTCGGCGGCGATGCTGATGCCCTCGTCAGCGGGATTGGCAGATGCCGCGAGCCGATCGATGATCGACTGGGGGATGTTGGCGCCGGGTACCACCCGGTTGATGAAGGCGGCATTCCGGGCTGACTTGAGCAGGAACACTCCGGCCAGCACCGGCAGTTCCAGGGGGCCGCTGATCTCGTCAACGAAGCGGCGCAGGCAGTCAGCGTCGGTGACCATCTGGGTCTGAATGAATCGGGCTCCGGCCTGCTGCTTGCGCCGGACGCGGCTGCGCAGGCCGCTCCAGCTGGGGCACTGGGGATCGGCGGCGGCACCGGCGAACAGGTCTGTGGGGCCATCGGGCAGCAGACCCTGAACCGGATCGAGGCCGGCATTGAAGTCCCGCACCTGCTGCAGCAAACGCACCGATTCGAGTTCATTCACGGGCCGGGCCGATGTCTGATCACCGGCGCGCACCGGATCGCCGGTGAGGCAGAGCAGGTGGCGAATACCAAGGGCATGGGCACCGAGCAGATCGGCCTGCAGGGCAATGCGGTTGCGGTCGCGGCAGGCCAGCTGCAGCACCGGCTCGATGCCAGCCTCCAGCAGCAGCCGGCAGACCGCCAGGCTGCTCATCCGCATCACGGCGCGGCTGCTATCGGTGACGTTCACGGCATGCACGAGGCCGCGCAGGGCGCGTGCGTGGGCCAGGGTGCTGCTCACATCACCACCGCGGGGGGGCATCACCTCGGCGGTGATGGCGAAGGAGCCCACCTCCAGTGCCTGCTGCAGCCCCAAGACGCTCCGCCCGATCGGCGGCCATCATCGGCCACGAGTGAACACAACCGGGGCAGACCAGCCCAAACCAGTCCGCACCAGCCCACCAACGGTGTGGCAGGCGCTGCTTACAGTGACCAGAGCATGAGCTGTCGCAGCCTCCTGCCGCGGTGAAGAGGCCTCCATGTCCGACCTGGGCGATCTCAGCCAGCAACGCCTCGAGCTCTCCGAGCGCGAGCTCGAGATCATTGAGCTTGTGGCCCAGGGGCTGACCAATCAGGAGATCGGCGAGACGCTGATGATCAGCAAGCGCACCGTGGACAACCACGTGAGCAACGTGTTCAACAAGACCGGCGCCAAGAACCGGGTCGCCCTGCTGAACTGGGCGATGGACCGCGGCAAGATCTGCCGCGATGGCTTCAACTGCTGCAACCTGCCCCAGACGGAAGCCGAGGGCTAGGCGACAACCCCCTCCTCGATCGGAGCCGTGCTCACCTCAAGCGTGAAGGAGGAGGCGAACAGGGGCTCAAGGCAGAACGTGCCCTCCTGCAGAGCGAACAGCTCGGCATAGGCCAGGCATTCAGCCCTGCCATGGCCGGCATAGCGGAGCATGCCTCGCTGGTCGTAAAGCCCGAACACGCGCCACGGGGCAGGAATCCAAAAAAAATCTTAAGCGCCGATGCGGCCGATTCGCTGCAGCCAGCGCTCGCGCTCGCTCCCCTCCCAGCTGCTGAACGGGCAGCGCGCCAGGGCGGCATTGCTGAACGCCCCCTCGCCGGTGATCTCCAGCGCGCACCAGGGGGGCACCGCCACCGGCTGATCGGCCCGTTCCAGCTCCACCTCGGCGATCACCAGGGGCGCATTCTCCGCCTCAAACACATCGAGAACCCAGTCGCCACCGGGCAGATCAAGGCCATGGCGCCACTTCTGCACCCCCTCGCGGCACTGCAGCAGCAGGGCCTCGGCATCGGCAGGCGGGATGGCGTACTCGAATTCCTCACGGGCGATCCCGGCCGCAGGGAACTTGAGCGTGAGCCAGGCCTGCTCCAGCCCCGCACGGCGCACGCGCAGCGTGAGCCCCTCGGCCGCGGATGCCAGGTAGCCCTGATGCAGCTGAGCACTTGAGCGCACATGCCGCCTCCAGCCCTCGCCGGACACCAGGAAGCGACGTTCGATCTCCAGGGCCATCGGCAGTGTGCTCAGTTGGTGGAGGGCTCAGCGGCGGTGAGGCTGCCCGCCCAGTGCAGCTTGTGGCTGAGGGTGCGGTAGTAGGAGGGGCTCTGCTCCAGTTGCACCATCAGCGCCTCATGGGGGGCCCGGCGCACATCGCAGCGATCTCCCGGCTCCAGCACGGTGGCATGGGCACCATCCTTCCAGAGGCGCACGCGCCGGCTCGATTCGCCAAGGGGCCAGACAGCCAGCTGGGCCCGCGGCGGTACCACCACCGTCCGGCTGGAGAGGCTCATCGGGCAGATGGGATTCACCACGATCGCCTCCAGGCCGGGATGCAGGATCGGTCCGCCCGCGGCCATCGAGTAGCCGGTGGAGCCTGTGGCGGTGGAGATGATCAGCCCATCACCGCGGTACTGATCCACCACCTCCCCGTCGATCTCCAGTTCCAGCTCACAGGTGGGGGCCACCTCATCGAGCCCCGGCCGCAGGTAGAAGTCGTTGAGGGCCAGGTGGCGCTCCGAGCCCTCCTCCTCGGTGCGGGCCTCCAGCATCATGCGGCGCTCCAGGGCGAAGCGGTCGTCGCGCAGGCGCTGCCAGAGATCGGGCTCACCATCGGCGGCACCTGGCCCCGAGCCCTGGGTGAGCAGCTTGCGCTCATGGGTGAGGAAGCCGAAGTGGCCGCCCACGTTGAAGCAGAGGATCGGCACCTGCAGCGGCGCCAGGTGGCGGGCCGCCCCCAGCACCGTGCCGTCGCCTCCGAGCACAACCGCCAGATCAGGAGGACCTCCCTGATCAGCCAGCAACCCGGGGAACGGGTTGGCCTGTGGCCCACTCATGGCCACGCAGACGTGAACGCCCTGCTCGCGCAGGACCTCGGCACTGCGACGGGCCTGGCGCAGCGCCGCCTGGCTGGCGGCACGATGAATCAACCAGACAGTGTCGAGACGCAAGGGCTATCGACAGCGGGCGAGCCGCCGAGAAGGAGAGTCAGCCCCCAGGGTGGCTACCAGCGCAGCAGGTTGAAACGCTCCATGTCGACCGTTTCACGGTTCCGATACAGGGAGAGCAGGATCGCCAACCCCACAGCCGCCTCAGCGGCCGCCACGGTGATCACGAAGATGGCGAACACCTGGCCGCGGATCAGCTGGCCATCCACATAACTGGAGAAGGCCATCAGGTTGATGTTCACGGCGTTGAGCATCAGCTCGATGCTCATCAGCACGCGCACGGCGTTGCGGCTGTTGATCAAACCCCAGACGCCGGTGCAGAACAGGATCGCCGCCAGCGCCAGGTAGGCCTGCAGGGGAACGGTGGTGAGTTCGAGGGTCATCAGTTGGGCTTCTCCAGCAGCAGAGGGGTGCGGGACTTCTCGATCAAGCCCTGATCAGCCGGTTCGCCGGTGACGATATCCGAGGCGAACACGTCCCGGCGAGCCAGAACGATCGCACCGATCATTGCCATCAGCAGCAGCACGGAGGCGAGCTCAAAGGGGAGCAGATAGTCGCTGAACAGGTGCTCGCCGATGCGGATCGTGGCCTCATCGCCCAACGGAACAGGGCCGGGGGTGGCCCAGGGGGTGGAGAACGCCACCCGCAGCAGCAGGGCGAACAGACCGGCGCAGACGGCACCAGACAGAACCCGGCGCAGGGCCAGACCCGGGATGGCGGCCAGGTTCTCCTTCTTGTTCACGAGCATGATCGCGAACAGGATGAGCACGTTCACGGCGCCCACGTACACCAGGATCTGGGCGGCAGCCACGAAGCTGGCATTCAGCAGCAGGTAGAGCCCTGCCACCGAGAGGAACACCCCCCCCAGCAGGAAGGCGGAATACACGATGTTGGGCAGCAGCACCACGCCCAGGGCGCCGATGGCCACGGCGGCTGAGAGGGCAACGAAGCAGATGAACTGGGTGGAGGAGGCGATGGTCATCCGTTGGTCTCCTCGGCGGCAGGGGCGGTTGTAGCAGCGGCAGCGGCGGCCTTGGGCAGGGTCTCCAGCACCTGCGCGGGCAACTGGCCGGCGCGGGGGCGGGTTGGATCGACGCCATGGGGGTCCATCTCACCCTTGGGCAGATAGGCCAGCTCGCGCAGGGGAGTCACCGCCGGATCGCTGCTGACGCTGGTGGGCAGACGGCCGAGAGCGATGTTGTCGTAATTGAGGCTGTGGCGATCGAAGGCCGCCAGCTCGTATTCCTCGGTCATCGACAGGCAGTTGGTGGGGCAGTACTCCACGCAGTTGCCGCAGAAGATGCACACCCCGAAATCGATCGAGTAGTTGCGCAGCTCCTTCTTCTTGGTGGCCTTGTTCATCACCCAGTCGACCACCGGCAGGTTGATCGGGCAGACGCGCACACACACCTCACAGGCGATGCACTTGTCGAACTCGTAGTGGATGCGGCCGCGGTAGCGCTCCGAGGGAATCAGCTTCTCGTAGGGGTACTGCACCGTGATCGGCCGGCGGCGCAGGTGATCGAAGGTGACCGACAGCCCCTGGGTGAGGTAATTGGCGGCGCCCACGGCGTCGCGGGTGTAGTCACCGACTTTCTTGAGGAACCCGAACATGGTGGGGTGAGAGGGCGGCGTGGGCGATGAGCGGAACGACGTGAGAAAGACGCTGGCGTCAGCCGCCGAAGAAGGCGGGGAAGGCCAGCTTCAGACCGGCGGTGACCAGCAGGTTGACCAGAGCGATGGGAAGCAGGAACTTCCAGCCCAGATCCAGCAGCTGGTCGATGCGAACCCGCGGCACGGTCCAGCGGAGCAGGATCGCGAAGAACACGAGCAGGTAGGCCTTCAGCACGGTCATCACGATGCCGGTGGTGGCCGTGATCACCTGCACCAGCGGAGCATCTACGGACTGTCCGGTGAGACCGACGATCCACTCAACGGGCAGTGGGAAACCCCAGCCACCCAGATAGAGCACGGCCACCAGCAGAGCCGAGAGCACAAGGTTGATGTAGCTGCCCAGATAGAACAGGGCGAACTTCATGCCGGAATATTCGGTCTGGTAGCCGGCCACCAGCTCCTCCTCCGCCTCGGGAAGGTCGAAGGGGAGGCGCTCACATTCGGCGAGGGCGCAGATCCAGAAGATCAGGAAGCCCACCGGCTGGCGCCAGATGTTCCAGCTGAGGATGCCGGCACCGGTCTGCTGGTTGACGATGTCGACCGTGCTGAGCGAGTTGCTCATCATCACGATGGCGAGCACCGCCAGGGCCAGCGGGATCTCGTAGCTGATCGACTGAGCTGCGGCTCGCAGGCCGCCAAGCAGCGAGTACTTGTTGTTGGAGGCGTAGCCCGCCATCAGCAGGCCGATCGGCTGGATCGAGCTGAGGGAGATCCACAGGAAAATGCCCACGCCCACATTGCTGATCAGCAGGTGCTGGCCGAAGGGCACCACCAGCCAGCTGAGGATCACCGGCACCAGCACCAGCACCGGGCCGAGGGTGAACAGCAGCCCATCGGCGCGGGCAGGAATGATGTCTTCCTTGAACAGCAGCTTGAGGCCATCGGCCATGGGCTGCAGGATGCCGAGGGCGCCGGCGTATTCAGGGCCGATGCGCTGCTGCACGGCGGCGGAGATCTTGCGCTCCAGCCAGACGTTCACCAGAACGCCCACCACCGCTGCCACCAGCACGAGCAGCATCGGCAGCGGCAGCCACAGCAGATGGGCGGCACCGGGGGAGAGTCCGAAGCCCTGGAGCAGCTGGGTGAAGCTGGATTCCAGGTCGAGACCAGGACTCACGACGGCAGGGGCGATCACCATGCGTGGCGTGTGGATGGGGGCAACTTAGGCGGCCGCAACGGTTAGCTGGTCAGCAGATGTGCCGCAGGCCATCAGCGGGCTTCGATCGGCTGCCAGTCGCGACCGTTCGAACCGGTGTAGATCTGCGTGGGGCGGTAGATGCGATTGGCCCCCAGCTGCTCCTTCCAGTGGGCCAGCCAGCCGGCGGTGCGGGCGATGGCGAAGATCGGTGTGAACAGGTCCTCGGGGATGCCGAGCTTGCGGTACACGAGGCCGGAATAGAAGTCCACGTTCGGGTAGATGCCCTTGGGGCCGAGCCGCTCGGCGGCGGCGGCCTCGAGCTCACGCGCCAGGTCGTAGAGGGGGTCATGGCCGAACTGGTCGAACAGCTGCTCGGCCAGCTTCTGGAGGATCACGGCGCGCGGATCCTTCACCTTGTATTCGCGGTGGCCGAAGCCCATGATCTTCTGCTTCTCAGCGATGGCCCGGTCCAGCCAGGGGCGCACCTGGTCGGCGCTGCCGATGGCCTCAAGCATGGTGAGCACGTCTTCGTTTGCACCGCCGTGGAGCGGGCCGGCCAGGGTGCCGACGGCCGAGGCCACCACGGCGTAGGGGTCGGTGAGGGTGCTGGCGGTGACGCGGGCGCTGAAGGTGCTGGCGTTGAGGCTGTGCTCGGCGTGCAGGATCAGGCAGGCATCGAAGATGCGGGCGGCCAGGGGATCCGGCTCCCGCTCCGTGAGCATGTAGAGGAAGTTGGCGGCGTAGGGCAGGTCGTCGCGGGGTTGAATCGGATCCTGGCCTTTACGGATCAGCTGGAAGGCCGCCACCATCGTGGGGATCTTGGCGATCAGGCGGATCACCGCTGAGTAGATGTACTCGGGGTTGTCGAGGGCGCGGCGGGAATAGAAGAGGCCCAGGGATGCGGCGCTGGCCTGCAGCGCATCCATGGGATGCCCCTGGGAGGGGAAACTTTTCATCATGTCCCGGATGCGGAAGCTCACCCGGCGGTGCATCTGCACCTCCTGTTCGAATTCAGCCAGCTGCTCCGCGTCGGGCAACTCGCCCCAGATCAGCAGGTAGGCCGTTTCCAGGAAGGTGCTCTGGGCTGCCAGCTCGTCGACGCGGTAGCCCCGGTAGGTAAGCAACCCCTGCTGGCCATCGATGTCACACACCGACGACTGGGTGGCCGGCACCCCTTCAAGCCCGGGCCTGTAGAGCGGTGCAGAGGCCGTCTCGGTTGCCGCAACCACCATCGCCGGAGCCAGAGCGTCTGAGCGCAACCTAGGGCGCGCTCCAGCCCTGGTTTGGTGACGCTAGCGACCAGATGGGGCATGTCCGATGCGGGGCCCCAGCAGCGCCCGCGGCGGCAGCAGCAGCGCCAGCCGTGCCGATCCGACCAGCCCGGTGGGGGGGCTCCCCGACGGCGGCGGGGCGGCGCACTGCAGGAGTGCCGCCCCGGCCTTCTTGAGCTGCAGGGCCTGAGGCGCCTGGGCCATCGGCACGCCGATCAGCAGGGCCGCCAGGGTGCTGAGGTCGGGCTCGTGCCCCACCAACGCCAGGCGGCGCCAGCCCGGCCGGGGCGAGAGCGGCCCCAGCCAGCGCTCCAGCAGCGGCAGGGGATCCGCCAGGGGCGCCAGAGCCGCCGCCAGCTCCAGCTCGGGAGCAAGGCCGCCCGCCAGCGCCAGCTCCGCCGTCTGGCGGGCCCGCACCAGCGGACTGCTGAGCACCAGATCGCAGGTCAGATCCAGCCACACCAGCGACTGGATCACCCGGCTGGTGCGCTCCACGCCTGCCGGTGTCAGCTGGCGCGGGGCATCCTCCAGCTGATCCAAACGCTCCTCGGCGATGCCGTGGCGCAGCAGCAGCAGCTCGCGGTTGCGGCGGGCCATGGCCTTCAGCCCCGGAGCTGAAGGCGGCCGCGCAGGTGCAGCAGCCGTGGCTGTCCAGCTTCGGGCTCCAGGCTGAGGGCTGCCCCGTCCACCACTGGAGCCAGCGGCGTGCTGGAGAGGGTGGTAAGCAGCCGCCAGGGCGTCCAGGTGGCCATCAGGTTCTGGGCAATGCCGGCATCCATCGCCCACTGGAACGGAGCCCCTGGGGTGGCCAGAGCCTCCAGCTGATCGAGCCGTTCCTGTGGCGGCTGGCGGCCCTCATGCTGCTCGTTCAGCACCGCGAGGCCCTGGCCCCACCAGGCCAAGTCCCCTTCAGAGGCGCGGGCCCCGGCCAGCTCGGCCTGAAGCTGATCCGGATTGCCCCTCACCGGGTGCGATTGCAGGCGGGTCCAGGCCTGCAGGGTCTGCCCCTGGCTGTCGAGGGGGCTGGCGCTGTAGCCCTGCTGTGCCAGACCCTCGTTCACCGCGTCCAGCAGGGCCGGCGCGGGCGGTGTGCCCAACAGCCAGCCCCCCGGCTGGCTGGCCCAGAGCAGCGGTCCATCATCGGCGGCGGCCACCAGGGCCGGCAGCGGACCACCGGCTTGGCTGAGGGCCTGCTGCAGCGGCGGCCCCAGCAGGGCGCGCCAGGGATCGACTTGCTCAGCAGCGGCAGCCTCCTCCAGCAAGGCAGCAGGCCGGCTGAGCAGCGCCAGGGAACGGGCCGGTTGCCCCAGGGCCTCCAGGAACGGAGCAGCAGATGCGGTAGCCGATGCGCCAGGCGAGGAGGGCAGCGGCGTTCTGAGCTGGGCCAGGGCATCCACCTGAAGCGATCGGCCGGCGGGTTGCAGCGCGGCCACCAGCTCCAACAGCTCCGGCTGATCGTCGTCTGCAGGCAGCGGCAGGCCAAGCCAGGGCTGCATCGCCTCCGAGCGGGCGGTGAGCAGGGCCACACCATGGTCGAGCCGGGCCACCGCCTGCTGCAGCGTGGGGCTGGCGGCCTGGTTCAGTTCATCGATCTGGGACACATCCAGGGACTGCTCCAGCACACCCCGTCCGGAGGCGATCAGCACGAGATCGTCGTTGATCAGGGCCGTGGCCAGCGGCTGCGGATCCTGACCGAGCAGGGCGCCGCGGCCGCTGATCAGACCCATGCCGCGGTAGCTGCTGATCTGCAGGTCGGTGCCCGCCAGGCTGCGGGTCTGCCAGAAGCGCTGCAGGAAATGCCGTGCACCGGCGCTGTCGCGGCTGCGCAGGGCGAGCACCCAGCCCGGTGGGCCCGGCTCGCCGGGAGGCGTGAGCAGGGCGAGGCTGCTCTGATCGCCGAGCCAGGGGGCCAGCTCGCTGGCGTAATCGAGGCCGGCGGCGGCAAATGCACCATCGCGCAGGCGCTCCACCGCCGCCGCCGCCTGGCGGCGCTGGCGCGGAGCGGCCACAGCGCGGGCGTAGGCCGAGTGCTGGTCGGGACCCACCAGCCAGTGCAGGCTCAACGGCGCCGTGCGGGGCACGAAGCGGGCCGCCAGGGGGAGCTGCAGCGGCTGGGTCTGCAGGCCGAGCGGGCCGTGCTGCAGCAGCAGCCACCAGGCGGTGAAGCCGAAGCTCAGCAGGGCCAGGGCCAACGCCAGCACTGCCGCCAGAAAGGGGCGGACCTTCATGGGGCCGCAGGCAGGACTGGCCTCATCTTTCTACATGGGCCAGACCTTTGGCACCACCTGCGGGGCCGGCCGTGCCGGATAAGGTGCCGGGATGCCCAGTCCCACCCCTCTGCGCGCCGGCGATCTCAAGGCCCGGCTTGCTGCCGGCGAGCCGCTGCAGCTTGTGGACGTGCGCGAGCCGATGGAACTGCAGCTGGCCGCCATGGCCGAACCGGTGATCCATCTGCCCCTGAGCCGCTCGGAGGAATGGCTGGAGCAGATCGGCGAGCTGCTTGATCGCGAGCGCGACCTGGTGGTGCTCTGCCATGCCGGCATCCGCAGCTGGCAGTTCGGCTGCTGGCTGATGGAGGTGCACGGCTATGAGCGGGTGTGGAACCTGCACGGCGGCATCGACGCCTGGAGCCTGGAGGCCGATCCCTCTGTTCCCCGCTATTGATTCACTGCCCCGCGACTGATCGCAATCCCGGCTGACCGGGCCGCCGGCGATGCCGCCTACGATCAGCCCCATCGCTCTGCCGGTGAGCCGCCTTGCAACCGCTGCCTCGCCGCCAACAGGAGGTGCTGCAGGCCACGGTGCGGCACTACGTGGACACCACCGAACCGGTGGGCAGCCAGACCCTGGTGCGGCGCTTCGGCCTGCAGGCCAGCCCCGCCACGGTGCGCTCAGCGATGGGTGCCCTCGAACTGCGGGGCCTGCTCACCCAGCCCCACACCTCCGCCGGCCGCATCCCCAGCCCGCTGGGCTACCGGCATTACGTGAACTGCCTGCTGCCGGCACCGGGGGCAACGGCGCAGCAACTGCAGCGCGAACTGATGGGCCTAAGCCTGCAGTGGGCCGCCCTGGATGATCTGCTGCTGCACCTGGCCCGGCGCCTGGCGGATCTCACCGGCCTGCTCAGCCTGATCACCCGGCCGCAGCAGAGCAGCCCCGGGCTGCAGGCGCTGCGGCTGGTGCCCAGCGGCGATCGCCTGCTGGTGTTCCTCGTGGAGAACACGGCGGTGGCCAGCAGCCTCAACCTGCGGCTGCCCCAGGCGGCCGAGGGTGAACTGGCCTCGCTGGAGCGCTGGGCGAGCCACCAACTGGAGCGCGGCAACCTCGACTGGAGCAGCCTGCCGCCGCAGCTGCGCATGAGCGGCGAGCTGCTGCGCCAGGGCCTGAGCAGCCACGCCCAGGCCCGCGCAGGCCAGGGGGACAGCGCCGTGGCCATCGGCCTGGGGGGTCTGCTGCGCCAGCCGGAATTCCAGCGCAGCGACAGCCTGCGGCCGCTGCTGCAGCTGGTGGAGGAGGAGCCCCATGCCCTGCTGCAGAGCGAGCAGGCCGAACGGGGCGACCGGCAGGGTGTGTGGATCGGAAGCGAACATCCCAACCCGGCGCTGCACCATTGCGCCGTGGTGCAGGCGGGCTATCGCACCGGCAGCGGCGGACAGGGACAGGTGGCCCTGGTGGGGCCGATGCGCATGGCCTACGCCACGGCCCGCGCCGCCGTGCAGGCGGTGGCGGCCAGCCTTGAGCGTCTGCTGAGCTGAGAGCCCTGCTTAAGAACCAGTCCTGCTGAGGATTCAGCCCAGCAGGCCGCCGCCGAGCTTCTCCGCCACGGTGTTCACGTCCTTGTCGCCGCGGCCGGAGAGGTTGAGCACCACCTCGGTGCCGGGGGCGAGTGTGGGGCAGAGCTTCTCCAGCCAGGCGAAGGCGTGGGCCGTTTCCAGGGCCGGGATGATGCCCTCGAGGCGACACAGAAGCTGCAGGGCCTCGAGCGCTTCGGCATCGGTGACGGCGCCGTACTCAGCCCGGCCGATGGTCTTCAGGTAGCTGTGCTCGGGGCCGACGCCGGGGTAATCCAGGCCGGCACTGATCGAGTGGGCCTCCTGCACCTGGCCCTCGTCGTCCTGCAGCAGCAGGCTCATGGCGCCATGGAGCACCCCCACACGGCCTTCGGTGATGGTGGCGGCATGGCGGCCGGTGGCCACGCCATCGCCGGCGGCCTCCACGCCGATCAGGCGCACGGCCGTGTCCTGCACGAAGGGATGGAACAGGCCCATGGCATTGGAGCCGCCGCCCACGCAGGCCACCAGCACATCGGGATTGCGGCCGAAGGCCTCGTGGCACTGGCGCTTGGTTTCCTCACCGATCACGGCATGGAAATCGCGCACCAGCATCGGGAAGGGGTGCGGGCCTGCCACCGAACCGAGGATGTAATGGGTGGTTTCCACGTTGGTCACCCAGTCGCGGATGGCTTCGCTGGTGGCGTCCTTGAGGGTGGCGGTGCCGGCCGTCACGGGCTGCACCCTGGCCCCCAGCAGGCGCATGCGGAACACGTTGAGGGCCTGACGGCGCATGTCCTCGGCGCCCATGTACACCACGCAGTCGAGGCCGAAGCGGGCACACACGGTGGCGGTGGCCACGCCGTGCTGACCGGCGCCGGTTTCGGCAATGATTCGCTTCTTGCCCATGCGCAGGGCCAGCAGCGCCTGACCCAGGGCGTTGTTGATCTTGTGGGCGCCGGTGTGGTTGAGGTCTTCCCGCTTCAGCCAGATGCGCGGGCCACCCTCGGCCCGGCGGTAGTGCTCGCTCAGCCGCTCAGCCTCGTAGAGCGGATTGGGGCGCCCCACATAGGTGCGCAGCAGATGGTTGAGCCGATCGGTGAAAGCCGGATCCTTCCAGGCCTCGGCCGCGGCCTGCTCCAGCTCCGCCAGCGCGGGAATCAGGGTTTCCGGCACGTACTGGCCGCCGAACTGGCCGTAGCGGCCGAGGGTGTTGGGGCGGGCGTCGAGCTCCAGGGCAGCCGGGTCCACGGCACCGGCGAACGACACAGGGGGGACGGTGCTGGTCACCGGCGGCGGAGCAAGATCAGTGCAGCGTAAGAAGCGGCCATGGCCAAGGGCGGCTGGCAGGAATTCAGCAGGCCTGAGAGCCTGCAGCGCAGCAGCGGCCCGGCGGACGCCAATGGCACCTCCACCCCAAAGGCCCAGCAGCGGGTGCGGGTGCAACGCACCAAAGCCGGCAAGGGCGGCAAGCTGGTGACGGCCATCACCGGCCTTGAAGCGCCGGAGGCCGAGCTGAAGACGCTCCTCAAGCAGCTCAAGGCCGCAGCCGGCACCGGCGGCACCGTGAAGGACGGGGTGATCGAACTGCAGGGCGACCAGGTGGCCCCGGCCCTGGCGGCCCTGGAGAAGGAGGGCTACCGGCCCAAGCAGGCGGGGGGCTGAGCATGAATCGCCAGGCAGCATCCGGATCGACTCCCCTCCGCTGGCGTTGCGGAGAGCGTGCACAGCGGCTGATCCAGCTGGTGCTGCTCCAGCCGCTGCTGCTGAGCGGGCTTGCCGAAGGCCTCGCCGCCCACCCGGCGGCGGCAGCTCCCGGCTGCGAGGCCGCCCTGGCCGCCGCCCGGCGCCAGCCGATCGATCTGCAGGTCAAGGCGCCCGGGCTCGCGGTGCTGCTGCTGGGCGAGATCCACACCAGCGCCGACGATCACGACTGGCAGCTGCAGACACTGGAGAACCTCTGGCGCGGGGGACGCCGCCGGCTCAGCCTCGGCCTGGAGATGATCCCGGCCGCCCGACAACCGGTGCTCGATCGCTTCAATGCCGGCCAGCTCAGTGAAGAGGAGCTGCTCAGGCAGGTGGACTGGGCGGCGGTGTGGGGCCACGACCCGGATCTGTACGCGCCGCTGCTGCGCTGGGCCCGGCTGCGGGGGGTGCCACTGCTGGCACTCAATGCCGAGCCGAAGCTGGTGCGGCGCGTGCGCCAGCAGGGGCTGGCGGCGATCCCAGCGGCCGAGCGGGAGGGCATCGGCAGCCCGGCACCGGCCAGCCCGTCCTATCGGCAGCGCCTGGAAGCCAGCTGGCGCGGGCACCGGACGCTGGGGCCGCCTGCTGCCGCAACCGCGGCCGATCTTCAGCGCTTCATCGAGAGCCAGCTGCTGCGCGATCGCGCCATGGCCGAGCGACTTGCCGCTGCCCATCGCCGGGATCCGCAGCGGCTGCAGGTGGGCCTGATCGGCGTAGGGCATCTGCAGGGGGGCGACGGCGTGCCCCACCAGCTGCAGGAGCTGGGTCTGAAGCAACAGCTGAGCCTGACCAGGCCGGTTCTGCCCGATGGGTGCACCCTGGCACCCCGCGGGGCACGGTTGGGGGCCTATCTGGAGAGCGACGATCAGGGTGTCTGGGTTCGGCAGGTGGCGCCGGCCTCCGCCGCCGAGGCCGCCGGCCTTCGCCCCGGCGATCGGATCCTGGAGCTGAACGGCATGGCGGTGCAGCGGGCGGGTCAGGTGATCCGCGGGGTGCGCCTGCACCCCGATGGACTGCCGCTGCAGCTGACCATCGAGCGCAACGGCCGCCGGCGACGGCTGGAGCTGCGCCTGCCCCCCTCCACCGATCCGCGACTGGCCGCCAGAGACAATGGATTCATGAGGGGCAACTGGAGCCGCAGCGCGAGCCGGCAGTGATCGAGGCTGCCATCCACGTGCAAGAGAGGCGATCGCTGCGGACGTGAATCTCGGGCCACTGGAATGCCCGGACCACGTCCAAAGGCAGCGGCTGGCTCAGGCGACCGTGCAGGCAAACAACAGCGATTTTGGACGCTTCCCAGGTCTGCGCTGGAGCAACCCCCTCGCCAGCCGTTCCGGCAGCTCGCACCAGGGCAGCGTTGGATACTGGGCCAACCAGCTTGCAGCAGAGCGCGATGACCTCCCCCTCGGCCGTCTACGGCGATCTGACCACCCAGGGGGCATCCAGCAACATCGCCTGGCACCACACCTCGGTGGACCGGGCCGCCCGCGCCCAGCAGCGCGGCCACCGCAGCGCCATCCTCTGGTTCACCGGCCTGAGCGGCGCCGGTAAGAGCACCCTGGCCAACGCGGTGAACTCGGCCCTGTTCGAGCGGGGCCTCTCCTGTTACGTGCTCGACGGCGACAACGTGCGCCACGGCCTCTGCAAGGACCTGGGCTTCTCCGACGCCGCCCGCGAGGAGAACATTCGCCGCATCGGCGAGGTGAGCAAGCTGTTCCTTGATGCGGGCGTGGTGGTGCTCACCGCCTTCGTGTCGCCATTCAAGGCCGACCGCGACAAGGCCCGCGCCCTGGTGGATGCCGACGACTTCATCGAGATCCACTGCGCCGCCGACCTGGCGGTCTGCGAGACGCGCGACACCAAGGGGCTCTACGCCAAGGCCCGCGCCGGCGAGATCAAGGAGTTCACCGGCATCTCCAGCCCCTACGAAGCGCCGGAAGCCCCGGAGCTGCGGGTGGACACCGGCAGCCAGACCCTCGAAGAG
>Ga0310334_100188_pt1 | contig 18886 bp, 20 predicted proteins | sample LakMicMIDCLREDC7_FD_195548 | JGI IMG/M metagenome (GOLD analysis project Ga0310334, IMG submission 195548) | Enriched freshwater cyanobacterial communities from Lake Michigan, Michigan, United States - MI23.DCL.RED.C7 (v2) (version 2) | ecosystem: Environmental > Aquatic > Freshwater > Lake...
GCCATGGCGGCCACCTTGGCTTCGGCGTCAGCCCCGATGCAGCTGTCGGTCTTGACCACAGGCTTGCCGAGCAGCTCGCTCAGGCGAGCGGCCACGGGGGTGAGGCGCATGCCCTCGTTCACCTGACCCTTAGGACGGCCGAAGTGGGCCGCCAGGATCACCTTGGCGCCCTTGCCGGTGAGGTCGTTGATCGTCGGCAGGGCGGCGCGGATGCGGGTGTCGTCGGTGATGGCACCGGCGTCGTTGAGGGGCACGTTGAAGTCGACCCGGACCAGCACGCGCTTGCCGCGCAGGGTGTCAGCGGAGAGGCTGGCCAGGGAGCGCTTCGCCATGGCGTCAAGCAGAAGAAGGGTCGGGCGAATTTAGCGGGCCGGTCAAGGGGTGATCCCTCCGCCTGGTGCGGTCTGCTCCCCTGGCCCCTGCGGCAGCGGGCGCTAGACAGTGAAGGCACGACAGCGGCACCCCGGCCCACCGGCCATGTTCGAGATCGTTCTCTTCCCCATCGATCGCAGCCGCCAGGCCGCTGAGACCGCCGCCACGGCCCTGAAGCTGGCCCGGCAGCACGGCAGCCGCCTCGTGGTGCTCTCGGTGGTGGAGCCCGGCGAGGACGATCCCGTTGCGGTGGCCGAGCTGCTGCAGCAGGCCCGCAGCCGCTTTCAGGAGCAGGGGGTGGCCTGCGAGGTGATCGAGCGGGAGGGCAAGCCGGCCTTCGTGATCTGCGATGTGGCCGATGAGATCAATGCTGATGTGATCGTGATGGGCACCCGCGGTCTGAGCCTGGAGGCCGATGAGGCCCCCAGCACCGCCTCGCGGGTGATCCAGCTGGCGCCCTGCCCCGTGCTGGTGGTTCCGTGAGTGAGGTTTCCGGCGCGGCCGGTCTGCTGAGCGCGGCCGCTCCGTCGATCCAGTGGTATCCGGGCCACATCGCCAAGGCGGAGCGGGCCCTCACCGACAACCTGGCCAAGGTGGACCTGGTGATCGAGGTGCGCGACGCGCGCATCCCGCTGGCCACCAGCCATCCGCGCCTGCAGCGCTGGATCGGCAACAAGCAGCACCTGCTGGTGCTCAACCGGCGCGACATGGTGCCCGCCCCGGCCCGCGAGGCCTGGGATGCCTGGTTCCGCGCCGCCGGTCAGACGGTGTGGTGGTGCGACGCCAAGGCCGGCACCGGTGTGAAACAGCTGCAGCAGGCGGCGATCCGCGCCGGCGAGGCCCTGAATGCCCGCCGCCGCGAGCGGGGCATGAAGCCGCGGCCGGTGCGGGCGCTGACGCTGGGCTTCCCGAACGTGGGCAAGTCGGCTCTGATCAACCGGCTGGTGCGCCAGAAGGTGGTGGAGAGCGCCCGCCGCGCCGGCGTCACCCGCAGCCTGCGCTGGGTGCGGCTGGGCCAGGACATCGACCTGCTCGATGCCCCTGGCGTGTTGCCGCCCCGCCTCGATAACCAGCTGGCGGCTCTGCACCTGGCCCTCTGCGATGACATCGGCCAGGCCGCCTACGACGGCGAAGCGGTGGCCATGGCCTTCGTGACGATGCTGGCGGGCCTGGAGCCGGTGCTGGCGGCCGGCGTGCCTGCGGATCTGCTGGAGCGGCGCTACGGCGTGGCGCTGGAGAGCTTGATGGCCGGTCGCGCAGATGGCGGCGGGGCTTGGGGAGGGGCTGAGGAGCCGGACCGGGATGGGGAGCTGGGTGTGGAGCGGGATGGGGCTCGACTGGATCCCCCCCACGGCACAGCCCCTGATTCTGTACAGCCTGTACGGAATGCCGGAGAGTTCGTGGAGGCTGCCACGGCTGTCGCTAAGCCCCTGCCGCCTGATGCCGCCGGCTGGCTCGCCGCCGCCGCCGCCCGCCACACCAGCGGCGATACGGCCCGCATGGCCCAGCGCCTGCTCGATGACTTCCGCCGCGGTCAGCTCGGGGCGATCGCCCTCGAGCTGCCGCCCCGCCGATGAGCGCATTCGGTGAAGGCGAAGGCGAGCTGTTGACGCTCACCTACCCCAAGCCGCTGCCGATGCGGCTGGATCGCTGGCTGGTGGCCCAGCGGCCGGAGCAGAGCCGGGCCCGCATCCAGAAGTTCATTGATGCTGGCTATGTGCGCGTCAACGGCGTCACCGGCCGGGCCAAGACGCCCCTGCGCCAGCACGACACGGTGGAGCTGTGGATGCCGCCACCGGAGCCCCTGCCCTACCTGCTGGCCCAGGACATCCCTCTGGATGTGCTCTACGAGGACGCCCATCTGATCGTGCTCAACAAGCCCGCCGGCCTCACCGTGCATCCGGCGCCCGGCAACAAGGACGGCACCCTGGTGAACGGCCTGCTGCACCACTGCCCCGACCTGCCCGGCATCGGCGGTGAGATGCGCCCGGGCATCGTGCATCGCCTCGATAAGGACACCACCGGCTGCATCGTGGTGGCCAAGAGCCAGGAGGCGCTGGTGAAGCTGCAGGTGCAGATCCAGCAGCGGGTGGCCTCACGTGAGTACCTGGCGGTGGTGCACGGCGCCCCGGCGGCGGATCACGGCACGATCGTGGGCGCCATCGGCCGCCACCCGGCCGACCGCAAGAAGTACGCCGTGGTGCATGACGACTCCGGCCGCCACGCCTGCACCCACTGGACCCTGCTGGAGCGCCTGGGCGACTACGCCCTGCTGCGCTTCAAGCTCGACACCGGCCGCACCCACCAGATCCGTGTGCACTGCGCCCACATCGGCCATCCGATCGTGGGTGATCCGGTGTATTCCCGCTGCCGCAAGCTGCCGATCGCCCTGCCGGGCCAGGCCTTGCATGCTTTTCAGCTGGGACTGGATCACCCGATCAGCCGCGAGCGGCTGCTGTTCGAGGCGCCGCCGCCGCCGGTATTCGAGAAGCTGCTGGCGCTGCTGCGGCGGCGGGTCGCCTGATCGCCGCGACTTGAGGCGCCTGGCCGGCTCGGGTGGCGGCTGCACCGGGCTGGGCTCTCCCCTGAGTTCTCGGCAGACTTGAAACCCCTGGGCCTCAGCCATGGCCACGCCGCCGCGTCGGCTGTTCGTCGATCAGTTCTTCGTGGGCTGGGTGTACGGCCCCTGGGTAGTGGCCGGACTGCTGGTGATCCTGGCCCTGCGGCTGCTGCTTGCCGAGGACTTCAATCTGCACAGCCATGCCTGGGGGCTGTTCGGCAACGCCTCGATCTGCTTCTCGATCGGGTGCGTGTGCAAGCTCTCCTGGGCGATGGCCCGCTTCAATGCCGTGCGCCAGCTGGAGCTGCAGCTGCGGCAGCAGCTGGGACTGCGCTGATGGCGATGAGCCGCTCCCAGCTGGCGATGGTCGTCACCCTGCCCTGGTTGGCCGCGGGGGTGGTGCTGCTGGCCATGACCCGCATCGAGGCTGAGAGCCAGGAGGTGAAGCTCGGGCTCTTCGGCAGCGCCGCCATCTGCTTCTCGATCGGCTGCCTGGCGCGCACCAGCCTGGGGCTGCACGATCTGATGCTGGCCTCCCAGGCGCGGGCGGCTGCTCCTGAGCCGCCTGCCCCCCGGCCGCCTTCGCCTCCGGCTGGGACCGACCCGGCATGAGCAGGGGCCCTCGGCTGCGCCTGAGGCGCGCTCTCGCCATCGCCGGGCTGGCGCTGCTGCCACCCGCCAGCGCCCAGACGCTGATTCAGTCCCCGGCCCCGGCCCCGGCGCCGCGCCGTTTGCCGCCGCCGTCAGCGGCGCTACTGCGCAGCCTGGAGGGCTTTCAGCACGACCTTGACGCCCTCGATCAGACCCTGATTCCCGGGGCGGCCGGCGCCGGCCGTGCCGAAACGGCCCGGAAATCAGCTCTACCGCCGCTGCCAGCTCCCGCCGCCACGGCCTTGCCCAGCACCGTGCAGGCGGTGCAGATCCAACGCCGCCTGCCGCTCAGCCTGGCGGAGGCCCTGCAGGTGGCCGTGCAGAACGACCCCGATCTGGCGGTCGCCGTGCAGGGCGTTCGCGAACAGCAGGGGCTGGTGGCCTCGGCCCGGGGCCGTTGGTGGCCTGAGCTGGGATTGAACCTGGGGGGCGGGTTCGCTCAGCAGCGCTCGTACAGCTCGGTCTGGACCGATAACGCCGGCTTGTATCCCGCCGGATCGCCCTTTCTGGTGCAGCCCCAGGGCTGGAACCTGGTGCAGACCAACCTGGGCATCGGCACGGCACGGATGGAGCTCGGCTGGGAGCTGATCAGCCCAGGCCGCTCCGCCGCGATTGCGGAAGCCGACGACAGCCTGCGGGCCTCCCGCCAGCGCTATGCCGATCGGCTGCGCCAGCTGCAGCTGGACGTGAGCGTGGCCTACTACGGCCTGCAGCTCGCCGATCAGCTGCAGCGCATCCGTAAGGCCATGGTGGAGAGCGACACGGTGGTGCGTGATCAGGTGGCAGCCCTCAAACAGGTGGGGTTAGTGCCGCGGCTGGATCTGCTGCGGGCTGAAGCCGCCCTGCAGCAGAGCCGCTATCGCCTGGAGCAGGCCGAGGCCCTGCGCCTCAGCCGTCAGCGCCAGCTGAGCAACCTGATCAACGTGCCCTTCGATGTGACGCTCACGGCCATCGAGGCGGTGCGGCTGCAGCCCCCCTGGCCCCTCGATCTGGAGCAGACGATCCTGCGCGGCTGGACGGACAACCCCCAGCTCCGGGCCCTGCAGGCCGCCCGCGACGCCCTGCTGCGTCAGGCGGATCGCCGGGCGGCGGAGCTGCTGCCCAGCCTGCGGCTGGTGGCCGGCGCGGGCTACGGCCAGGGGGTGGTCACCCAGCCCCTGATCGAGCTCAAGGGTTGCTGCGGCAGCGCCCACATCCCCCAGCTGCTCAATCAGAGCTCCGACTGGGCGGCCGGCCTGCAGCTGCACTGGCGCTTCTTTGATGGTGGCGTCACCTCCGGGGCGGTGGCCGCCAGCCGTGCTGCCGCCGCCCGCACCGATCAGACCCTGGCCCGGGAGCGCAACGCCATCCGCCAGCGCCTCGAGGCCGCCTTCTTTGACCATCGGGCGGCCCTTGGCCAGATCGTGGCCGCACGGGCCTCCTACAGCGCCTCCCGCGAGGCGTTTCGCGATGTGCGGGCCCGCTATCAGCTGGGCCTGGCCAATTACACCGATGTGGCTGACACCGTGACGACCCTCACCGCTGCGATGGAGGGGGTGGCGGAATCCACCACCCTGGCCAACGTGAGTTATGCCCAGCTGCTGCGGGAACTGCTGCCGGTGCCGGATCAGCCCGGCGCGTCGGTGGCGCTGCCGCTCGTGCTCGGCGGCTCCTGAGGATCAGCCTGAAGCCGCTCCCAGCGGCGGTTCAGCCAGGCCATGGTGCGCCAGATCAGCAGCACCAGCAGCGCGGCGAACCAGAACCACACCTCGGGGGCGTTGGCATGCAGCAGCACCACCAGCACCGCCGTGATCAGCAGCAGCCAGGGCAGTTCCTGGCGCAGGTTGCCCGTCGTTTGCGTGCTCATGGCAGGGTCCTGCGCTGCCGCAGCTGTGGCGCATCCTGGCTCTCCTGCTCAGGCAGGGTTCGGTAACTGCCGGTGAGGTCGCGCAGGATCGGCAGCAAGTAGCTCACCGGCGTGCGCCATTCCACGTAGCCATGGGCCTTGAGGGTCAGCCCCTCACGGATCGGGAAGACGCTGCTGCCGCGACTGAGGGTCCAGCGGAAGCCATCACCATCGGCGCGCCCGGCCCCGCCCGGCCCCGAGGCCTTGGCCGGCAGTAGGTCGATCTCGGTGCGCATCACCGGCCCGTTGCGCACCAGGGCCTCCGCCAGCTGGGGATTGCCCATGGTGGTGTTCACGTCTTCCCGGGTGGCGGGCAGCAGGCTGACGCGGCTCACCCGGCCGCGGATGCCGCCGAAGCGACCGCGCTCGTCCCAGTCCGGCACCACTTCCATGGCCAGGCCGGGCCGCAGCCGCCGGGCATCGGCCGGTGCGAAGTAGGCCACCGCCCGCAGGGGGCCGCCGGTGCTGCTGCCGAGGGTGCCGAGCCGTTCCCCGGGCTTCACCGTCTGGCCGCGCACCACCTGCAGGTCGAGGATGCGGCCGTCGCGGTCGGCGCGCAGGGTGCCGTCGTACCCGAGGCGGGCCTGGGTCACCTTGATGGCGCGGCGGGCGTCGTCGATGGCATAGCGGCGGCGCAGCCTGTCGGTGTCGATCTCGAGCTTCACCTTCTGCCAGCTGTCGAGGGCCTCCCGTTCGCGGATGTGCAGCTCGGCCACGCTGGCGTCCAGCTGGATGGCGCGATCTTCGCTGGCCACCACCTCCTGGGCCAGGGGGGCCACCACCTCGCGCCGGGCCAGATGGCGGAAATCGGCCACCTTCTGGTCGTAGATGCGCCGCAGGGCATCGAAGCGGCGGCGGTCCTCCTCCAGCTTGGCCAGGGCGGTGTTGCGCAGCCGTTGCGCGGCGCTCAGCCGGATCTGATCGCGCTTGTCGAGATCGGCGTTGATGCGGATCAACTCGGCGAGATCCCGCTCCTGACGCTGCAACTGCTGCTCCAGGGTGGGCAGGTAGAGGCGGATCAGGGGCTGCTGGCGCCTCACCGCTTCGCCCACCCGCACCGGCAGGTTGAGGATCTGGCCTTCGGCGCGGGCGTCGATCACCGTGGAGCCGCCGGGCACGATCACCACGCCACGGCCGATCACCTCGGTGGGCACCGGCCAGAACAGAAACCAGCCCGCCGTGAGGGCCCAGGCCGTTCCAAGGGCGATCAGCACCTGCTGTTCGGATTGCCGTGCCCCGGCCACCCGTTGCGCAACGCGCTTCAGCACAACGACCGCCAAACCTGCACCAGGATCATGGCGAGTCAGGCCAGTGCCGGCAGCCGCGGGCAGGCCTCCACGAGCGTGCGGGTGATCGGCGCCTGCGGGTCGGCCAGCAGCCGATCGCCGGGGCCCTCCTCCACGATGCGGCCGCCATCGAGCACGATCAGCCGCTGGCAGAAGCCGCTGGCCACCGAGAGGTCGTGGGTGACGAAGATCATCCCCAGCCCCAGCCGGCCCTGCAGCTCCTTGAGCAGGGCCAGCACCTCCGCCTGGATCTCGGCATCGAGCATGCTCACGCTCTCATCGCAGAGCAGCACGCGCGGCTCCAGCACCAGGGCGCGGGCGATCGCCACCCGCTGCTGCTGGCCACCGGAGAGCTGGCGGGGCAGGCGCTGCTCGAACGCCTCCGCCGGCGTCAGCCCTACGGCCTCCAGCACGTCGCGGGCCCGGGCTCGGGCGGCGCCGCGCCTGGCCAGCCCGTGGATCAGCAGTGGATCGGCCACCGCCTCGCCCACGCTCATGCGCGGATTGAGGCAGGCCAGCGGGTCCTGGAACACCATCTGGATCGAGCGGCGTGCCCGGCGCAGGGCTCGGCCCCGCAGGGTTCCCAGCTCCTGGCCCTGCAGCCGCACGGTGCCGCCGCGCACGGGCGTCAGCCCCATCAGCGCCCGGCAGAGCGTGCTCTTGCCGCAGCCGGAGGCCCCCACCACGCCGAGGATCTCCCCCTCGCGCAGCTGCAGGCTGACGCCGTCCACGGCGCGCTACCAGCGGCGCTGCCAGGGCAGCCCCCGCAGCGGAGGCCAGCCGCGGCGCTCCGCGAGCTCCACCCGCAGCGGCGCCGCCGGGGGGGTTGGCGGCGTGGCGCTGCCCTCGCGGGTGCGGGCGGCCCCCACCAGCCGCTTGGCCAGGGCCGACTGCGGCGCCGTGAGCAGCTGCTGCGCCGGCGCCTGCTCCACCAGCCGCCCCTGATCCAGCACGGCGATCTGCTGGCACCAGCGGCCGGCCATGGCCAGGTCGTGGCTGATCAGCAGCAGGGCGCTGCCGGCTTCCTCGCACAGCTGGCAGAGCTCCGCCATCACCTGGCCCGCCACCGCCACATCGAGGCTGGTGGTGGGCTCATCGGCGATCACCAGCGCCGGCCGCAGGGCCATGGCCAGGGCGATCGCCAGGCGCTGGCGCATGCCGCCGCTGAATTCGTGCGGGTAGTTGCCGTAGCGCTCCGGTGTGATTCCCACCCGCTCCAGCAGCTCCTCAGCCCGCTGGCGCACCTGGCGACGACGCCAGCTGGGGCGGTGCTCCGCCAGGGTGTCGCTGAGGTGATCGCCCACGCTCAGCAGCGGGTTGAGCCGCGTCATCGGGTCCTGGAACACCAGCCCCACCGCCTCGCCCCGCAGCCGGCGCAGGGCGCCCCGCCGCAGCGTGCGCGGATCCTGGCCCTGCAGGCGCAGCTCGCCACTGCACTGGCTGCCGGCCGGCAGCAGCTGCAGCACGGCGCGGGCCACGGTGCTCTTGCCGCAACCGGAGGGCCCCACCAGCGCCAGGCGCTCCCCGGCCGCCAGGCTCAGATCGAGCCCATCGAGGGTGGCGGCGGCAGCGCCCGGGTAGCGCACTACCAGTTGCTGCAGGCTGAGAACCGGATCGGGCTTGGACTCGGGCACAGGCACTCAGGAACGGCGACAGCAGCGCGCGCACGTTCCAGCAGCTTGACCGGGGAAGCAACACCTGAGGGCGGCAGGCGGATGCTTTGTCTCAGCCCCTGCATACGATGGTCTGAAACGCAGCACTCCATGCTTCAGGTGGTGCCCGACACGGCGGAGACCGCGGCTTCCGAGGCCGCGCCCGCAGCTGCTGCGGCACTCCTGGATGGCGTTCCTGCTGGGCTGAGCGGCCCGCGCTCGATCCGCTGCGCCGACGACTACGGCATCGCCCTGCCGGACTGGCTGCGCCGCTGCATCGAGCACGTGCCGCCCGGTGCCGGTGACAGCTGCCCCACCGACACCGAGGGGCTGCTCGCTTCCGCCTTCCACTTCGCCTATCAGCTGCATAACGGTCAGGTGCGGGCCAGCGGCGAGCCCTACATCTGCCACCCGGTGGCGGTGGCCGATCTGCTGCGCGACATCGGCGCCAGCGCCGGTGTGATCGCTGCCGGCTTCCTGCACGACGTGGTGGAGGACACCGACGTCACCCCCGAGGAGATCGAGGAGCACTTCGGCGCTGAGGTGCGCGGCCTGGTGGAGGGGGTCACCAAGCTGGGCGGCATCCATTTCACCAACAAGACCGAAGCCCAGGCGGAGAACCTGCGGCGCATGTTCCTGGCGATGGCCAGCGACATCCGCGTGGTGCTGGTGAAGCTGGCCGACCGGCTGCACAACATGCGCACGCTCGGGGCGCTGAAGCCGGAGAAGCAGCAGCGCATCGCCCGCGAAACCCGCGAGATCTACGGGCCCCTGGCCAACCGCCTCGGCATCGGTCGGCTGAAGTGGGAACTGGAGGATCTGGCCTTCAAGATCCTCGAGCCGGAGGCCTTCCGCGAGATCCAGCAGCAGGTGGCGAGCAAGCGCTCCGATCGCGAGGAGCGCCTGGGGGTGACGGCCGGACTGCTGCGCGAGCGGCTGCTGGCGGCTGGCTTGGAGGGGGTGGACGTGAGCGGCCGGCCCAAGCATCTCTATGGCATCTGGAGCAAGATGCAGCGCCAGCAGAAGGCGTTCCACGAGATCTATGACGTGGCGGCGCTGCGCATCATCTGCCCGAATCTCGAGAGCTGTTACCGCGCCCTGGCGGTGGTGCATGACACCTTCCGGCCGATCCCCGGCCGCTTCAAGGACTACATCGGTCTGCCCAAGCCCAATGGTTATCAATCGCTGCACACGGCGGTGATCGGCCGCCACCGGCCGATCGAGGTGCAGATCCGCACCGCCGAGATGCATCAGGTGGCGGAGTTCGGCATTGCGGCGCACTGGAAGTACAAGGAGGGAGGGTCACCTGCTGCGATCGGCAACGACGCCGAGCGCTTCAACTGGCTGCGCCAGCTGGTGGATTGGCAGAAGGATGATGTCGGCGAAGACAGCAGCGATTTTCTGCGCTCGATCAAGGAAGACCTCTTCGATGAGGAGGTGTATGTGTTCACCCCCAGCGGTGACGTGGTGGGCCTGCGTAAGGGATCAACGGCGGTGGATTTCGCCTATCGCATCCACTCCGAGGTGGGCAATCACTGCCAGGGCGTGCGCATCAACGACCGCCTCTGCCCGCTGGCCACGCCGCTGCAGAACGGTGATTTCGTGCAGATCGTCACCGCCAAGTCGGCCCATCCCAGCCTCGACTGGCTGAATTTTGTGGCCACCCCCACGGCGCGCAATCGCATCCGCCAGTGGTACAAGAAAAGCCACCGCGAGGAGAACATCTCGCGCGGCACGGCGATGCTGGAGCGGGAGCTGGGCCGCGATGGTTTCGATGCCCTGCTCAACGGCGAGGCGATGGCCAAGGTGGCCCGCCGCTGCAACCTGGTGGGCACTGAGGATCTGCTGGCCGCCATCGGCTTCGGCGGGGTGACCCTGCACCAGGCGCTCAATCGCCTGCGCGAGGAGCTGCGCCTGCTCTCGGCTGCGGCGGTGCCGGTACAGAGCAATGAGGAGCTGGCCCGCACGGTGTCGGCCCAGGGGGAGCAGGCCGCCGCCTCGGCAGCTCCGCCTGCCACCGCCCACGGCGACGCCAGCCCGATCGTGGGGCTCGAGGGCCTGGAATACCGGCTCGGGGGCTGCTGCAGCCCATTGCCGGGAGAGGAGATTTTGGGCACGGTCGCCCTGGGCAACCACGGCATCACGATTCACCGCCAGGACTGCGGCAACCTGGTCAACGTGCCTGCCGAGCGGCGCCTGCCGGTGCGTTGGAACCCGCTGGCGGCCGAGGAGCAGCGCCGCCGCTACCCGGTGCAGCTGCGCATCGAGGTGCTCGATCGGGTGGGTGTGCTCAAGGACATCCTCACCCGCCTCTCCGATCACCGCATCAACGTGAGTGATGCCCGCGTGCGCACCAACCCCGGCAAACCGGCCAGGATCGACCTGCGCGTGGAGCTCCTCAGCGCCGTCCAGCTGCGCAACACCATGGATCAGATCCGCTCGATGGCGGATGTGCTCGACATTGCTCGCACGGGGATCGGCTGAGGATCAGTGGGCGACGGGGATGGCGTCGACCGGTTCGATGAACGCGATGAACAGCACGCAGGAGTGCTTGCTGAAGCACGTTGCCGTGTGGGCCAGGCCGGCGGGGCCGTAGGCATAGGTGCCGGGTCGCAGACGCACAGGTTGCTGGCCGTCGTAGCGAACGGTCATCTCGCCGGAGAGCAGAACGATGCGCTCGGGCGAGGTGTGCTTGTGATGGGCGAGGACGCTGCCGCCCGGCACCTTCAACAGCACATCGGCGTCCTTCTTGGCCGGATCACCATGCAGCACAGCCAGCTCGCAACCCTTGGGCAGGAATGCCGGACAGGGCCCCCACGTCACCTCCGCATCGGTGTGGTTGCGGATGAACGCCTTCTCGGTGCCACCAGCCTGAGCCTGTACGGTTCCCATCGCCAGGGCAGCGAGGGCACCGGTGGCGAGAAACATCCGGCGCAGCCGAGGCCGGACCTGGCTGGAGCTGGTCTTTGGAGCACCTGAGACGAGCGCCAAGTGATGTGCTCCGTAGTGAGCTCACGCTAAGCGGGGCTCACCCATAGCGCCACGATCGGCAACGGGGCAAGGGGGCAGCGGGATCTCAGTGGCTGATGGCATCGTGCTGATCCCATCACTCCAGCAGCTCAGGATCGCTGTGGAGGATGTCCTCCCAGAACGACTGAAACCCCAGCCAGCCGTCCTGGGGTCTGCCGATGTTGCGCTGGGTGTAGGCGGCCCATTCCTCGCGGATCAGCTGCGGGCTGCCGGCCGCTTCGGCCAGCAGCTGGGTTTGGCAGCAGCGCTCCAGTGCGATGAACCAGAAGGCGGCGGCGTCCACGCTCTCGCCCACGCTGAACAGGCCGTGGTTCTGGTGGATGGCGGCCTTGCCCTGCAGGAAGTGGTCGGCAAAGGTCTGGCCTGAGGCCTCCTCGAACACCACCTTGCCGCCATCCGCCTGGATCAGCTGGTGGTCGTTGAAGAACAGGCAGCAGTCCTGCGTGATCGGATCGAGGCGTTTGCCCAGGCTGGAGAAGGCCTTGCCATAGGGCGAGTGGGCATGGGCCGCGGCGATCACCTCCGGCCGCCGCGCGTGGATGGCGGCATGCAGCACGAATGCGGCTCGGTTCACGGGCCGATCGCCGATCACCACCTCGCCGGCGTGGTTCACCAGCAGCAGGTCGCTGACGCGCACGCGGTTGAACGACAGGGCAAAGGGATTCACCCAGAAGTGATCCGGAAACTCCGGATCGCGGGCGGTGATGTGGCCGGCCACGCCTTCCCCGAACCCCATCCGGCCGAAGATGCGCAGCGCTCCGGCCAGGCGTTCTTGGCGATGGCGCCGCTCCTCCTCAACGCTGCTGAAGCGCGGTGGCGAGAGATCCCGCAGCGGCTTCGGGGTGAGGGGGATCCCGTCGATTGCGCCTGGACTGAGTGGATCGGCCATGAGATCCGTGCTGCTCCCACCATGCTCTCAACCCCTCCAGCCCCGTTTCGATCCGCCCACACAGCTCCGCTGGGTGTACCCCACTACAGCTCCAGCGCCCTGTGTTCCCTACAACCGCTTCACTTACTGGAGTTGCCATGACCTCGGAACAGGCCGCTCAGCTGATCGACGACACCCTGGATCTGGTGCACCAGCGCCTCGTGGAGCTGGAGCAGAAGCAGCAGGGCCGGGCTCACCGCGCCCTGGCTGAGGAGTTCCGCGAGTGGCGCCACCCCGATGGCGGCCACATCGACCTGATGGTCTGCCCGGGCTTTCCCGCCGCCTGAGCCGCTGCGCACCGGGCTAGACACTGGGGATTCCCTGTTCCCGTGATCGGCGGAGCCGATCCAGTTGCCTTGATCGAGGACACCATCGCCGCCGTGGCCACGGCCGTTGCCGCCGGTGAGGGCAGCGTGGCGATCGTGCGCCTCTCGGGCCCTGAGGCCGAGGCCATCGGCAGGAGCCTGTTTCACGCGCCGGGCCAGCAGGGGTGGGAGAGCCATCGCGTGCTCTATGGCCACGTGCGCGATCCCGCCAGCGGTGAGCGGGTGGATGAGGCCCTGCTGCTGCTGATGCGGGCCCCGCGCAGCTTCACCCGCGAAACCGTGGTGGAGTTCCACTGCCACGGCGGTCTGATCAGCGTGCAGCGGGTGCTGGAGCTGGTGCTCGCCGCCGGCGCCCGCCGGGCCCTGCCGGGGGAGTTCAGCCAGCGGGCGTTCCTGAACGGCCGCCTCGATCTCACCCGCGCCGAGGCGATCAGTGAGCTGATCACCGCCCGCAGCCGCCGCGCCGCCCAGCTGGCGATGGCCGGCCTCGATGGTGGTCTGGAACGCCGCATCGCCGCCCTGCGCGAGCGCCTGCTCGATCAACTGGCGGAACTGGAGGCCCGGGTGGATTTCGAGGACGACCTGCCGCCCCTCGATGCCGCTGCCGTGGCGGCTGAGCTGGCGGCGGTGCGGATCGAGCTGGAGCAGCTGCTGGCGGAGGCCGCGCAGGGGCAGCTGCTGCGCGAGGGCCTGCGGGTGGCGATCGTGGGCCGGCCCAACGTGGGCAAATCCAGCCTGCTCAACCGCCTCAGCCGCAGCGAGCGGGCGATCGTGACCGACCTGCCCGGCACCACGCGTGATCTGGTGGAGAGCGAACTGGTGCTGGAGGGGGTGCCCCTCACCCTGCTCGACACGGCCGGCATCCGATCCACCGACGATCGCGTGGAGCAGATCGGCATTGAACGCAGCCGGGCGGCGCTGCAGGCAGCCGATGCGGTGCTGCTGCTCTTCGATCTGGCCGCCGGCTGGACCGCTGAGGACGCCGAATTGCTCAGCCAGGTGCCGCCCGGGGTGCCGTTGCTGCGGGTGGGCAACAAGGCCGATCAGGCCGCACCGGACAGCGCCGGCTCGGCGGATGTCTGCATCAGTGCGCTCACGGGGGCGGGGCAGGAGCAGCTGGTGGCAGCCCTGCTGCGCTGCTGCGGCCACTGCGGCGATCAGGGCCTGCAGGTGGCCCTCAACCACCGCCAGCGAGATCTCGCCCAGCAGGCGGCGGACAGCCTCGGCCGCAGCCTGGAGGCCGCCCAACAGCTGCTGCCGTGGGACTTCTGGACCATCGATCTGCGCGCCGCTGTGCGGGCACTCGGTGAGATCACCGGTGCGGAGGTGAGTGAGGCGGTGCTGGATCGGGTGTTTGCACGCTTCTGCATCGGCAAGTGAGCCGCGGGCTGGCCCGGGCGTGAGAATCGGAGCAGCGGCGCGCCCTCTGCACCGCCGTGCGTTCCGCTTCCCGCCATGACCGCCAACAGCGACTCCAGCAGCGATTCCGCCAGCGCCACCCATCCGCTGGATCAGCTCAGCACTGCCCAGCGCGCCCTGTTGCGGATCGTCTGCTGGGTGGCCTGGGCTGATGGCGACTTCGCCGATGAGGAGCGCCAGCTCCTGGAGACGCTGGTGTTCCGGCTGATGCCGCCCGAGGTGGGCATCGCCGAGGCGGAGGACGCCTTCCGCAGCCTGGTGGCCGAGCAGCTGCAGACCATCGATCTCGAGGCCCTGGTGGCGGAGCTGGGCGACAGCGATGAGCGGCAGCTCACGGTGAAGCTGGCGGTGCAGATGCTGGCGGTGAATCAGCGCCCGGATGACAACGCCCCGGTGAACCCTGCGGAGAAGCAGGCCTACCGCCGTCTGCTGGAGGCTCTGCAGCTGCCGGAGGGCGAGGTGGAGGAAGCCGAATGGGCGGCCCGCCAGGAGCTGCAGCAGAAGCGTGGTGTGCTGGAGGTGCTCGGCATGGCCCTGGCCGGTTGGGGCGCCTGGCCCTCGATCGAGGCGGAGGGCGGCCACCTGCCACCGGGCTACTGGCTCTGATGGTGGCGGCCCATTTGCCGATCACGCCGGCCCTGCGGCGGCAGCTGGCCGACTGGTTGGCGGAGGATCTCGGCCGCGGCGACCTCAGCGCCGCCGCTCTCGGCGACCGGCGGGGCCGTGCCCACTGGCTGGCCAAGGGCGAAGGGGTGTTCTGCGGCGGCGTGCTGGTGGAGCCCCTCTTCCAGCAGCTGGATCCGGCCGTTGCCGTGCGGCTCCTGGTGGCCGATGGCGAGCCAGTGCAGGCGGGCCAGCGGCTGCTGGAGCTGGAAGGGCCGGCGACGGCCCTGGTGGCCGGCGAACGCACGGCCCTGAACCTGGCCATGCGCCTCAGTGGCATTGCCACCGCCACCGCGGCCCTGGTGGCCCAGCTGGCGGGCACGGGCGTGCGGCTGGCGGACACGCGCAAAACCAGCCCCGGCCTGCGGCTGCTGGAGAAGTACGCCGTGCGCTGTGGTGGCGGCTGCAATCACCGCCTCGGGCTGGATGACGCCGCCATGCTCAAGGAAAACCACCTGGCCTGGAGCGGGGGCGTGGCGGCCGCGATCACGGCGGTGCGCGCCCAGGCCCCCTGGCCGGCGCGGGTGATCGTGGAGGCGGAGAGCGCCGCTGAAGCGATCGCCGCCGTGGAGGCGGGGGCTGATGGCGTGCTGCTGGATGAGTTCAGCCCGGCGGCGTTGCTGCAGCTCGTGCCCCGCTTGCGTGCCCTCGCCTTGGCTGGCGGTTCAGGTGCCGTGGTGCTGGAGGCCTCGGGCGTGCAGCCGGAGCAGCTCGCGGCCTACGCCGCCACCGGCATCGATCTGATCTCCACCAGCGCGCCGATGACCCGCTCCCGCTGGCTGGATCTCAGCATGCGTTTCGAGGGCTGACGAATCCGATCACTGCCGCCAGGATGAGTGGGCCCTGTCGCCCGCACACCTGTGCCTGTCAGCGCTCGCCGTCATCGCCTGACGGCCTTGCTCGCCCTCTTCAGCCTCGGCCTCGGCCTGGCCGCTGCCCCGGCTGCCCATGCCCAAGGCGTTCTCGAGCGGGTGGCCCGCAGTGGCCAGCTGCAGCTGATCGGCCCGGCGGATGTGCCGCCGATGCTCAGCCTCGATGCCCAGGGCCGGCCCGAGGGCTATGGCGTGGTGGTGGCCAATCGCGTGGCGGCCTTGCTCAGTCAGGCTGTCGGCAAACCGGTCCAGCTGCGCTACGAGGCTGTGGCCGGAGCCGCCCAGCTGGCCCAGCGCCTGGGCGAGGGCAAGGCTGAGCTCGCCTGCGGGGTGCCCTTCACCTGGGCTCGGGAGATGGTGGTGGATTTCACCCTGCCGATCGGCATCTCGGGTCTGCGGCTGCTGGCCCCGGCCGGTCGCTTCACCGGTGCTCCTGAGGCACTGGCCGGCCGCCGTATCGGCGTGGTGCGCGATTCCCTGGCCGAAACGGAGCTCCGCGGCATGCAGCCGGCCGCCAGGTCGGTTCCGTTTGCAGACCCCAAGGCAGCCCTGGCGGCGCTGGTCGCCGGCCAGGTTGATGGGGTGATCGGTGATTCCGCTCTGCTGGCCGGCCTGGTGCGTCAGCAACGGCTGAGCGGCCTGGCGCTGACCCCGGAGGTTCCCTACGAGCGCTATGCGGTTGCCTGTGTGGTGCCAGAGAACGATTCGCAGTTCCGCGACCTTGTCAACCGGGCCATCACCCAGCTGCTGCAGGGCTACCTGGATGGCGAGCCGCAGAGCGTGGCGGAGGTGGACCGCTGGCTTGGTCCCGGAAGCGCCCTGAACCTTTCACAGGAGAAGATCCGCAACGTGTTCGATTCCCTGTTGATGGGGGTGGAAGCGCTGCGGCCCCTCCCTGCGGCGGCGACCCGCTGAACGTTGCCGGTCCGGGGCCCTTGTTCACCCGTTCCGTCCTGCTCCATCCACCGTTTCCTGCCTGTTCCGTCCTTCACCGCCAGCTCCGATGAAGCTGTTCACCCACTCCCGCCTGTTCGGCATCCTGATCGTTGCCGCCTCCCTGCCCATGGATCCGGGTGTGGCGCTGGCGGCCAGCTCGGTTGCGGCGTCCCTCGAGCCGGCAACCACCGCAGGCTCGCTGGAGGCCCGCCTGCAGCGCATCGCGGCGGCGGTGCGGGCCGAGCAGGCTTCCAGCATCGGTGATGACGCCATCAGCTTTGTGGTGATCGGGCCAGGCGGTGTCGGCTGGAGCAACGGTGGCTGGGGCAACGGCGGTTTCGGCAACGGCGGCTTCTACAACGGCGGTTTCCGTAACGGCGGCTTCTACAACGGTGGCTTCCGCAACGGTGGCTTCTACAACGGTGGCTTCCGCAACGGCGGCTTCCGCAACTGGTGAGCGGCGCTGATGGCTGATCTCAGCACGGCCGGAGGTCCGCTGCGGCTGCTGGTGCTGCAGCCCACCCCCTACTGCAACCTCGACTGCGACTACTGCTATCTGCCCAGCCGCGACGACCGCAGTCGCCTGTCGCTGGAGATCCTCGATGCGGCGTTGGAGCGGGTGCTGGAGAGCCCGTATTTCGGCGGCCCGTTCACGCTGCTCTGGCATGCCGGTGAACCGCTCACCGTGCCACCGGCCTTCTATGACGCCGCCACCGCCCGCATCCACGCCGCCCTGGAGCGCCACGGCCTGCCGGCGGACACGGTGCAGCAGTCGCTGCAGACCAACGGCCTCACCATCAACGAGGCCTGGTGCGATTGCTTCACGCGCAACAACATTCATGTGGGCGTCAGCGTTGATGGCCCGGCCTTCCTGCACGACGTTCACCGCCGCACCCGTACCGGCCGGCCCAGCCACGCCGCCGTGATGCGCGGCATCGGCTGGCTGCAGCGCCGCGGCGTGCCCTTCAACGTGATCGCGGTGCTCACGGCCGATGGCCTCGACCACGCCGATGCCCTCTACGACTTCTTCGCCGAGAGCGGCATCACGGAGGTGGGCTTCAACATGGAGGAGACCGAGGGTGAGAACCAGCGCTCGAGCCTGGATCGCTCCAGTGAATCCTCTGGCTCCACCGCTGGCGAGGCGGCCACGGAGTCTGCAACTGAGACTGCGACCGAAGTCCGCTATCGCCGCTTCCTGGAACGGTTCTGGCAGCGCAGCATGGCCGAGCCCGGCCGCGTCCATCTGCGCGAGTTCGCCGGCATCACCAGCCTGGCCTGCACCGAGCAGCGCCTCAGCCAGACGGACATGAACACGCCGTTCGTGATCGTCAACGTGGATGCCCGCGGCCAGGTGTCGAGCTTTGATCCGGAGCTGCTGGCGGTGCACACCGAGCGCTTCGGTGATTTCGTGTTCGGCAACGTGCTGAACGATCGCCTGGTGGACCTGGCCGCCAACCCCAAGTTCCAGGCGGTGCGGGCGGAAATCGCCGCCGGGGTGGAGGCCTGTCGGGCCAGCTGCGCCTACTTCGGTCTCTGCGGCGGTGGCGCCGGCAGCAACAAGTACTGGGAGCACGGCCGCTTCGACGGCACGGAGACCCAGCACTGCCGCTACCGCATCCAGCTGGTGGCCGATGTGGTGCTGGAGGGTATGGAGAAGGAGCTCGGGCTCACCGCTGCGGCGGCCTGAGCCGCTGGGAGGGATGATCGGGGAGTGTGCTGTCGCCGTCGCGGCCCCCGGACTCCATGCTTCGCATCGCCCAGACCCTGGAGACCCAGCTGCGGGCGGCGATGGCGCGGGCCTTCCCGGAGGCGGCAGAGCAGGCCAGCGCGGCCGGATCAGCCCTTGATCCGCAGCTGGCGCCCGCCAGCAAACCCGAATTCGGTGATTTCCAGGCCAATGGGGCCCTGCCCCTGGCCAAGCCGCTCGGCCAGCCGCCGCGGGCGATCGCCACGGCGATCGTGGCCCAGCTGCAGGCCGATCCAGCCTTCGCGGCGCTGTGCCTCGAGCCGCAGATCGCCGGCCCCGGCTTCATCAACCTCACCCTCAAGCCCGAGCGCCTGGCGGCGGAGGTGGCGGCCCGGCTCGCCGATACCCGCCTCGGTGTGCCCAGCGTCGCTGAGGCGCGTGAAGGGACCAGCGGCCAGGCCCTGGCGCCGGTGGTGGTGGATTTCTCCAGCCCCAACATCGCCAAGGAGATGCACGTGGGGCACCTGCGTTCCACGATCATTGGCGACTCCTTGGCGCGGGTGCTGGAGTTCCGCGGCCATCCGGTGCTGCGGCTCAACCATGTGGGCGACTGGGGCAC
>Ga0310334_100192_pt1 | contig 18654 bp, 13 predicted proteins | sample LakMicMIDCLREDC7_FD_195548 | JGI IMG/M metagenome (GOLD analysis project Ga0310334, IMG submission 195548) | Enriched freshwater cyanobacterial communities from Lake Michigan, Michigan, United States - MI23.DCL.RED.C7 (v2) (version 2) | ecosystem: Environmental > Aquatic > Freshwater > Lake...
CCCCCCGGCACCCCCCCGCCCCCCCCCCGGCCCCGGGGGGGGGCCGGGGGGGGGGCGCGGGGGGGGGGGGGGGGGCTCATCGGGCCAGTCGTCCCAGGTGTCGCCGGAGCGCGGCCGCTCCAGCCAGGGAGCAGCGGCGTCATCCTCTGGTGGGGCGTCCCAGGGGGGCTCCTCCAGCCAGCCCTCGAGGCGATCCTCGAAGCGATCGCCGGCCTGCTGGAACTGATCACGCAGCCGGGAGGTCTCCTCCTGCACCTGGTCGCGCCAGCGGCGTGATCGCCGCAGGAACTCCTGGCGCACGCTGGCACGGGCCAAGGGCAGATCATCGAGGCCCTGGAGGGCGGTGAACACCTGACCGGGCTGCTGGTCAACGATCCGTTCGGGGCTGAGGCGCCAGCGACTGCTGCCCGGCAGGCGCGGATCGCTGCGAGCCACCAGGTAATGAACGATGCGACCGCTGCTGAATTCCACGGCAGCATCCGCCACACGGCCGATCACATCGCGATCGCGCCCCAGCAGGGAGGCACCAATCAAGGTGGGCAACCGGTCGACGGTGGGCTGATCGGTATCGGCCCCAGCGCCCTGCACGTACAGCTCCTGCTCCGCCAGACCGCGCAGCTGATCGAGGCGCCAGGCCAGACGCCGCTCTCCAAAGCTGGAAGGCCGACTGATCCACCCCAGAAGCCGGTGCACCGGCGGGTGCATCCAGGCCTCGGTGCCGGGGCCGTGGTCCAGGCCCTGATCGCAGCGCACGCGCCGGCGCAGCAGATCGCTGAGAAGAAGTTGCTCGGGAAGGCTCACCGGCTCAGTCTGCCGCTGCCGACCTACTGGCGGATCTGAACCGGCATCACCAGATAGGTGAAGGCGGGGTCGTCATGGGGGGCGAGCACCACGGGGGTCGTGGGTGCGTTGCAGCGCAGCTCGACCCGCTCGGAGGTCATGGCCTTGAGACCATCGAGCACATAGCGGACGTTGAAGGCGATCTGGATGGCATCGCCGGTGATCTCGGCGGCCAGGGATTCGGAGCCGCTGCCCACATCCTGGGCATCGGCGCTGATGGCCAGCTGACCATGGGCCGGATCACTGCTGAGCTTGACCACGTTGTTGTGCTGGTCAGCCAGCACCGCCACCCGCTCCAGGGCGCTCACAAGGCCGCGGCGATCGATCGTGAGGGTCCGCACGAAGCTGTCCGGGATCAGCTGGCGATAGTTGGGATACGTGCCATCGAGGCTGCGGCTGGTGAGCACCTGATCAGCCCACTGGAACACGACTTGGCCGCGATCACAGAACAGACTCACGGCCTCAGCGCCACCACGACCGGAGAGCAGGCGCTCCAGTTCCCGCAGGGAGCGCGCGGGCACGGTGACATCCACAGCACCCTCTCCCTCAGCGCTGTTCTCCAGCCGGAGAACCGCCAGGCGATGGCCATCGGTGGCGGCGCATTCGAGGCGCTGCTCATCGAGGCCGAGGTGCACACCGGTGAGCAGCTGCTTGGCCTCATCGCCACTGCTGGCGAACAGGGTGGCCCGCAGACCCCTCACCAACACATCGGGATCGAGGCGGATCGGGGTGCTGCTCTGGGCCAGCGGCAGCTCGGGGAAGTCATCTGCCGGCATGCCGCGCATCTGGTAGCTGCCGGAGGCGCTGGTGAGCTCCACCTGCTCGCTGGCCTCCGCGCAGCTGAGGCTGATCGGGCTGTCGGCCGGCATGCGGGCCACGATCTCGCCGAACAGGCGTGCCGGCAGGGTGATGGCGCCGCTGGTCTGGACCGAGGCCGCGAGGCTGGTCTGAATCCCGAGGCTGAGGTCGTAACCGGTGAGGCTGAGACGCCCGGTGCCGGCATCAGCGGTGAGCAGCACGTTGGCCAGCACCGGATGGGTGGGGCGGCCTGCCACGGCCCGACTCACCAGCTGAAGGCTGGCGTTGAGTTCGGCCTGGGAGCAGACCAGCTTCATGGCGGGGCGGAAGGGTCCCCCACGCTTCCACAGGGCGCCCCGAAGCGCAACGGGCGGCTCCCTCACCCAGCCTCGCCTTCCCCAGCCGATCGCTAAACGGATTTGAAGGTTTGAAGAGAAGAGATGGAATCCGTAGTCGTAGGGCCTGGGGAAAGCGGCAAGAAGCTTTCAAATCCCTGTGCTGCAAAGGCTTTTCAAAACACAGCCCTGCGGAAAGCCACCTGGGAGAAAACACGTATCTGACCTTTTCCCGAGATTCCGGAGGCTGGGGAAAACAACGGCTTGATTGGGCTGTGCTGACCCCGGCGGTTTTCCCGGTTCCGACGGGAGCTTTTCCTGAGGTTGTGGACAGACACTTTCTGGCCTGGCGGCGGTTTGCTGACCCTGTCGGAGCACAAAAAAGCCGCCGGTGGGATCGGCGGCGGCAGGGTTAGAGCTGGATCGGCTGCGCTGGCGTCAGAAGCCCATCACGCGGGCCACGGTGTCGGTGTCGGGATCGAGGCCGGTGTGGAACTTGGAGTCGTTGTGCTCGATGGCCGTGGTGGGGTCCTTGAGGCCGTTACCGGTGAGGACGCACACCACCGTGGCGCCGGCGGGCACCTCCTCGCGGCGCTTGATCAGGCCTGCCACTGAGGCGGCGCTGGCAGGCTCGCAGAACACCCCCTCACCGCTGCCCAGCAGCTTGTAGGCGTCGATGATTTCGGCGTCGGTCACGGCCATGAAGTCGCCGTTGCTTTCGGCACGGGCCTTGAGGGCGTTCTCCCTGTTCACCGGGTTGCCGATGCGGATCGCGGTGGCGATCGTGTCCGGCTGTTCCACCGTGTGGCCCAGCACCAGCGGTGCGGCTCCGGCGGCCTGGAAGCCCATCATCCGCGGCAGCCTGCGGCTGTGGCCCGCGGCCTTGTACTCGTTGAAGCCCATCCAGTAGGCGCTGATGTTGCCGGCGTTGCCCACGGGGATGCACAGCCAGTCGGGCGCCTCGCCCAGGGCATCCACCACTTCGAAGGCGGCGGTCTTCTGACCTTGGAGCCGGTAGGGGTTGAGCGAGTTCACCAGGGTGACCGGGTACTGATCGGCCACCTCGCGCACGATCGCCAGGGCCCGGTCGAAGTTGCCCTTCACCGCCAGCACCTCAGCGCCGTAGAGCAGGGCCTGGGCAAGCTTGCCCTGGGCCACGTAGCCATCGGGAATCAGCACGAAGGCACGCATGCCGCCGCGGCGGGCATAGGCGGCCGCGGCCGCCGAGGTGTTGCCGGTGCTGGCGCAGATCACCGCCTCCGAGCCCGCTTCCTTGGCCTTGCTGATGGCCATGGTCATGCCCCGGTCCTTGAAGGAGCCGGTGGGGTTGAGGCCGTCGTATTTGAGGTAGACCTTCACGTCCTTGCCGATGCGCTCGGCGATCACCGGGGCGGGAATCAGCGGCGTGGCGCCCTCGCGCAGGGTGATCACCGGTGTCCTGTCGCTCACCGGCAGCCACTTGCGGTAGCCCTCGATCAGCCCCGGCCAATCCTGCATGGCCGGTTTGGTGCCACCCAGGCGCCGGCGGATGGAGGACAGCAGGGGCACGGGCGATGGGCTGGTGGTCTGAATCTGAATCTACGGGGCCGGTTTCTGGCCCTTGGGGGCATCGGATTCACCGCGCAGCCCATCGAGCGGTGCATCGGTGAAATAGCTCACCAGCTGGCTGATCGAGCTGGCCTTGCGCATCAACGCCAGCAGCGCCGGGATGTTGACCTCCAGCTCATCCACCGGATAGGCCTGCAGGAAGCCGATGGCATTGAGCCTGCCGTCGCCCGCCACCAGGCCGTTGATCACACCGGCTCTCAGCGCCGGAATGCCGGCCGGTTTCGCCTTGAGCGGGTACATGATCTGAGCGAGCCTGTTGAGGATCGCTTCACCGATGCGGGTGTTGAGCAGGCGGCTGGTGAGAACCAGCGGCAGGCTCAGTTCCGCATTTAGCAGCTTGGCGACGTCCTGTGGCTTCTGCCTGGCGAAGGACATCACATCCGCCAGCAGACCACGCGCTTCGCCTGTGGTGGCCAGATGCTTCATATCGGCCACGGCGATCGAACGCCGGAAGGCCCCGCTCACGAACACCACGTTCTGGGCGGCCAGGCTCGCGCTGGGCAGCAGTGGTGATCCCGCTAGCAGGCCTGCGCCCAGAAGAACGGCGGCCAGGCGCTGACGCTTCAAGGAGGCCATGGGTGGGGGCGACGCGGCGGGTACGAGCGTGGGGCAACCCTAGGCGCTGCCTGCTGCCGTTCCAGGACCCACCAGCACATCGCGCAGGAGCCGAACCACGCTGCGTTCGGCAAGCCCGCGTGCCAGCTCTGCCCCCATGCGGCGCAATTCGGTTTCCTGCAGCAGCCGCGGCAGTCGACGCAGCAGCAGCTGCGGCTCGAAGCCGGGTAGCTGGCCCAGGATTGCCACCAGCCGCTGGATCGGCTCGAGGGACAGCATTTCCAGGTCGCTGACCGTGGCTGGTTGCCGGTCCCGCAGCCCCGGGGGTAGCAGCCGCCTGGGCAGCCGCTGGCTGAGGCGCAGGGTCGTTTGCCAGCCGAAGGCATCCATCTGGTTCACGGCGGCTTCCACCAGCTGGTTGCGCAACAGACCGGCCTTTGCAGAGAACAGGAAGTCGAGAACCTGATCGAGCAGACCCTCCAGATCGAGCGTGGCGCCGCTGGCGGCGCTGGTGATGAGGTTGTCCAGCCGCTGCCAGCGGAAGATCTCGCCGTCGAACAGCATTTCCCGCAGGCTGTCGCGCAGCTGGGGGTCGGGATCCTCCATCAACCGGCGAGCGAAGTAGGGGTAGGCGGCCCCGAGGATCTTGAACTCGGGATCCACGCTCAGGGCGATCCCCTCGAGCGTCACCAGTGAGCGGATGATCAGGGCGTAGTAAGGCGGCACCTGGAACGGGAAGCGGTACATCACGCCCGAGAGGTCGTCGGTGACGGCCTTGAAGTCCATGCGGCTGACCCCCATCTCCAGGGCCTGGCCGAACACGCTTTCGAACGCTGGCACGATCGGTTCGAGGTTGACGTCCTCCGCCAGGAAGCCGAGGGCAACGAAGTCCTTCGAAAGCTTGCCGAAGTTGCGGTTCACCAGGTGCACCACCGCCTGGATCAGGCCGGTGCGCGATTCCCGGCTCACCGTGCTCATCATGCCGAAATCGAGATAGGCCAGGCGGCCATCCGGCAGCGCCAGCAGGTTGCCCGGGTGGGGATCGGCGTGGAAGAACCCGTGTTCCAGCAGTTGCTGCAATGAGCAGTTCACCCCCACGCTCACCATGTCGTCCGGGTCGATGCCCAGCTGGCGCACCGCCTCGAGGTTGGTGAGCTTGACCCCATCGATCCATTCCATGGTGAGCACCCGGCGCGCCGTGGCCTCGTGGTGGATGCGCGGCACAGCAATGCGCGGGTTATGGGCGTGCAGCCGGGCGAATTCCTCGGCGTTGCTCGCTTCATTGCAGTAATCCATCTCCTCGAACACCCGCTGGCCCAGCTCATCGATCAAGGCCACCAGGTCGGAGCGGATCAGCCCGACGTTGCGATTCAGCCAGGCGGCGATGTTGCGCACGATGTAGAGATCGAGCGTGATTTGCTCGCGCAGGCCCGGGCGCTGAACCTTCACGGCAACCTTCTCGCCGCTGAGCAGCACGCCGCGGTGCACCTGGCCCAGCGAGGCCGCCGAGATCGGCTCCCGTTCCAGCTCGGCGTAGATCGTGTGGATCGGAGCTCCGAGGTCCTCCTCGATGCAGGCCATGGCCAGGGCTGAATCGAAGCCCGGCAGCTGGTCCTGCAGTTGGGCCAGTTCCTCCAGCAGCAGCGGCGGAATGATGTCCGGTCGGGTGGAGAGGGCCTGACCGGCTTTGATGAAAGCAGGCCCCAGCGAGGCCACCAGATCCGCGGCCTCCTTGGCTCGGGCCCGGGCATGGCTGGGGTCCTGCAGTCGGCGTGTGAGCCAGTCGACGGCGACGCCCAGCAGATAGAGGCCGATCGGCACCAGGGTCTGCCAGAGGCGGCGCAGCAACCGCTGGGGATGACCGGCATAGATGCGGGTGATCGCCGCCGGGTCGTAGGTGAGCAGGCCGGAGGCCTCGATGAAGTCGCTCAGTTCTGCGTCAGAGCCTTGTGCCGGTGTGGTCTTGGCTGCTGGTGTGACCGCGCCTTGGTTCTGGACGTCGTGCTCTGTGATCAGGTTCGGCTGAGGTGTCGCGCCGTCGTTCAGGTCTGTCCAGAACTCCTGGGGCGCTGCTTCGGTTGCGCTGGCACTGCTGCCGTTGTCGGCCTCTTCGCCGAACACTGCCGCCCGCATGGCCGCCGCCGCTGCTTCCGCCGGGGTTAGGGGGGTGACGCGATCGACCATGTCGCCCTGGCGCTTGGGCCTTCGCTGGTCACCCCCTTCTAAACGAAAGATGCTGCCGCTACGGTCGAGCCGCCTACCCTCCGGCTGCCGGACGCGCCTGTGCTCACCGGACTGCGCCTCGAGAACATCGCCCTGATCGAGGCGTTGCAGCTGAGCTTCAGTGGCGGTTTCACGGTGCTCACCGGCGAAACCGGAGCCGGTAAATCAATCCTCCTGGATGCCCTCGATGCCCTGCTGGGGGGCGCTGCGGGCAGCGGCAGCGGCAGCGGTCTGCGCTTGCTGCGCCAGGGGGCGGAGCGGGGTGTGATCGAGGCCAGCTTCAGCCTGTCGCCACCGCTGCAGGCCTGGCTGGAGCAGCAGGAGCTGGAGCCTGAGGACGGCGAGATCCTGCTCAGCCGGGAGTGGCGCCTCAACGAGGGTCGCCTTGGCAGCCGCCATCGGCTCAACGGCGTGGCGGTGAACCGCGCCCAGATCCAGGAGCTGCGGCCGCTGCTGCTCGACCTCACGGTTCAGGGGCAGACCCAGCAGCTGGCGCGGCCGGGTCAGCAGCGCCGCTGGCTGGATCGCTTCGCCGGCGAGCAGCTGCAGCGTCAGCTGCCGGAGGTGGCCCAGGCCTGGCGGGCCTGGCGGCAGGCGGCGGCGGCCCTGGAGCAGGCCCAGGCCAACTGGCAGCAGCTGCAGCAGGAGCGGGCCCGCCAGGAGCAGCTGCTTGACGATCTCGAGACGGCGCGACTGGAGGATCCGCTCGAGCGGGAGCGCCTGCAGGCGGAGGAGAACCGCCTGGCCCACGGCGTGCGCCTGCAGGAGGGGGTGATGGCCTTGATCGGGCGCCTGGTGGAGGGGGCTGATGAGGCACCGGCGGTTCTCGATCACCTGGCCGCCTGCGAGGCGGAGCTGGCGCAGATGCAGCAGCTGGATCCCTCCGTGGCTGAGCTTGCTTCCCGCTGCAGCGATGGCCTGGCCCAGCTGCAGGACCTGGCTCGTGATCTCGACCGCTACGGCGCCTGCCTGGACAGCGATCCCGAGAGCCTGGGCCAGCTGCAGGAGCGCATCGCCCAGCTCAAGGCCTTGGAACGCCGCCATGGCAAGGATCTGGCTGAATTGATCCACTGGCGCGATGAGCTGCGCGAGCTGCTCGCCCCCGGTGGCGCTGAGGCCAGCCTTGAGGCGCTCCAGGCCGCTGAGGTTGCCGCCCGGGCCGGCCGCGACCGGGCCAATGCCGCGCTCACGGCAGCCCGCCGCACCTCGGCCACGGCTCTGGAGCAGCAGCTGATGGAGGCCCTGCGGCCGATGGGGCTGGCCAACGTGCGCTTTGCCGTGGCGATCGCGCCCGCCACGCCCGGGGAGGAGGGGGCCGATGCGGTGCAGTTCCTGTTCTCCGCCAACCCCGGCCAGGCCCTGGCGCCGCTGGCGGAGGTGGCCTCCGGCGGCGAGATGTCGCGCTTTCTGCTGGCCTTGAAAACCTGCCTGGCGGCGGCGGATCCGCACGTCACCCTGCTGTTCGATGAGATCGACACCGGTGTCAGCGGCCGGGTGAGCGGTGCCATGGCCGAGCTGCTGCGGCGTTTGGCGGCCCAGCGGCAGGTGTTCTGCGTTACCCACCAGCCGCTGCTGGCGGCGGCGGCGGATCATCACTTCCGTGTGGCTAAGCAGGTGGTGAAGGGCATCACCCACACGCGTGTGTCCCAGCTGCGGGACACTCAGGCCCGTCAGGTGGAACTGGCGGAACTGGCCGGTGGCGACGTCGGCCAGGCTCAGAGCTACGCGGCCAGCCTGCTGGAGGCCCATAGCTCGTGAGCAGCGCCCGCGGCGCGTTGCCCTATGTGCTCGCGTTGCTGGCGTCCGTGCTGATCGGCGCTCTGATCCGCTGGCAGTTGCTGCAGCATCTGCTGCACCGACAGATCGCCACCGCCAGCTGGCTGGTGGCCTGCCGCTACGGGTTGATGGTGGCCTACGGCCTCAGCCTGCTGTTGTTCCTGGCGCTGTTGCTGTGGGCCTATCTGCCCCGGCTGCGCCGGGATGCAGCCTGTTCCCGCGGGCTGCTGGCACTGCTGGGCGCTCTGGCCTCGGCTGAGCTGATGGTCAATCTGGCGTCACTGAATCTGGGCATCGTGCGCCTGGGCATCGCCTCCTATGCGTTGTTGCTCGAGGGTCTGCTGCTGTATGTCTCGGTGACTCTCAGTTTCTTGTTCTGGTACTGGTATTTCGATCACCCCTTGCGTCTGATCAGCGCCGATGCTCACGCCTCCTCGCAGCACCGGCTGCCGCTGGGCATTCTCTTTCCGGAAGAGGCGATCGAGGATGTGCGCTTCCATTCGGCCAACTGGATCCCCGGGCCGATCGATTATCTCTACTTCACAGCACTATCCAGCAACTGTTTTGCAGCCCCTGAGGGGCATCTGTTGATCGGATCCAAACTCAAGACCCTGCAGCTGATCCACAGCTTTTCAATGATTCTTGTGTTCATTGTGATCCTGGCCCGTGCCATCAACACGCTCGGCTGACAGTCGACCGGCCACGGCTCCTAGAGTGCGCCGTTGCTGAACCTGCAGGATGCCCCGCGCGCGCGCCGCTTCCGGGACCAAGGCCGCCGCTGCGCCGGCCACCACCCTGCATGAGAAGGCGGCCCAGCTCGATGGCAGCCGTGTGCTCAGCGGTGGCGCCCTGGAGGACGTGATCCGGGTGCGGGGTGCCCGCCAGCACAACCTCCGCAACGTCGACGTCACGATCCCGCGCAACCGTCTGGTGGTGTTCACGGGGGTGAGCGGCAGCGGCAAGAGCTCGCTGGCGTTTGACACGATCTTCGCCGAGGGTCAGCGCCGCTATGTCGAGAGCCTCTCGGCCTATGCGCGTCAGTTCCTCGGCCAGGTCGACAAGCCGGATGTCGACGCGATCGAGGGCCTCTCGCCGGCGATCTCGATCGACCAGAAATCCACCAGTCACAACCCCCGTTCCACCGTCGGCACGGTCACCGAGATCCAGGACTATCTGCGCCTGCTCTTCGGCCGTGCCGGTGAGCCCCACTGCCCGGAGTGCGACCGCTCGATCCGGCCTCAGTCGATCGACGAGATGGTCGATCAGATCCTGCAGTTGCCGGAGGGCACCCGCTATCAGCTGCTGGCACCGGTGGTGCGCGGCAAGAAAGGCACTCACGTGAAGCTGCTGAGCGGCCTGGTGGCCGAGGGCTTCGCGCGGGTGCGCATCAACGGCGAGGTGCGCGAGCTGGCCGACAACATCGAGCTCGACAAGAACCACGCCCACAACATCGAGGTGGTGGTGGATCGCCTGGTGGCCCGCGAGGGTATCCAGGAGCGGCTCACCGATTCGCTGCGCACGGCGCTGAAGCGCGGCGATGGCCTGGCTCTGGTGGAGGTGGTGCCCAAGGCGGAGGAGGAGCTGCCCGACACGATTGAGCGCGAGCGGCTCTACTCGGAGAACTTCGCCTGCCCGGTGCACGGGGCGGTGATGGAGGAGCTGTCGCCGCGGCTGTTCTCGTTCAACAGTCCCTATGGCGCCTGCGCCGATTGCCACGGCATCGGCCATCTGCGCAAGTTCACCACCGAGCGGGTGATCCCGGATCCAAGCCTGCCGGTGTATGCGGCCGTGGCCCCCTGGGCTGAGAAGGACAACTCCTATTACTTCTCACTGCTCTATTCGGTAGGCGAGGCCTTCGGTTTCGAGATCAAGACCCCCTGGAACCAGCTAACGGCCGAGCAGCGGGAGGTGCTGCTCAATGGTTCCCAGGAGCCGATCGCCATTCAGGCCGACAGCCGCTACCGCAAGGCTCAGACCTACCTGCGGCCCTTCGAGGGGATTCTGCCGATCCTGGAGCGCCAGCTGCGCGATGCCAGCGGTGAGGCGATGCGCCAGAAGCTGGAGAAGTTTCTCGAGCTGGTGCCTTGCGCCAGCTGCCATGGCCTGCGGCTGCGGCCTGAGGCGCTGGCTGTGCGGGTGGGGCCCTACCGGATTCATGAGCTCACCAGCACCAGCGTGGGCGAGAGCCTGCGGCGGATCGAGCAGTTGATGGGGGTGGGTGCCAGCGAGGGTGCCGAGCCGTTGCTGAATGCCCGCCAGATTCAGATCGGTGATCTGGTGCTGCGCGAGATCCGCCTGCGGCTGCGCTTCCTGCTGGATGTGGGTCTGGATTACCTCAGCCTCGATCGCCCGGCGATGACGCTCAGCGGCGGCGAGGCCCAGCGCATCCGCCTGGCCACCCAGATCGGTGCTGGCCTCACGGGCGTGTTGTATGTGCTTGATGAGCCGAGCATCGGCCTGCACCAGCGCGATAACGACCGGCTCCTGAACACGTTGCTGAAGCTGCGCGATCTGGGCAACACGCTGATCGTCGTCGAGCACGACGAGGACACGATCCGCGCCGCCGATCACATCGTCGACATCGGCCCCGGCGCCGGCGTGCACGGCGGCCGCATCGTGGCCGAGGGCAGCTTCGCCGATCTGCTGGCGGCGGAGGATTCGCTCACTGGTGCCTACCTGAGCGGGCGCCGCACGATTCCCACACCGGCAGAACGGAGAACCAGCGGCACCCGCAAGCTGACCCTGGTGGGGTGCGGCCGCAACAACCTCTCCGGCTTCGATGTGGAGTTTCCGCTGGGGCGGCTGGTGTGCGTGACGGGGGTGAGCGGCAGCGGCAAGAGCACCCTGGTGAACGAACTGCTGCACCCGGCGCTCGAGCACAAGTTGGGCATGAAGGTGCCCTTCCCGGCCGGGGTGGAGGAACTGAAGGGCATCAAGGCGATCGACAAGGTGATCGTGATCGACCAGTCACCGATCGGTCGTACGCCCCGCTCCAACCCCGCCACCTACACCGGCGCCTTTGATCCCATCCGCCAGGTGTTCGCCGCCACGGTGGAGGCAAAGGCCCGCGGCTATCAGGTGGGCCAGTTCAGCTTCAACGTCAAGGGCGGCCGCTGTGAGTCATGCAGTGGTCAGGGTGTGAACGTGATCGAGATGAACTTCCTGCCGGACGTTTATGTGCAGTGCGACGTCTGCAAGGGCGCCCGCTATAACCGCGAGACCTTGCAGGTGCGTTACAAGGGTCACACCATCGCCGATGTGCTGGAGATGACGGTGGAGCAGGCCTGCGAGGTCTTCTCCGCCATCCCCCAGGCGGCCGATCGCCTGCGCACCCTGGTGGATGTGGGCCTTGGCTACATCAAGCTCGGCCAGCCGGCCCCCACCCTCTCCGGCGGTGAGGCGCAGCGGGTGAAGCTGGCCACTGAACTCTCCAAACGAGCCACCGGCAAAACGCTGTATCTGATCGACGAACCAACCACCGGCCTCAGCTTCTACGACGTGCACAAACTCATGGATGTGATGCAGAGGTTGGTCGATAAGGGCAACTCAATCCTGGTGATCGAGCACAACCTCGATGTGATTCGCTGCTCCGATTGGATCGTCGATCTCGGTCCAGAAGGCGGCGACAAGGGCGGTCAGATCGTGGTGACGGGCACTCCCGAAGAGGTGGCCGATCATCCAACCAGTCACACAGGCCGGTATCTCAAGCAGGTGCTGGCGCAGCATCCGCCTGCGCTGTAGTTCAGAGTCCGAGCGGCACCAGCGCATTCAGGCGGTCTGACGGGTTCAGCGGCAGTGCCATGCCGCTGCCGCCCGGATCCTCCGCGATCAGTGCCGCTGTAGCCAGCCGCAGGCTGCGGCCATCGCTGAGCAGGCCTGCCACCAGATCGGCGCTGCCGGGGCGCAGGTCGATCAATTGATCCTCGCGCTGCTCGAAACGCAGACCGATCTGGCCGAGATCGCCGCGCTGGCAGCGACGCAGTCCGGCCACCCCCAGCCGCTTGATCTGGCCGCGCGCGCTGGCCAGCAGCACGCTGCCCTCGCCATCCACTCCGGCGGCCCCCACCACCGTCTCGCCCGGCAGCAGACGCAGCAGCACTGGCCCCTGGGCGTTGCGGCCCATCACCGGCAGGTTGGCCTCGTTCACCGCAAGCCGCAGCAGTCGGCCGGTGTTGCTCGCCACCACCAGCTCCTCGCCGTCGCGGCAGAGCACCACCCGTTGCAGGCTCACCCCGTCCTTCAGTTTCAGCACCGAGGCGGCCCTGCCGGAGAGCTCCTGGAACTCCTCGATCGGCAGGCGCTTGAAGCGGCCGTCGCTGCTGAGCAGCCCCACGCTCACACCGCTGGCGTGCTCGGGCGCTGGCAGGGGCAGCAGCTGCACCACCCGCTCGCCGCTCATGCCTTCGGGCAGGAATCTCTCGAGCGGGCCCGGCTGCTGGCCGGCGAACTCCCAGCGCAGCAGGGCCACCCGGCCGGCATCGGTGAAGGCCAGCACTGCCGGTTGGCTGGCCACCGGCAGGATCAGCCGCGCTGGTGCAGGGTGCTCGCCCAGCTCAATCGGCTCCTCGAGATGCAGGCGCCCCAGCAGTTGCGGGCCAACGATCTTCACCTGGCCATCGGCCTGGATCAGCAGCCGGCCGTCGCTGGCCAGTCCATCAAGGGCGCGCTGGCGCAGCAGTTCGGCATTGGGGCGGATGGCGGCGCTGCGCTGGGCCACCAGTTCATCGCCCCCCTCCACCAACCGGGTGCGTCGCGGCGTGGCGAAGCGCTTCTTGAGCGCCTTGAACTCCGTCACCATCGTTTCGAGCAGCACCGGCCGCTCCTCCAGCAGGTGGCGCAGGCGCTCGCGTTCGTGGGCCAGGTCGTCGGCCTCCTTGCGCAGGCTCTCCTGTTCCAGCCCCGTGAGCCGCCGCAGCGGCATCGCCAGCACCGCATCGGCCTGCCGCTCGCTCAGGTCCAGCTGGACCTGCAGGCTGGCTCGGGCGCTGGCGGCATCAGGCGCCGCTGTGATCAGGGCGATCACCCGCTGCAGGGCGTTGAGGGCGGCGATCAGGCCCTCCACCACCTCCAGCCGGTCTTCCGCCCGCTTGAGCGCGTGGCGGGTGCGGCGGATGATGGTGAGTTCGCGGTACTCCAGGAACTCCTGCAGCAGCTGGCGCAGGCTCAGCTGCAGCGGTTTGCCGTTCACCAGGGCCAGCAGGATCGCGCCGTAGTTGCTCTGCAGGGCCGTGCGGCGCTGCAGGTCCTGCAGCACCTTCTCCGGCTCGGAATCCCGGCGCAGCTCCACCACCACCCGCATGCCCTCGCGGTCGGATTCATCGCGGATGTCGGCGATGCCGGTGATCTTGCCCTCGTTCACCTGCTCCGCCAGCTTCTCGATCCAGCCGGCCTTGCTGAGCTGATAAGGCAGCTCCGTGATCACCACGGCGCCGCGTTTGTGGCGGCCCTTGCCGGGCTGCACCTCCTCGATGTGGGCCACGCCGCGCATGGGGATGCTGCCGCGGCCGTGCAGGTAGGTGTCGCGCACACCGCTGCCGGTGAGCACCTCGCCGCCGGTGGGGAAGTCGGGGCCGGGCACCAGCTCCAGCAGCTTCTCGTCGGCCAGGTCGGGCTTGCGGATCAGGGCGATCAGGGCATCCACCACCTCCCCCAGGTTGTGGGGCGGGATGTTGGTGGCCATGCCCACGGCGATGCCGGTGCAGCCGTTCAGGATCAGGAAGGGCAGCTGGGCCGGCAGCACCGTGGGCTCCTGCTGGGAGCCATCGAAGTTCGCTGCGAAATCAACGGTGTCGTTGCCGATCTCATCGAGCAGGCCCTCGTTGGCGATCGGCGCCAGCCGCGTTTCCGTGTAGCGCATGGCGGCCGGCGGGTCGTCGTCGACCGAGCCGAAGTTGCCGTGGCCATCCAGCAGCGGATGGCGGCTGGCGAAGGTCTGCACCAGCCGCACCAGGGCGTCGTAGACGGCCTGATCGCCATGGGGGTGGTATTTGCCCAGCACGTCGCCCACCACGCGGGCGCATTTGCGGTAAGGCCGATCCGGCGTCAGCCCCAGCTCGTGCATCGCGTAGAGGATGCGCCGCTGCACCGGTTTGAGCCCATCGCGGGCATCGGGCAGGGCTCGGCCCACGATCACGCTCATGGCGTACTCGAGGTAGGAGCGCTGCATCTCCTGATGCAGCTCGATCGGCTGGATGCGCCGCTCGTCGGGCGGCTCCGGCAGCGGCTGGTCGGGGCGCGCCTTGGGCATCCGTTGCTGCGGCCGGGGGCTGGAAAGTGGCGCTCAGCCTACCGATGGCGTCCAGGCCGGGTCAGGCGAGGCCGGGGCGTCAGGGCTCGTCGTCGCTGCTGCCGCCGCCGGCGTTGGCCTGGGCCCGCTCCACATCGCCTTTGAGGGCCGGCTGGCTGAGCAGGATTGCGGTGGCGGCCCGCAGGCGGTTGCCCCACAGCTGCTCCTTCTGGTAGCTGTCCAGCACGTAGTTGGGTTCACCGGCCAGGGCCTTGTGGGCCAGTTCGAGGCTTTCGCTGCTGCCTGGTTGCCGGCTGTTGAGGGCCGAGGCCAGGGCCAGCATCGGTTCGGAAGCGGTCGGGCTGATCTTCAGAACCCGCCGCCAGCGCTGGATGGCGGCGTCATCCTTGCGCTGCTCGAACAGCACCAGGGCCTGGTTGTTGATCGCCTCCCAGAAGTCCTTGCGCAGGCCGGCGGCCTTCTCGAACGCCGCCAGGGCCTCGCCGTTGCGGCCCATCAGGATGTGGGCGTTGCCCAGATCGAAGTAAGCGCCAGCGTTGCGGCCATCGAGCTTGAGCCCCTGCTGGATCAGCTCCACCGCCTGGGTGGGGTTGTTGGCCTTCAGCGCCAGGGACCCCTGGGCGAACAGGATGCCCGGGTTGCGCGGGTCGAGGCTGCGGGCCTTTTCCAGTGCCACCGCTGCCGCCTTCTCCTGGCCGCTGCGCAGATCTGCCTCCGCCAGCAACACCCAGCCGCGGGGGTCGTCGGGGATCAGCTGCACCACCAGGGCCGCCAGTCGGGCGGCGTCATCTGCCTGGCCCAGCCGCAGAAGCCGGGCCGCCGCCTGGGCGATGCCGAGCCCGGCCCCCTCCAGGTTGGCGGGGCTCGGCACGAGCACGTAGGGCACCAGGGCTCTGGCCGGTGCTGCGCTGCTGAGGATGAAACCGCTCGCTGCCGCTCCTGCGAGCAGCCCGCCGAACATCAGGGGAGCTGCCGCCAGAGACCTCAACCAGCGCGCAGCCATCGATGGGGATCAACTCAGCTGCAGCCTAGGCAGGGACGGCTTCGTTGCCCTTCCGCCGTGCGCCATCAACCCTGGGCGGCACGGATGTTGCGGCGCCACATCGCCGGTTTGATGCGGCGCAGGGCTGAGGCGCGCAGCTTCTCGTCCCACTCGGCATCGCTCCAGCTCAGGGCTTCGCTCGCCTGCAGATTCAGCCACCAGGGGCGCGGCTGCAGATCCGGGTCGGTGTTGAGCGGCCCCGGCCGCCGGTTCCAGGGGCACACCTCCTGGCAGATGTCGCAGCCGGCCACCCAGCCCTGCAGGGCGCCGGCGATGGCGGGCGGCAGCTCCGGCTCGCGGTTCTCGATCGTGTGAAAGGCGATGCAGCGGCGGGCGTCCACCACGAACGGCTCCACGATCGCGGCGGTGGGGCAGGCGTCGAGGCAGGCGGTGCAGGCGCCGCAGGCCGGCTTTGCCGGCGCATCGGCCGGCAGGGCCAGGTCGGTGAGCAGGTGGCCGAGCAGCAGCCAGGAGCCGCGTTTGGGGTGGATCAGGTTGCCGTGCTTGCCGATCCAGCCCAGGCCCGCCTCCTCGGCCCAGGCCTTGTCCAGCAGCGGGGCGCTGTCCACGCAGGCCCGCCAGCGCACCCCCGGCACCTGGCTCTCCAACCAGCGGCCGAGGGCCCGCAGCCGCCCGTCGATCACCCGGTGGTAGTCGCGCCCCCAGCCGTAGCGCGCCACTTTCAGGCTGCCGGGCGCCCGCTCGGCCGGCACGTGGTAGTTCAGGCCCACCGCCACCAGGCTGCGCACCCCCTCCAGCAGCTGGCCCACATCGCGTCGTCGTGGGTCTGCCATCCAGGCCATGTCCGCCTGGTGGCCGGCCGCCAGCCAGCGGTCCAGGGCGGCGGTGCGCAGTGGCAGCCGCTCGCCGCCGGGCACCGCCGCGATCCCCACCGGATCGAAGCCCAGGCGCCGTGCCTCGGCCTTGATTGCCGTCGCCAGCGCACCGCTGGTCTGCAACCCAGGGTCGTCTGGATGCCCCATCCGCCCACCACCCCTACGATTGCGCGATTGCGTCAGATCCACTGTGAGCACAGCAGCACCCGGCCGCCTCGGCAACCTGTTCCGCTGGCTGGGACTCACCCTGGTGCTGCTGCTCGGGCTGCAGCTGCTTTCGGTGCTGGCGGTGAACGGCTGGGGTGAGGAGAGTTTCCGCCAGCTGGTGTCCACCACCCTGGTCACCCAGTCACCGATGGCCTTCGTGGGGCTGTTGTTGATGCTGATCGCCTCCCGCCTGGATGATCCGCACGCCCGGCGCACGCCGATCCACTGGTTCATCACGGTGGTCAGTGGTGTGCTGGCCCTGGCTCTGCTGGTGACCATTCCCGTCACCATCGCCGGCGACCGCACCATCAGCGAACAGGCGGATCAGGCGCTGATGGCTCAGAAGGGTCAGCTCGAGATGGCCCGCGCCCAGCTGCAGAACCCCCAGGTGATCGAGCAGGTGATCGCTCAGGGCGAGAAGGCCGGTCAGATTCCGGCCACGGCCACCGAGGCCCAGAAGCAGCAGGTGGCCAAGTCCTTCATGGACCGCCAGCTCTCCCAGGCCGATGAGCAGCTGAAGCAGGCCGAAAGCCGCCGTGATCTGGCCGCCAATCAGCGGCGGATCGGTGGTCTCGGCACCGCTGCCGTGCTGCTGGTGGCCTTCATCCTGCTGGCCGTCGTGGCCGTCGTGTGAGGGCGGCTGGCTAAGTTGCGGGTTGGTTTCTGTTGACCGGAACAGCCGGCCCGCCGTTGGTGCAGTCCAGTCCCAGACCTGATCAGCCGCTGGGCGACCGCCTGCAGCAGGATCTGAAGAACGATCTGATCGCCGGCCTGCTGGTGGTCATCCCCTTGGCCACCACGATCTGGCTGGCCACCACGGTGAGCCGCTTCGTGCTGGCGTTCCTCACCTCGATCCCCAAGCAGCTCAATCCGTTCAACACCCTCAACCCACTGCTCCAGGAGCTGATCAACCTGGGTCTGGGTCTGGTGGTGCCGCTGCTGGCGATCCTGCTGATCGGCCTGATGGCGCGCAACATCGTCGGACGCTGGTTGCTCGAGTTCGGCGAGGGCACCCTGCAGCGCATCCCCGTGGCCGGCAGCGTCTACAAGACGCTTAAGCAGCTGCTGGAAACGTTCCTGCGCGACAACTCCAGTCGCTTCCGCCGGGTGGTGTTGATCGAGTACCCCCGTGAGGGCCTCTATGCGCTCGGCTTCGTCACCGGGGTGCTTGGGGCGACCCTCTCGGCCGGCTTCGACAAACCGATGTTGAGCGTGTTCATTCCCACGGCCCCCAACCCCACCACCGGCTGGTATGCCGTGGTGCCGGAAACGTCGGTGCGCGATCTCGATCTGTCGGTGGAGGATGCCTTCCGCACGATCATCTCGGCGGGCATCGTCAATCCCGACGAGCGAGAAACCCCCGCAAGCCGCAGTTTCTCGAGCCTGCTGGCTCAGTTGCGCGCTCCGGCTTACTCCCCTCTCCCCTCCAACAAGGCCTGATGCAGAGCCGCACCGTTGCCCGTGAACTGGCCTTGCTGATGCTCGGCCAGATCAGTGACCGGCCGGCCGGCGCTGGTGCGGCCCCCGCCGCCGACATGGCGCTCGACACCCTGCTGCACCAGGCCCTGGCCACCCTCAGCAACCACGTGCGCGAAGCGCTCGACCAGGCAGCAGGCGATCTGCAGGCGGCGCAGCAGCAGCTGCTCGACAGCGAACTGCAGGATGAGGGCAGCGCCGGCCAGCTGCCGAAGGTGCGTCAGCACCTCCAGGAGGGCCTCGGCCACGCTGAGCACGCCCTGAACCGCCTCTCCGCCAGCCTTGAACTGCCGCGCCTGCTGATGCTGGCCGACCAGGAGGAGGTGCGTCGCGGCGCCGTGGACCGCACCCGGGCCGTGCTGCGTGGCCGCGAGGATCTCGATCAGCGCATCGATGCCGTGATGGAGGGTTGGCGCCTCACCCGCCTGCCCCGCATCGACCGCGACATCCTGCGCCTGGCCGCCGTGGAGATTGAGGCCTTCAACACGCCCCCCGCCGTCGCCTGCAACGAGGCGGTGGAATTGGCCAACCGCTACAGCGACGAACAGGGCCGCCGCATGATCAACGGCGTGCTGCGTCGCTTCACCAGCGCCGGCGCCCCCCAGCGCTGACGCCACCGGCCCGAGCGCAACAGGAGAGCGATGGTTTTCGACTGGTTCAACCGGGGCCAGGCCCCCCAGAACCCCCAGCCCGCCGCGCCGGAACCGGCCC
>Ga0310334_100193_pt1 | contig 18563 bp, 23 predicted proteins | sample LakMicMIDCLREDC7_FD_195548 | JGI IMG/M metagenome (GOLD analysis project Ga0310334, IMG submission 195548) | Enriched freshwater cyanobacterial communities from Lake Michigan, Michigan, United States - MI23.DCL.RED.C7 (v2) (version 2) | ecosystem: Environmental > Aquatic > Freshwater > Lake...
AGGTGGCAGCGGGGCCAGTCGGCGGCGCTGGCTTCCCCAATCACGCAGCTGTAACCGGAGGCCTCGAGCCGCGGGGCCTGGGCCTCCGCTTCGGCCCCGAGCAGCAGCAGGGTGGCTTCGCTCAAGCGGGGGATCCGGGGCCGGCGCCGGACCCGTTGCCGGGTTTGGCCACGTGCGGAAGCCCCCAGCCCAGCTTGTTGCGCAGCACCTGGAAGAACTCATGATCCGCCAGGCGCACGAAGCGCACCGGATGGTCGCTGCGGCGGATCAACACACGGTCTTCCGGCCACACGTAGCAACCGGCGCTGCCGTCCACCACCATCATCAGGCGCTCCGGCGTGGCGGGAAAGATCGTCACCGGTTCGCGGTCGCTGAACACCAGGGCCCGCGAGGCGAGGGAATGGGGTGCGATCGGCGTCAGCTGCAGCACCGGACAGTCCGGGGTGATCACCGGCCCGCCGGCGCTGAGGGCATAGGCGGTGGAGCCGGTGGGGGTGGAGAGGATCACGCCGTCGGCGGCGATGTCCACCGGGGCGTGGCGGCCCACAGCGATCTCGAAATGGCACATCGAGGTGAGCGGCTCGCGGTGCAGGGCCATCTCGTTGAGGCAGAGCACCTCCCAGCGCCGCTGTTCGCCGCGCATCACGCTCACCACCAGGGTGGTGCGCTCCTCCACGGTCCAGCTGCCGTCGATCACCTGCTCAAGGGCGTCATCCAGCTCCGGCAGGTAGGTCTCGGCCAGGAAGCCCAGGTGGCCGGTGTTGATCGTGAGGATCGGCACGTCGATCGGGGCCGTCTGCCGGGCGGCCGAGAGCACGGTGCCGTCGCCACCCAGCACCATCGCCAGCTTCATGCCGGCCTTGAAGTTGGGCGGCACACAGGCGGTGTGCCCGAGGGTGCGCAGGTGCTGATCCGGGTTGGCGAAGCCCACCATGCCGCCGGCGCTGCTGGCGCGCACCACGTAGTAGCCGGACTGGCGGAAGCGGCTCTCGATCCGCTCGGCGGTGGCCAGGGCCAGATCCTTGCCGTCATTGACGATCAGTCCGACGCAGGGCACCGATCGTGGGCGGAGGGCTTGTGAAGTCTATGAGCGGTGTCCCGGCACTCCCGCCACGGCTTCACATCCGAACGACGTCACATCCGAACGGCTTCAGATCAGAACTGCTCGAGGAAGCGCAGGTCGCTGGTGAACAGGCGGCGGATGTCGTCGATGCCGTGGCGCACCATGCAGAAACGCTCCACCCCAAGGCCGGCGGCGAAACCGCTCCAGCGCTCCGGATCGAGGCCGAGGCCCTCCAGCACCGCCGGATCGACCATCCCGCAGCCCATCACCTCAAGCCAGCGGCCGCGCCACTGCACATCCACCTCGGCCGAGGGTTCGGTGAAGGGGAAGTAGCTGGCGCGGAAGCGCACCGGCAGGTCGCCGAAGAACTGCTGCAGGAAGGCGGTCACGGTGCCGCGCAGGTGGCTGAAATCGAGGCCTTCATCGATCGCCAGCACCTCCACCTGGTGGAACACCGGTGAGTGGGTGGCATCCACCGCATCGCGCCGGTACACCCGGCCGGGAGCCACGATCCGCACCGGCGGTGGATTGTTCTCCAGATGGCGGATCTGTACCGGCGAGGTGTGGGTGCGTAGCAGCTCGTTGTCGGAGAGATAGAAGGTGTCCTGCATGTCCCGCGCCGGGTGGTGGGGCGGAATGTTCAGGGCGGTGAAGTTGTAGTAGTCGCTCTCGATCTCCGGCCCCTCCTCCACCCGGTAGCCGAGGCCGGCAAAGATGTCGGTGATCTCCTCGATCGTGCTGATCAGCGGGTGGCGGTGGCCCGGCGGCGTGAAGCTGGCGGGCATCGTCACGTCGAGGCTTTCGCAGGCGATCCGCGCCGCCATGGCGGCCCCCTTCACCGCCGTGAGCCGCTCGCTCAGCAGCGTTTGCACCTGCTCCTTGAGCACGTTGGCGCGCTGGCCCACCAGGGGGCGCTCCTCGCCGGGCAGCTTCCCCATGGCCCCGAGCACGCCCGAGAGCTTGCCTTTCTTGCCCAGCAGGCCCACCCGCAGCTCCTCGAGCTCGCCGGCACTGGCGGCGGCGGCGATGGCCTGTGCGGCCTGGGCCTCCAGGTGCTCCAGTTGCTCGGTGAGCTGCTGCAGGGACACGGTGGCGCTCACGGCGGCCTCAGGCTGGGGCAAGGGAGAGACTGTACGGATTAGCCCTCTGCCGCCGCCATGGCTCCCCTCAGGATCCTGATCAGCAACGACGACGGGGTCTTCGCTGATGGCATCCGCACCCTGGCCGCCGCTGCCGTGGCCCGTGGCCATCACGTCAGCGTGGTGTGCCCGGATCAGGAGCGCTCAGCCACCGGTCATGGTCTGACCCTGCAGACACCGATACGGGCGGAGCGGGCGGATGAGCTGTTCGCCGATGGCGTGCGGGCCTGGGCTTGCAGCGGCACCCCCAGCGACTGCGTCAAGCTCGCGCTGTTCGCCCTGCTGGATGAGTGGCCCGATCTGGTGCTCTCGGGCATCAACCACGGCCCTAACCTCGGCACCGACGTGCTCTATTCCGGCACCGTGAGTGCGGCAATGGAGGGCACGATCGAGGGGCTGCCGGCCCTGGCCGTGAGCAGTGCCGATTTCCAGTGGCGCCAGTTCACGCCGGCGGCGGAGCTGGCCCTGGATGTGGCCGAGCAGATGCTGGCGGCGGGGTGGCCCAGGGGCGCCCTGCTCAACCTCAATGTGCCGCCGCTGCCGGCCGATCAGATCGGTGCCCTGCGCTGGTGTCGCACGGCCGTGCGCCGCTACACCGATCAGTTCGACAGGCGCGTCGATCCGCGCGGCCGTACCTACTACTGGCTCGCCGGCGAGGTGGCCAACGACCTGGAAGCCGAGGTGTCGGGCCCTGCCGCCTGGCCCACCGATGTGGCCCAGCTGAACAGCGGCGGCGCCGCGCTCACACCCCTGCAGCCGGAGATCTTCTGGCGGGGCGACTGCAGCGGCCTGCCGGGCTTGGAAGCCCTCAGAGCCAGGCCTACGCAACCATGACCACCCCTGCCGTCAGGCGCAGATCCGGCAGACGGCAGTTCCTCCTGCAGCTCGCCATGGGCTTGTCATTGGCGCCCCTGCCCTGGCAGCAAGCCTGGTCTCTGAGCTGCGTCGGCCCCGGTCCACTGCTGCCGCTGCCCCCAAGTCAGAGCGTGGTGCTGGGGGAGATCCTCGCCAGGCAGGAGGACGGCTCGGTTGTGATCCGGGTCGTCGAGGTGCTGCAGGGATCCCTGCCCAGCGCATCAACCTCGCCGGCTGGACGGCTCAGACTCGACTCGCGGAGCCTCTCGTACTGGAGCTTCGGACGGCTGCCATTCCCCAGGGGATCCCGCTGGATCTTTGCGCTGGGTCAACCGGATCGGCAGGGCAGCGGCTTCGACTACACACTCTCACCCTGCAGCGAGCCACCGCAGGTGGTGCAAGGCGTCGTGCGGGGGATGCTGTTCAACTCCCCCGGCCCGTCTGGGCCCCAGTCGATGACGGTCGAGCAGCTGAGGACCAGGATCAGGGCCGAAGCCCGATCCCCAGCGCCGCTGGCCAGCCCACGCCCACCAGAGCCGCTCGGTTCCAGCCGTTAGCTGGCGCGGTAGATGCGCTGCAGCAGCCAGAGGCTGATCCAGATGCCGATCAGATGCGCGAACAGCACCTGGGTGTTGCCGAGCACCGAGAGCATTTCGATCGAGGTGATCGGCAGGCCGATCACCCGGCCGGCCACCCCGGGGGCCTGCTGGATCTGGGCGCCGAAGAAGCCCGGAACCTGCTGCGAGGCCTGCACGAACAGGCTGCCCGCCATGGCCTGATAGCCGATCACCGCCAGGGTGATCCCCGCCAGATCGGCCAGCAGTCCGCGTTTGATCAACCGCGCCGTTTCCCCTTTGCTCGGCCGCACCGGACTGTTCAGCGCCCGGCCGCAGCGCACGATCAGCCAGCTCTGCCACAGGCACCACAGCAGCAGCAGGAAGGCCAGGGTGGTGAGTGAGATGCCCGGGCCCAGGCCCAGGGCCCGGGCTGAGTTGGCCGCCAGCCGTCCGCCGATGTTGTTGAACAGCAGCACGCCCACTGCCACCACCGCCAGCACCAGCTGAGCCCAGAAGCGCACCCAGCCGAGGCGGCGCAGGGCGGCGGAGATCAGCTGCAGATCGAGGCGATCGGCCATGGGCGGGGGCCTGGCAGGGGCGATGTCGCCCAAACCTGCCATGGGAGGATGCCCCTGGCGAGGGTGGTGGCGGTTCTCTGGTGATTCCCCTCCGCAGTTCCGAGGACGCCCAGGGCCCCACCGCCATCGCTCTCGGCAGCTTTGATGGTTTGCACGAAGGGCACCGGCGCGTGATCGCCGCCGCCGTTGCCGGCGCGACAGGTGTCGGGGCGACAGGTGCCGCCGCCCGCCCTGATGGCCGCGAGCTTGTGCCCACCGTGGTGAGCTTCTGGCCCCACCCACGCGAGGTGCTCTTCGGCGAGGCGCGGTTGCGCCTTGATCTGCCGGCGGAGAAGCTCCACCTGCTTCAGCCCCTGGGCATCGAGCAGCTGGTGCTGGTGCCGTTCACGCCGGCTCTGGCTGCCCTCAGCCCGCAGGCTTTTGTGGAGCAGGTGTTGGTGGGGCAGCTGCAGGCGGGCCTGGTGGCGGTGGGTGAGAACTTCCGCTTCGGCGCCGGCCGCAGTGGCGATACCGCCACACTCCGCCGGCTGGCGGAGGCCCATGGGGTGGAGGTGGTGGTGCTGCCGATGCTCGCCGACGGTGGTGATCGACTCAGCAGCAGCCGTATCCGCAGGGCTCTCTCCGGCGGTGAGTTGCAGGAGGCTGCCCGTCTGCTGGGCAGGCCCTACCGCTTCGGCGGCCGGGTGGTGCAGGGGCGGGGTCTGGGGCGGCAGCTGGGTTGGCCCACGGCCAATCTGCAGGTGGACGGACGCAAATTCTTGCCCCTTGAGGGGGTGTATGCGGCCTGGGTCTGGCTTGTCGATGATGCGGGCCCTGGCCAGGGTCAGACGCCCCTGCCGGCGGTGATGAATCTCGGCCCCCAGCCCACCGTGGACCCCACGGCCCCCTCGGCGGTGGAGGTGCATCTGCTGGGCCGCCACATCGAGCTGGCTGGCGCCGAGCTGCTGGTGGAGCCGGTGGCGCTGCTGCGCCGGCAGCAACGTTTCGAGAACCTGGAGGCCTTGGTGGCGCAGATCGCTGCCGATGCCGCCCGGGCGGACCAGCTGCTGGGATCAGCCGGCGGGGTAGGCGTGGGTGAGGCCCCAGCTGATGAAGGCGGCGATCGCCCCCAGCAGCAGAATCCCTGACACCAGCACCAGCATCGGTCGTTCGGCTCCGCCCTGCTCCATCACCCGTGCCTTGCTCGTTCCACACCTTAAGCAGAGTCAGCCCGTGGTCTTTGCGTCGATGAACACCAGCCGGGAGCAGCAGGCAGTGCAGCGACTGCTCGACGCCAACCTGGATCGGGCCCGCGAGGGCCTGCGCGTGGTGGAGGACTGGTGCCGCTTCGGGCTGGACCGCGCCGATCTGGTGGCCCGGCTCAAGGATCTGCGTCAGCGCCTCGGTCAGTGCCATCGCGAGGCCTACAAGCTGGCGCGTGACACCGCCGGTGACGTGGCGGCCGGCATGGCCCACCCGGCCCAGCAGCAGCGGGCACTGGCCTCCCAGGTGGTGGCGGCCAACTGTGGCCGTGTGCAGGAGGCCCTGCGGGTGCTCGAGGAGTTCGGCCGCGGCCTCGACGATGCCCTGGCTGCGGAGGCCGCGGCGATCCGCTACGCCCTCTACGACCTCGAGGTGGAGCTGCTGCGCGCCTGCCCAGGCCAGGAGGGCTCCCTGGGCGAGCAGCGCCGCGCCCTGCTGCAGCAGTGCCGGCTCTATCTGGTGACCAGCCCATCACCCCACCTGGAGGCGGTGGTGGAGGCGGCACTGATCGGGGGCGTGCGCCTGGTGCAATACCGCGCCAAGGAGGGCAGCCTCGCCGCCGATGGCCAGCCGATCACCGACGCGGTGCGGCTGCAGCAGGCCCATGCCCTGCGGGCGCTCTGCAGCCGCCATGGCGCCCTGTTTCTGGTGAACGATCGGATCGATATCGCCGCCGCCGTGCGGGCCGATGGGGTGCATCTCGGCCAGGGGGATCTGCCGCCGGCGCTGGCGCGGCAGCTGCTGGGTGCCGATGCGCTGATCGGGCGCAGCACCCATGCCCTCAGCCAGCTGCAGCAGGCGCTGGCCGATGGCTGCGACTACGTGGGCGTCGGGCCGGTGAACGCCACCCCCACCAAGCCGGGCCGGGAGCCGGTGGGCCTCGACTACGTGCGTCAGGCTGCCGCCGCCAGCCCGATCCCCTTCTTCGCGATCGGTGGCATCGATGCCACCAATCTCGCCGCGGTGCAGGCGGCGGGGGCGCAACGGGTGGCCGTGGTGCGGGCGATCACCGAGGCCGTCGACCCCGCCCAGGCGAGTCGCGCGCTGTTGCAGCTCCTGGAGCCCAGGCCATGAGCGAAGGGAGCAGCGAACACAGCAAGACGGCAAACGGCGACAGCATCGGCATTCGCCTCAACGGCGAGACCGTGGCCTGCCCTGCTGGCCTGACCCTGCAGCAGCTGCTGGAGCACCTGGGCTACCGGCCGCAGCTGGTGGTGGTGGAGTTCAACGGTGAGATCCTCAACCGCGCCCACTGGGCGACTCAGCCTGTACGGGAAGCCGATGGTTTGGAAGTCGTCACCATTGTCGGGGGTGGTTCCTAGATTCACGCCATCTCGAAAGGCTTCTGGCCGTGGCGGATCCGTCCCCTCCAACGCCGATGCGTCGTCTGCTCAGCGGCTTGATGGTGCCGGCCATGCTCAGCGGTGTGCTGGCCACCGTGCTGCTGTTTGCTCCACAGCCCAGCCATGCGGCCAGCGGTGGCCGGATCGGTGGCGGCAGCTTCCGCTCGGCCCCCTCCATGCCCCGCAGCTACGGAGGCAGCCGCAGCTATGGAGGCGGTTACGGCGGTGGCGTTCAGCGCGGCTATGGCGGCGGCGGCATCGGCTTCCCCTTCATCGTTCCTTTCTTCATCGGTGGTGGTGGCGGCCTGTTCGGCTTTCTGGTGCTGATGGCCGTGGTGGGCCTGCTGGTGAATGCCCTGCGGGGCGGCGGTGGGGGCGGTCAGGCCCTGCCGGCTGGCATGCGTGGTGGTGATCTCGATGGCTACCGCCCCGATGGTCCGGTGGCGATTGCGCAGCTGCAGGTGGGCCTGCTGGCCTCGGCACGTGAGCTCCAGAACGATCTGCGCAGCCTGGCCGGCGCCGCCGACACGTCCAGCAGTGGCGGTCTGCAGCGAGTGTTGCAGGAGAGCACGCTGGCGCTGCTGCGTCATCCCGACCTGTGGGTCTACGCCAATGCCGAGCTGGGCCAGGTGCCTTTCCCGGCGGCGGAATCCACCTTCAACCGCCTGTCGATGACCGAGCGCAGCAAGCTCAGCCGCGAGGTCACCAGCAATGTGGCCGGCCGGGTTAGTCAGGCCACCGGTGGCCGGGCCGGCGATGCTGATGCCACCAGCGACTACATCGCTGTCACCCTGCTGGTGGCGAGCCGCAGTCGCCTCAACCTCAAGCCGGTCTCCGGTTCTGAGGATCTGCGCGAGGCCCTGCGCCTGCTCGGTGCGGTTCCCGCCGATCAGCTGCTGGCCCTTGAAGTGATCTGGCAGCCCGAGGGTGCTGGTGATGTGCTCAGTGCTGAGGAACTGATCACCGCCTACCCGGATCTGAAGCATCTCTGATTCAGATCGCAGCAGCGGTGCCGGCGTGTCGCTGCAGCACCAATCAAGGTGCTGATCAAGCCAATGCTTCGCTGCTGCAGAACAAACGGCGAATTACAGAAACTCTTCCGCTGAATCCGTTGTTGTAAACCTCTTCAGCGGCATTTGTATTTGTATGGTCTTCGGACCGTGATCCCGTTGGTGTGTCCGTTTCCGTCCGTCGCCCTGAACCGCGTGCCATGAAGTGGCAGGCCAATGGCGAGTTGGCCGGCAGCGATCTGCATGCCCTGCTCACCCATCTCAATCAGGTGGAGAGCGAGGAGCGGGCCCGTGAGCTCCAATGGCTGGGCCGCCGCGCTGGCGAAGCCTGAAGCGGATCGGCAGTCTCAGCTGAGGCCCTTGTCGGCCCGGGCCATCCACCCCACACTGCGGCTCAGCTGAGCTGCACACCATGGCGCCGCGGTCACCTCAGTGGGTCAACACCCCGGTGCTGCTGGAGGCGCTCGATCGCTACGAGCAGGGGCGTCTCCCCCGCACGATGCGGCTCTGGCTGGAGGCGGTTCTGGAGATCGAAGCACCCGTCAGTGCGCCGCTGCGGCCCCACTGCTGAGGATGCGCAGGGCGGCCATGGCGGCGCCGTAGCCGTTGTCGATGTTGACCACCGTGAGCCCCGGTGCGCAGCTGGCGAGCATGCCGTGCAGGGCGGCGTGGCCGCCGGCGCTGACGCCGTAGCCCACGCTCACCGGCACGCCGATCACGGGCTGGGGCACCAGCCCTGCCAGCACCGTGGGCAGGGCTCCCTCCATGCCGGCGCAGGCGATCAGCACCCGGGCGCGCCGCAGCCGCTCCAGTTGATCCAGAAGGCGTTGCAGGCCGGCCACTCCCACATCAAGCACCAGCTCGCAGCGGATGCCATGCCAGCGCAGGGCCAGCTCCGCCTCTGCCGCCACCGGCAGATCGCTGGTGCCGCCGCTGAGCACCACCACCTCACCAAGCTCCGGTCGCGGTGGCGCCGGCTCTCCCAGGGTCAGGCAGCGTGCCTCTGGATGGTGGGCAAGGCCGCTCACACCACGAAGTCGCTGGCCCACCGCTTCAGCCTTGGCGGCATCCACCCGTGTGGCCAGGGCCAGCTCGCGCTCGGCAGCCAGCCGGGAGAGCACATCGGCCAACTGGGCCACACTCTTGTGCTCGCCCCAGACGGCCTCCACCATCCCCAACCGCTGGCGCCGCCCGAAATCCAGGCGGGCCTCAATCGGGGGCTGATCCCGCTCTTCGGCTTCGCTGGCTGCGGCGCTCACGCGGCCGGCACCAGTTCCCCTTCGAACACCAGGGGGAATGGGTTGCCCTCGGCCGCGCCGGTGGCTGTGCGGGCCAGCTGCTCGAAGCGTTCCTGCACGGCTTCCACTTCCGCTGCGCTGATCTGTTTCCACTGCTCACGGCTGGCCCAGCGGATCAGCAGGGTTCCCTCCTCGCGCTCGGCATCCCAGAGCAGATCACGGCCGAGATAGCCCTCCTGCTTCGCCAGCCAGGGTTCCCAACTGCCGCGCTCGGCCTCCAGCCAGGCGCGCCGTGCTTCGGCCGGCACGCTGACGCGCAGGTGCTCCACCACCGCAACGTCGTAGCCGCCGCCTGGATCCTCAAATGCGGCAATCGCCACATCGGGGTGACCGGCCAGCAGCATGACGAGGCTGAGCACAAGGGCCAGAACCCTAACCAGCCAGGCAGGCCAAGTGCTCACGGCCGCTGCAGCAGAGCAACGGCCTGGCAGGAGATCCCCTCCTCGCGGCCTTCCGGGCCCAGACGCTCGTTGGTTGTGGCCTTCACACCCACCTGATCCGGCTGCAGGCCCATCCGTTCGGCGATGGCGGCCCGCATCGCCTCGATGTGGGGCTTCAGCTTCGGCCGCTCTGCGACCACCACCGTGTCCACGTTCACGATGCTCCAGCCCCGCTCGGCCACCAGGGCCACCACCTGCTCCAGCAGCTCAAGGCTGTCGGCACCCTTCCAGCGGAGATCATCCGGCGGGAAGTACTTGCCGATGTCGCCCAGCGACAGGGCCCCCAGCAGGGCATCCATGATGGCGTGCACCAGCACATCAGCATCGCTGTGGCCATCCAGCCCCAGGCCTGAGGGGTGCTCCAGCCGCTGGCCGCCGAGGATGAGCGCCCGCCCGCTCACCAGGCGATGGATGTCGTAGCCGTTGCCGATCCGCAGCTGCATGGCGAGGCGCCCTGATGCCTGGGATCAGACCCTAGGGCTCAACACCTGGAAGGGAGCCGAGCACTTGCAGCCGGTTGCCCTCGCGGCCCATCACCATCACCCCGGCGCCTGGTGGAAGCGTCTGCGCCGGATCGAGGTTGACGGCCGCCCAGCTCTGCCCCTGCCAACGCACACGCCCCGCCTCCTGCCCGGCTTCGAAGCCGCTGATCACGCTGGCCCGCTCGCTGGCACCGCTGGCGGGGATGCTGCGCTGCCGCCGCCGCCGCGACCACACCTGCAGCCCCAGCAGCAGGATCGCTGCGCTGGCGATGAACAGCGGCAGCTGGATCGCCAGCGCCAGGGTTGGCAGTGCCGCCGTGAGCAGCGACAGTCCAAGCGCTGCCAGGGCTGCGGCCAGCAGACCATCGAGATCCGGCCCCAGCCAGGCGATGGCCAGCAGCAGCAGGGCCAGCAGAAACCAGAGCAACGCGGCCATGGCAGCGGCGGTGAGCCGTGGATCGATCGATCCATGCTGCCTAACCTGAGGCTCCTGCGTGCTGCTCGTCGGTGGAAGTTCTGTTCGGCCTGCCGGCTTTGGTGGTGATGGCCTTTCTGGGCCTCAACAGCGTCAAGGTCACCAGTGGCGGCCAGTCGCGGCTGGTGGAGCGCCTGGGCAAATACGACCGCCAGCTGCAGCCTGGCCTGTCGATCGTGCTGCCGGTGGTGGAGAAGGTGGTGAGCCACGAATCGCTCAAGGAGCGGGTGCTCGATATCCCGCCCCAGCAGTGCATCACCCGCGACAACGTGGCCATCGAGGTGGATGCGGTTGTCTACTGGCAGCTGCTGGAGCACGCCCGCGCCTACTACGGCGTCGACAACCTGCAGGCGGCCATGGTGAACCTGGTGCTCACCCAGATCCGCGCCGAGATGGGCAAGCTCGATCTCGACCAGACCTTCACCACCCGCAGTGAGGTGAACGAGACGCTGCTCAAGGAACTCGATCAGGCCACCGATCCCTGGGGCGTGAAGGTGACCCGTGTCGAGCTGCGCGACATCCAGCCCTCCCGGGGCGTGCAACAGGCGATGGAGCAGCAGATGACGGCCGAGCGTGAGAAGCGGGCCGCCATCCTGCGCTCCGAGGGCGAGCGCGAATCCCAGCTCAATGCTGCCCGCGGTCGGGCCGAGGCGCTGGTGCTCGATGCCAGAGCCCAGCAGGAGGCCCTGCTGCTGGCGGCGGAGGCCCAGGCCAAGCAGCAGGCTCTGCTGGCCAATGCCCGGGCTGAGGCCGCCAGCCGCCTGGCGCAGGCGATGCAGGCCAACCCCCAGGCCGGCGAGGCGCTGCGCCTGCTGCTCGCCGCCGACTGGATGGCCATGGGCGAGCAGATGGCGAACGCTCCGGCCGGTTCCGTGCTGATGGTGGACCCCCAGAGCCCGGCGTCGCTGCTCACGGCTCTGCGTGGACTGCAACAGGGGGGCGGTAGCCAGGGCTGAATCTCAGCCGTCCCGCTCCTGCCAGCGCGCGAACAGATCCGGCCGGCGTTCGCGGGTGCGCTGCTGCTGCTGCTCGGCTCGCCAGCGGGCGATGGCGCCATGGTCGCCGCTGCGCAGCACCTCCGGCACGGTCATGCCGCGGAAGTCGGCCGGGCGTGTGTAGTGGGGGTGTTCCAACAGCAGGGCGCTGTGGCTTTCCTCTTCCAGGCAGGCCTGGCTGCCCACGGTGCCCGGTAGCAGCCGCACCACGCCGTTGATGATCGTCATCGCTGGCAGCTCGCCACCGGTGAGCACGAAATCACCGATCGACACCTCCTCATCGGAGAGGGCGCGGATGCGCTCATCGAAGCCCTCGTAGTGGCCGCAGAGGAACACCAGCTGGTCGTAGTCCGCCGCCCAGCGGCGCAGGTCCGCCTGCTGCAGGGGGCGACCCTGGGGACTCATCAGCAGCACCCGCCGTCGCGGCAGCACGGGGAGCGCTTCCATCGCCGCGTACACCGGTTCAGGCTTGAGCACCATGCCGGCGCCGCCGCCGTAGGGCTCATCGTCCACCTTGCGGTAGCGGTCTGTCGCGAAATCGCGTGGGTTGTGGACGTGCAGCTGGGCGATGCCGGCACTGAAGGCCCGCCCGATCACCCCCAGGCTCAGCAGCGGAGCGAAGGCCTCCGGAGCGAGGCTCACCACATCGAGGCGCATCGGCTCAGGCGCCCGATGCCGGGGTTGAAGCCTGCGGCCGGCTCACCCGGCGGATCTCAGAGCAGAAGCTGGCGCGGCTGGGGTTGCCGTCGCCGGAGCTCTCCAGGGTGGAGCGCAGGCGCAGGTTGGGCTTGGTGAACCAGATGCGCTCGCGCACCTCGCGCTGGCCATCCCGGAGGGTGAGCTCAAGGCTGCAGTCGGGCAGGAGCTGCCAGGTGCCCTGCTGCTCGCCGGCCGTGAAGCCGCCATCGGCCATGAAGCGCAACTGCCGCTGTGGTTCACCCTTCGGACCCACACTCAGGCCGCCGGGGCCTGCAGCTTCTGCAGGCTCCAGATAGGTCACCAGCAGCTCACCGCGCTCGCTGCTGTGCCACTCGTCGCCCTCTCCCTCGCCGCTCTCGCTTCCGTCGGCTTCCTCCAGCTCGAAGCGGCTGCGCAGGCTCATCCATTCGCCGGCGCAGAAGCGCAGGAAGGCCTCGATCGAGTCGGGCGGGAACGGCGGGCCGCTGGCCTCGGGTCCGGACTGGGTCATGGCAGGCATTCTCTCAGTCGCCGCGGTAGCCCAGTTCCGCGAGGCGCGCGGCGCTGCGGCGCCAGCCCGGCACCACCTTCACGAACAGCTCGAGATACACCGGCCCGCTGAACACCTTCTCCATCTGCAGGCGGGCGCCGGCGCCGATCGTGCGCAGCATGCTGCCGCCCTTGCCGATCAGGATCCCCTTCTGGCTGGAGCGCTCCACCAGCACCGTGGCCAGCACCGCCGTGCGCGGTCCGTCGTCCACCACTCGGTCGATGCTCACGGCCACCGAATGGGGAACCTCCTCACGGGTGTGACTGAGCACCTGTTCACGGATCAGCTCGGCCATCAGCAGCTGCTCGGGCTGATCGCTCACCGCATCGGCTGGATAGAGGTGCGGCCCCGGTGGCAGGGCGGCGCTGAGGGCCGCCACGAGGGCGTCGGTGCCGGCGCCGGTGAGGGCACTCACCGGGTGCAGCGGCCAGTTCAGAGGTGCCTGCGGCTGCTGACCGGCTGGCGTCGGCGTGGCGAAGTCGCCGCGGCCCTCCAGCAGCTCGCGGTAGCTGGCCAGCAGGGCTTCGGCCTGGGCTGGATCCACTAGGTCGTGCTTGTTGAGCGCCACCTGCACCGGCACCTTGCAGTGGCGCAGCAGCTCCACGATGTAGCCATCGCCGCGCCCGGCCGGCTGGCTGCCATCCACCAGCAGCAGCACCACATCCACATCGCCGATGGTGCTGCGGGCCGTTTTCACCAACCGTTCGCCCAGCAGATGGTGGGGTTTGTGAATGCCTGGGGTGTCCAGCAGCACCAGCTGGGCCGCCGGCGTGGTGAGGATCGCCCGCAGGCGGTTGCGGGTGGTCTGGGCCACCGGTGAGGTGATCGCCACCTTCTCGCCCACCAGTTGGTTGAGCAGGGTGCTCTTGCCCACGTTCGGCCGGCCGATCAGGGCGACGAAGCCCGAGCGGAAGCCCGGGCCCGATGCTGCTGCCGCGGCTTCCGCGGCGGTGGCCGCCAGCAGCCGTGCCGACTCGGCGGGGTCGGGGATCGGCAGCAGCTGGCCGGCGCCGGCATCCGGCTCGTGCGGAGGTGTGGGACTCATGCTCTTCAGCGTGGCAGCTCGTTGCGCTGCGGCCAGAATTCGCGCATCCGTCATCGCCAGGCAGCGTCAGCCCTTGCGAATCCTGAGCCGCCTGAGCAGGCTGCCCGCCCTGCCCGTCCAGGCCCTGCTGCTGGGGGGTGCGGTTCTGGCCATGGGCGCGCTGTCCTCCTGGCAGCTGCAGCGCCACCTCAGTGAGCAGCTGATGCAGCAGGCCCTGAGTGCTGAGCAGCTGCAGGTGCAGGCCGATGTGGCGCAGTTCAACGAGGCCCTCAGCGAAGCCGAGCGGAGTGTGGTGCGGCTGTCGGCCCTGATGGCGGACATCACCACCACCGGCCCGCAGGCCCGGCAGGCTGCCGCACGCTTCGATCAGCTCGTGCGCCGTGATGCCGATGGGGCCTGGCGCAGCCGGGTCGAGACCTTCCGGCCAGGTCAGTCGGCCGGACTCTGGCTTCCCGCATCGGCAGCGCGCACGGAAGCCTCACGCGCCTTCTTCGCCCAGGCTCAAACCACCGTCAGCCTGTTCGGGCTTGGAGTTTCGAGCGGCATCCTGGAGAACACCTGGGTTCTGCCGCTCAGCGGTGGCGAGCTGATCTTCTGGCCCGCCAAGCCGACGTTCATCCGCGATGCGTCTGCGGATCTCGATTACCGATCCACAGACTGGGTCCAACTGACTGCACCGGCGGTCAATCCTGCCGGCACTCCGCGCTGGACCCGACCGACCTATGACCCGGCGGCCCGTGAATGGCTGCTCAGCGTGGTCGCTCCCTTCCGCCAGTCAGGCCAGTGGGCGGGCTCCGTCGGCCACGATCTGCTGTTGCGCGATCTGTTGCGCTGGCTGATCCGGCTGGATCAGCAGACGGATCGTCTCACCGCCAGAGCGCTCTATGTGGTGTCCGCCGATGGGCATCTGCTGGTTCAGGGGGCGTCCACGGCCCGGGAGGGTGCCCGTCTGCCTGCGAGCCATCGCCGCGTGCTTGCGCCACCTCCCGGCCAGGCAGAGGTGTTCAGCCTGGAGCTCGGTGCAGACCATCTGCTGGTGGCTCGGCTGCCCAGACTCAATGCCATCGCCGTCTACAAGGTGGACGGATCAGCCATCCAGGCGTTGGTGGGCCGGGAACTGCGGGCGCTGCATCTGGGTGTGGCCCTGTTCATGGGGCTGCTGCTGCTGCTGGGCCTGCTGCTGGTGAGCCGTGAGATCAGCTTCCGGCGGCGGGAGCAGCGCTCGCTGGAGCAGCGGAACCGCGATCTTGAACTGCAGGTGCAAGCCCGCACCCAGGAGCTGGCCGCTGCCAACCAGGAACTGTCTCAGCTGGCTGCGCAGGATGCCCTCACGGGCGTGGGCAATCGCCGCAGCTTTGAGCAGGCCCTGGCGCAGGCCTGGGCCAACCGCCGCCGCCGTCAGGAACCGATCGCCCTGGTGATGGTCGATGTCGACCATTTCAAGCAGTACAACGACAGCTTCGGCCACCCCGCGGGTGACGACTGCCTCAGGCAGGTGGCGGCCCTGCTGCAGGCCGGCTTGCATCGCCCGGAGGATCGGGTGTTCCGCTACGGCGGGGAGGAGTTCGTTCTCCTGCTCACCACCACGGATGTGAACGGGGCCGTGCACTGCTCGGAACAGCTGCGCAGGGCCGTGGAAGCCCGGGCGCTTCCCCATCCCCACGGTGTGGTGACGATCAGCCTCGGCGTGGCCAGCACCATTCCCGATCGGCGCTCAAGCGATGGCGAGGCGATGCAGCTTCTGGCCCGCGCAGACGGCGCGCTGTACCGCGCCAAAGAGGAGGGGCGCAATCGCCTGGTCGCCGTCTGATCCTCCGGCTCAGCTGCGACGTTCCATAGGCTCGTTGCCGTGATGCCGGTGGCCCAGTCCATGAGCGAGACCCTGCGCGAACCCACCTTTCCGCAGGCGATGGAGATCGCGGCGCAATGGCTGGGTCTGTGGGAGAACGGCGAGCTCAGTGATGAGGTGCTGGCCGATCGGGTGGCGGAGCTGGTGGCCAGCCGGGATGGAGCCCGCGGCTTCTTTGTGGTGGCCCTGGCGGGTGATTGCCCGCTGATGGATCGCCTGCCGGATCCGCTGGCCCTGGCTCTGCGCAACGCGGGTGCGGGTGTGGTGGATCTGAGCGTGCGCAATCTGGCGATGAGCACCGCCATGGCGCTGCACCATCAGGGGGCCGGCGATGAGCAGCAGCAGGCCGGCTCCGAGCGGGTCGCCCTGCGCTGCCGGGAGCTGCTGCGGCTGCTGGATCCCACATCCGTGCGGGATCGCCTGGAGATCCTTCTGGCGGCCTGCCGCGGCGAGGGGGAGGATGTGGCCTTCCTTGATCGCTGGGGCTACGACCCGGAGCAGCGTCAGGCGATCGCTGGGGCGGTGCTGGCGGTTGCCGATGGCTGACGCCACGCCCACAGCGCTCTGCCGCCGCCAATGAGCACAAAAAAGCACCCCGGGAGGGGTGCCAATGATCAATCCTCAATCAAGGAATCGAAGCAACGAATGGGCGGGCCTGGATTCAGATTCCCGCCTGCTCGATCAATCGCGACGGCCGCCGCCGTTGAGGGCGATGATCAGCCGCAGGATGAAGATGAACAGGTTGATGTAGGTGAGGTACATGCCCAGAGCGCCGGCCAGGTACTGCTCATCGCTGTAGGTGCGGGGCATCGTGTAGAAGTCCACGAAGGCCGCGCCGACGAACAGAACGGTGCCGAAGCCGGCGATCATCAGCTCGAACATGCCGCCGTGGAACATGCCCGGGGCGAAGATGCCACCGATCACCTGCACCAGCATGGCGATCACCAGGCCGAGGATGCCCAAGCCCACAACGCCGCTGAGGGCCTGGCCGACGCTGTCGCTCATGCGGCGGCCCATCACTGAGGCGGCCACGAACGTGATGCCGGTGGCCAGGGCCGCAATGCCGATCGAGCCGATGCCGGCGGTGCCGATGGCCAGGGCCACGATGCCGCTCAGGGTGAAGCCGGTGAGCAGGCTGTAGGCGGTGAGCAGGGGCAGGGCGGTGCCGTTGTTGCCCTTGAGGGCAACGTTCTGGGCCACGAAGAACAGGATGAAGTTGCCGATCAGGGCCACCCAGAACAGGGGCATGAAGCCGGCTGGATTGCTGGCCATCAGGGCCAGACCGCCCATCACGCCACCGGCCGTGAGCACCATGCCACCACCCACGTAGGGCAGGGCCTTGTTCACCACGTTCGGGCCCACCAGGGAGCCGTACTGGGCCTCGCGGATGGCCTCCTGGAAATTGCTGCTGGCCGGCATGGCTCAGGGGGGGATGACTACAACCATCCTGCCAGCGCTCACCAGGGAACGGGAGTTGCGCTGGTGCACTGTCGGTGCGGATCTCCCTATCGGGGCCAGGGCCTCAGGGGTTGGGCACCTGCTTCAGGCGTCGCCGCCGGGTTCAGATCCTGATCCAGGCCAGAGGCGGACGCCCAGCACAGCCACACCCGTGCCGATGCAGGATTCAAAGAAGCGCAGCAGGGCATTCAGACCCTGGCTCAGCTTTGGATCCAGGCTGCCGGTGACCATCACCACAATCACCGTGATCGCCGCCAGGCGGCCGTGGCTGGGGATCCTGACCACCGTGCAGAGCAGCACCGTGGCAAAGATCGCCAGGGCCATGCCGAGCGGGTGAAAGGGCAGCAGGGTCAGATAGACCGCGCTGGTGAGGGCGCCGATTGCCGATCCCAGAATCCGCAGGGAGGCCGAGGAGGTGGTCTCCCTGCGTGTGGCCTGGGTCACCACGATCGCTGAGATCGCCGACCAGAGGCCACCGATCTTGGGCAAGTAGCCAGGGAAGAGGCTGGTGAACCAGAAGCCGAGCATGTAGGCCACCAGGGCCGCCACGGCAATTTCGGCAGGGATGCGCAGGCGCTCAGCGCTGTTCACGGTGAGGAGAGGTTGTGCGATTGGCGTTGCTGCCATCCAATCGCCTGTTGGTGGCTGGTGCCAGCCTGTTGGCATCACGGCTGGCGTAGGCGTTCACCAACCGCTGCACCAGCGGATGACGCACCACATCGGCGGCGCTGAGCCGGCAGATGGCCACCCCTTCCACCCCTTCCAGCACCTGGGCCGCCTCGATCAGGCCGCTGAGCTGACCGGCCGGCAGATCGATCTGGGTGGGGTCGCCGGTGACGACCATCCGCGATCCCTCGCCCAGGCGGGTGAGCACCATGCGCATCTGCGCGGCGGTGGTGTTCTGGGCCTCATCGAGGATCACGAAGGCATCGGCCAGGGTGCGGCCGCGCATGTAGGCCAGCGGCGCCACCTCGATCACGTTCTTCTCGATCAGGGCCGTGGTGCGCTCCTGGCCCAGCAGGGTGTGCAGGGCGTCGTAGAGGGGACGCAGGTAGGGGTCCACTTTTTGCTGCAGGTCGCCCGGCAGGAAGCCGAGCCGCTCGCCGGCTTCCACGGCGGGGCGCGTGAGGATCAGCCGCTCCACCTTGCGCTCCTGCAGCATGCGCACGGCCTGCACGGCCGCAAGGAAGGTCTTGCCGGTTCCGGCGGGGCCGAGGGCCAGGGTGAGATCGTGGCGCTCGATCGCCTCCACGTAGGCCTTCTGTTTGAGGGTGCGCGGGCGCAGCAGCTTGCCGGTCTGGCTGCGGGCCAGCACCTGGCGGCCGAGCTGCTGGTGCTCTTCGCCGCGTCCGGTGTCGAGAGCAGTGAGGGCCGTCTGCACATCCACCTGGGTGATGCTCTGGCCCTCCTGCCAGAGCGGCCGCAGCAGCTCGACCAGGCCGGAGGCCCGTTCCAGCTGGCTGGCCCGTCCGCGCAGATGCAGCGAAAGACCCCGCAGCACCAATG
>Ga0310334_100194_pt1 | contig 18410 bp, 26 predicted proteins | sample LakMicMIDCLREDC7_FD_195548 | JGI IMG/M metagenome (GOLD analysis project Ga0310334, IMG submission 195548) | Enriched freshwater cyanobacterial communities from Lake Michigan, Michigan, United States - MI23.DCL.RED.C7 (v2) (version 2) | ecosystem: Environmental > Aquatic > Freshwater > Lake...
ACATAGGTGAGAACATTCAGGCCAAGAACAGTGTCGCTAACGCCAGAGATGGTAGTGGCAGAGTTGGCAACAGTGCCAGCCACGTTGTACACTTGCACACCACCGAAGGGCTGCACAACGGCAGTTTCGTTGATGTAGGTGCCAATGGTATTGTCGCGGATGTCAGAGAGTTGACCTTCGTTGAAGCGGTCGTGCGTAAAAGCATAAGCTTGTTGCACGCCACCAACAGAGGCAGTCCCCGAGGCAGAAAAAGTAACAGCCATGGATCAGCGCTCCTTAGAGACGGAGAGGGGGGTTTTCCATGCATTTTGCAGCTTGTCCATATAGGACGAAGGTGCAGACATGGGGGAGGCGATGGAAGCAACGGCTTGACGCAGTTCGCTCGTGCTGGAGTCATCACGGGCGCCAGCTTCAGCCAAGGTGTCGAACATGGCAGTAACGTAATCATCGGAGCGATCCGACAGATCAGCGTCACTACGAACGGCCTTGATGGAGGCTTCCATGATTTCACGGACAGATTTGCCAGCGAAATCAAAAGCGGAATCAAGAGAAGGGCGAGCTTTGTCAATGAGAGCAATGCGCTCTTCAACGAGGCTGTCCACATTCACTTGCTTGGCAGCTTCAAGATCAGCCTTGAGGCTTTCCACTTCTTCGGCAAGAGCATCGGCACGCCCTTCGGCGGAGTCGCACTTACCTTTCATTTCCTTCTGCATGGCATCCATTTCTTCCTTCATTTTGGAAGCTGTTGCCATGGCATCTTCATATTGGCGCTTCATGTCGGCGTAGCTGCCTTTTGCGTCATCGCGCTCAGCAGAGATCGCAGCCGCTAGGACCGGATCGGCCTCAAAGGAAACGCCGTCGAACACAATGTTCGCAGCCATAATTGCTCCTTTTGAATGGGTGATTAAAACATCAACAGCGGCATCCGCTGAATCAAGCATGAGACGAACTTTCGCCCCACCCCTAGCTCTGTTGACAACTGCCACATGATTGCCACGAATGTTTTTCTGAATGCCATCGTAATGTTGGCCGTCAGAAGTGATTCCGGGCTCAGGAGAGTAATCAACTTTGTAACCACATGAGACTTCACGAACGTTGCCGCGCATGATGTCGTCAATGGTTTCCTTGTCGGTCACTGTCAAGGTGCATTCAACAAAGCCTTCGGAATACGAGACATCTGCACTGGTAAAACCAATTGCATAGTCCTTTGTGTTGGATGCGTCCAAGAGAACAGGAGGGTGTTCCTTTGTTACGCATTTTTCTCGGAAGCTATCTAGGGCTGCGTTAGCGGCCACTTCTTCTTCCGGTCTGTACTCCAAGCGGATACCACCATTTGCATCCGTGTACGACTGAATGCCTGTACGGGCAATCCGCGCTTTTACGCGCAAGTATCCTTCATCCGTGAACTCGTAGTTCTGGATGGCCGATACGTCGTAACGGAAACAATTGAGTGAATCCATGTTCTCACGATAACGAATGCGCTAAGCTAATCATCGCTCCTTATGCAGTTCAGACTGAGATGGCGAACCAAAGGAAGTCGCGTCATGGTTGGAAAGGGGAACGGCACGCTTTATGACTTATATTGACAATGCGGATTTTCTTAGGCTACCTAGCCGCGAAGCTCGCCTTTTGATTGCCGACAGGATTAAGCAATTAAGGATCAACAGTGGTCTTTCTCAGGGCGATATTGCTCAACACTTAAACATAAGCCAAAGCACTTACTCAAGAATGGAAAGAGGCATTCTGTCGCCAGACTGCGCTCAAATTAGAGTGATCAGTGGACTGTACGGGGCCTCAATCTTGTGGCTCTTAGGCATGCCCAACTTTGTGGTCAATGCGGCCAAGCACTAATCCTCATCCTCATCCTCTTCCCGAATTTCTCGCAACTGATTTTCCACTTCTTCCATTATGTATGCCTTGGCAATTGCCTGCACTTCAAACACTAGCATCTTCACTGGCTCAAAATTTACATCGGGCTGCCTATAGACCGACTCGCAATAAATGTGAGTTTCATCAAGGCGGCCATTCTTGAAGCATTGCTTCTCGACCAAGTGCCACTCACTGGTGCTCCTGTGTTCATTGGATGAAAGCACGGCAAGCGCCTTCAACACTCCAATGCCGTCTTCGTCTTCCTTTTCTATAACGTGAACGTATTCACTCATTGGACTGCCGCTTTTCAACCATCTTAATCACACGATTTGCCCAAGCCCTACCGGCGTCGCCACCCCATAAGCTATGACTGATGAATCCAGCGTCATCCTCTCCACCACTCTTATTCTTTGCATGGCGAGAGAAGAACGCTGCCATTCGCTTGATTGTCTCATAGCTTACACTTTCGCCATTGGCCAATGAAGTGGCGCGAGCCACTCCACTCCCAATGCCCTGTTTACCCGCCTCCTGCGTGGTCAGGCCGCCTTTGCCATACTTCTTGCGTAGTTCCAAGCCGCGACGCGCTGCAGCCCGTACAGACGATGGAGGGGAGAACGATTCAGCGTCTCCCCTTAGGCCTTTGGGGAGTCTTCCTCCTCCTCTTCCATGCCCTCTTCCTCCTCCTCCTCTTCTTCGCCCATGATCGTCAGGACGTAGCCATCCCAGTAGGCATCGCTCTTACCCTGCATGCTCATGCCAGCTTCTGACAAGGCGATTGCAATGGCACGGCGACGATCAGTGATTTTTTCGCCACTGCTGCTCTTGAGCGTGCCAGCCTTGAATTCCTTAAGCACCCTGCGAATCTTGGCTTGCTTTGCCTTTTTGCCTTTAGGCATTGCAGCATCTTCGCGGCTGTCGTCAGTCACAGTTTTCGTACCACAAACACTAAATCATCGTAGCGCCCTTTGACACTGCGAAGATCCACTCGTTCAAAAGCAAATTCACTGCCTAGTTTTTCTACTTCCGCTTCTAGGCTTGCGAACCATTGCACATCTTGCACGTCTTCAATCAGGGCAATGCCGCCTTCATTCAGCAATGGGAGATAAAGACGCAGGAAATCAATCTGGCTTTGCAGCGTGTGCGGGCCATCGTCAATGATGAAGTCGATGCCTCCGGAAGGTCCGGACTTTGCAAGATGGTCCACGTCCTCTGCGCCAATGTCGTTGTAGGCATCTTGAAACAAGATGGAAGTACGATCTTGATCTAGATGATCAAGAATCTTAGGGTGGATGCTGTTTACATTGTCCACAAAGACAAATTGAGCCTTGGGCAAGTAGTCCTGCCATAGCAGCATCGACCCACCGTATTGAATGCCAATTTCAACCAGCGTGATGGCTTTGTCAACAAAGGGAGCCAAAAGTCGCTCGTAAAGCTCAATGTAGGAGTGGAAGGTGTCTTTATCAGTGCCGCCATCCTTCTCGTGGCCATTGATGTCGTACTTAGCAATGATTTCGCGGAGAGTCATGGTTGGAAATAAGAAGAACAGTAACTATGGGAAGGACAGGCCTGGTTGTAGTGGTCTAAGCCAGTTTCGTGCATATTATGCACTTTGGCAGGAATGGAGCCAATCCAAAACTCCTGACTCATGCGGTCGTGGTCATTCAGAAAAGCAGGATCCAGCTTAGCAAGGTGAGAAGCATTGGCCCACCAATAGTTACCAGAGGAATGCTCCACGGGGAATGATCGCCAGTTCACTCCCACCACGTCATGGTCATCCAACAACAAGCATGCTCGCCGCCAGTCCATCAAGATGAAATGTTGCATCATCATGCGCCAGTCATCCTGGTTTTTAGTGGGATGCGAAATGCCTTTGCTATGGAAGTAAAGGATTTGCGAATCAGGGAATGATTCTGCATAATGCCTTGCAAGCAAAAGGGATGGCTTTTCAGAGAAACCATCTTCTCGATATACTTGCTTGTATGGGCCTTTTGGCAATGGGGAAGAACCATTCACTGAAACGATCACTTCTGCCTCATCAAAAAGCTCACTGAGCATCAACAGGCCCATTTGCTCGCTAAAGATTTGCTCCCAGTGGTGCGCTTGATAGAGATGGTAGATGACAAAACGTTGCTTCATGGCATCACCGGCAGGAAGGAAATGATCTTACCACTCCATTTTCTGGCCAACGATTTCATGATGTGCTCCTTGAAATTATGAGCAAGGATGACGACGGTATCGTACTCCGGCAGCACGCTCCTATCCACCACTTGAAAACCGGTGCCAGGAATGTAAAGACCTTGCTTTTCCGGTGTGTCGTCAATGACTACCATTTCACCAACAGTGTCAATGTTGAGGCCAAGGGCATTAAGGAACACACAGCCCTTTGCTGCTGCACCAAAGAAACAAACTCTGCCCAAATTGTCATGAGCCAAGTCGTAAATAAATTGGTCACCAATGCTCTCAATGGCCGTCTCGAAAAATGCCCCATCCACTGCATCTTGCTCATATTTGGTGTAGCGAGAAAGATCAACGGCAGGAGCGCTAGGTTCCTTATTTGTCATCCATAGTCGCATGGTCCCACCGTGAATATCCTGCGGCAGTGCATGAATAATTTTCAGCCCATATTGCTTAAACAACTTTTCCAATGGGGAAAGCAGCCAGTAGTAATAATGCTCATGGTAAAATTGATCAAATTGACCAGTGCAAATGGTTTCCAACGCATAGGGGAATTCCAGAATCCACACACCGTCTAGATGCTTTTGAATGCCGCGAAGAAAGGCATGGATGTCTTTCGTATGTTGAAATACATTGGTGGAAGTGATAATGTCGGCCTTTGGCACGTCCACTTCCTCGCCCCAGTAAGCATTGATAAATTCAATGCCAGCCTCTTCGTTTTCTTTCCTGATGCTCTCGCTAGCGTCTACATTCACAAGGCGGAGCTTCTCGCCTGATTCCTTCTGGAAAGTCTTTAGAAGCGTACCGTCGTTTCCACCAATGTCAATGATCGTATCGTGCTTAAGGTGCTTGAAGCTTTGAAAAAGAGCAGCGCAATGATCAATGTATGGCTGACTCGTACCGCTACGGTAGAGGTAGTGTTGATAGAGCTTCGCTGGTTCCACTGCGTAGTCCAAGTGGATGGTCAAGTCATCCTCGACCACTGCTCGCAGAGGGAAGCGTTCGGCTGCCATGGCCTCTTCCGCAGTGCGACAAAGATTGTTGACTAATGGCTGCGTGCCAAGGTCCAGAAGCGTTTTTGCCATTAGCCAATAAAGCCCATCGGGGCACGACTCATGGGCATACTACCAAAGAATTTCTCCTTGTACAGCATTAGCCCAGACAGTAAGCGCTCACTGAGGAAAGCCATGGCTCGCTGGTCATAGCCTTGTAGCGTCATGATGGGCTCCTTGAACTCCTCCCAAATGGGCCACAAGCAATCGAAGAGCCTGTTCATCACGCGCTCGTATGACTGCCTAGGACCAAACAGCATTGGGCCTCCTTGGAACACGTTCTGGTTCCACACGGCAGCCATTTCTTCCGCAGAGAAAGGAAGCCTGCCCGCTTCTGCCAATGCCATCGTCATCTCGATGCCAGGAAAGGAATGGCCTCCCCTGAATTGAGTGGCAAGAGAGCAATTGAAAGCGCAGGGTTCGGAAGTGTACAGTACGCGCTCATCAGCACGAGCAAGTGCATCTTCGTCCCAAAACCTTCGATACTGACAGTTGCCAATCAACTCGGCATTGCTATGGATCATCAGCCAATACACTGCCGTAAGTTCTCCCCACCATGGATTGAGCATTGAAATGCTATGGCCTTCGTCATCAAGAAGATGACCTTGGATTTCATGGAAGGTGCGCTGCTCTAACGTAAGCTTGCAAGCATTGGCAATGACTACTTGCATGTTGGCCTGTGAAGCAAATTTCAGCGGCATGTCGTGCATGCACACTGCATACATTTGCAGGTCAGACGGTTTCATACACCTTCCGCGCATGCCATAGCTCGTTGTAATTGTTCACGCCTTTGGCTCCCACTCCAGTGAGATCACCACCGCCGGATGGTTTGCTCCATGCCATGATCGTGCCATCGGGCAGCACGAAGGCACGATTCTTCTGTTCGTGCGTGGGAGTAAGCTCCAAGTAGTCACCAAAAACATGGTTAGCATTGCCGCCATTTGCCGCTAGTGCTGCACCAAGAAGCGTAGGACCAGTGGGACACAATGGGGTGATGCCGTAGTATTGTTCGTGACAATTCTTCACAATCATTTCAATGGCAGTAACCAGCGAAGGATTGTTTGGTTTGGAATAGAGAACAGTGGTGGCGCATGCCCAGGAAGTGTAACTGAAGCGTTGAATATCCCGGAAGGCCAAAAATTCAATGCGATCACTAATGCTGACTGTCTTGTCAGCCCTCACGGCAATGTCAAAATACCAACCACCAAGTTTATTCAGCAGGCAGAACCGTCCAAGGTCAGCCTTGTAGGAATAGGGGCGCAGGGAATCATAGGCCCACAACACATCAACATCATAGTTATCAGCTATGAACTGCCTCAGTGTTTCCTTGTTGTAGATGGTGTGTTCTTCGTTGGGAAAAGCTGCTTGTACTGTGCTAGTAACATGCCGCAAGAATGGAGAAAGCGTTTGATCTTCAGCATCAGAAAGAAAGATTTGTGAAATCGGCATCAGTCAATCCTCACGGTAGGAAGAATGCCTTCAGCTTCGTCATCTTTCTTAATTGCAAGGGTGCGCTCAACAATGTCAAGCATTTGCTTGCCAATGTAAGGCCAGGTCATGTGCTCCTGATGCACCAGCTCCCAGCACTGTGCGCCCCTGTCTGCAAGCAATTCTCGGTTGCAATAGTAATCTTCAAGGATGTTTGCCAGGTCCAATGGAGATGGCTGTCCTCGGTCAAGACCATAGTTGCAATCCACTTCCCAGCTTTCAATCTCTATGCGGGGCTGGTTATGAAAGATTTCCTTCAAGCTCGTGTGGTCAGGCACCACTTGCGCCACGCCAGTTGCAGCATGTTCAGTGTTGACCAGTCCCCACCCCTCGCCAATGCAAGTGTTCACGCCAACATCCACTGCGTTGTACACTTTGTTCAACTGCTCAACGGGAAGACAATTTTCAATGGAGAAAGATGGACTGGTGAGAATGAGCTTGCCAGTGGCATCATATCCAGCATCACGCGCCACTCGCTTGAATAATGAAACAATGGGCCAGCCCATATCCTTCTTGCCCATGTGAAGCCATAGGCGAGCATCAGGCTTGTCTTTGGCAAATTCAATGAATCCTTTGATAGTTAAATCAATACGTTTGCGCGGTTGATTGCGATTGCCATTGAAAACAATGAAGACATCTTCTGGCACTCCTAGTTCTTTTCGGCATTCCGCTTTGTTCATTGGAAAAAACTTGGTGAAGTCAGTGCCGTGACCGACCACGTCAATATGCTTGGTGTAGCCAGCAATCTTCAGCTCCTTTGCGCCAAATTCCGTGTAGGTAGCAAGCCCAGTCCATTCCATCATGGGAGGAGCAAGTTCTGGAAAAAGCCCGTAGGAATCAACAGGTGTATAAACAAACCATTTGAAACCGAATTCCTCCTGAAGCAGCTTGGCTTGATCCCAAAGGTTGATGGCAATCCAAATGTCATTGGTAATCCACACCAAATCTGGTTTCTCCTGTCGAATAATGTCAGCAATGCGATGTGATCCAAAAGGATCGGTGCCGTGTGTCATTGCTGGATACACCCTATATTTTCTCGCCTCCTCATGGGGGTCGCCATGGTAATTCGTTGCCATCACGACAACTTCGTAGCGCTCAGCGAGTGCAGGCAAAAGATTTTCGGCGACACGGCCAAATCCGGTTTCTACAAACGCATCGCCCACATACAGGATTTTTTGCATTGGTGCAGTGATCAACTGGGCCAATACTACCACAATGAATCGTTGCGGTAAAACCGACAATCTTCGCTGTTGTCCATTTCAGCGCGAAGGGCCATTACCGCTTCTTCCCGTGTTGCAAATCGGCCAAGCCTCTTTCCTTTTACGTACGAACGCCAGGGCCTAGAGAGGGAAGATGGATCGTAAGAGACGCCCTTGATACCACTGCTATTTGTTGAGTGAGTTTTGGTGTTCAAGCCATTTTGCTTTTGATTGCAAAGGCGAAGATTTGAAGGATGATTGTTTTGCGGATTACCGTCAACGTGATCTATTGACGCTTGACAGGGGTCAGTTCCATGAGCAAGAGCCCATACAATGCGATGGGCAAAATATTTAAGGCCATTAAGTCCAACTGTTATATATCCGCGTGCCAAGGTGCCGGCTTCCGATCCAGCCCTTGCCCTGATGGATGGAGGCCTTTTCCAGATAAGTTTTCCGTCTGAGCGAAGAGCAAAAAGCTTGCGAAGCCTTGAAACAGGAGGCAGCGGTTTATACTGAGACATCGGCTCATTCCAGGTGAGTTGGTCAAGAGTCGGGAGGTGGTACTCGCCGACTCACACCATTATAACAGGCGCTTGCTGTCTTAGGTAGCGCACGGAACAACGACACCTTGCGCGACAGGCGCAACGCTGTCCTGGCAGGGGAAGGCTACCAATGGGAACGATGCCACGAGCCGAGTAGCCCAAGCAATCGTCACAGTGCGCTGCTTGGCTGTCGAGGATGCGCTGCATCAATGAATAGCCTTGTCGTCCTTGCCTAATGGCAGTGCCCTCCCAGAATGATGATCTTACGCTCTCCGCATAAAGCCCAATACGAGCGAGGGCCATCGGAGCTGAAATACTATTAGCCAGCAAGCCAGAAGCAAACTTTTGCAGGTAGGCATATTCGCTTCGCAGTTTCTGTCCAATGCGGCCATAGTCTGCCTGGGAAATGGCAGCCTTACCGCCAGCTCCAACCATTGTCGCTTGAATGTGTGCAGGCTTGAGAGCTTCACGAACACTACCTTGCCATTGATCTATGGTTATGGAACCATCGATGAGACGCTTGGTGAAGTCCTTGAGCTGCTTATCCAGCTTCATCACTCTTCCATCTATCAATGCTTCAATGGCCTTCTGGCTTAAGAAGCGACCATTGACTCCACGATAACGCCCGCTGATTGGATCGTAAGACCATTCAGCATCAAGGCGCGTTTCACTGGCAAGAATGGTTTCAGCAAATGATGAAACATCAAGAAGGCTGGACATCTTCAGCCTCCAACAGATCCCTGAACCTTTCGGGAGCTAGCTCTTTCCATTGGTTCAATGCAGCGTCAATATCCTCGGGCGACACAAAAGCAGCCTCCTCATCATCGCTCAGCAGAAAGCCGGAAGTCTTCAATGGGTCGATTGCATCCACTTTACTGCTAACCATTTTTGCTGGTCCCTTGCGCTCAGGATCGGGATCTGACCTGCGCTTACGAGTAACAATTGTCTGACGCTCTTCCTTGCTCATTGCTTCTGCTTTTGCCTTTGGCGGACATTTGGGCTTGCCTTCTTTTTCTTCACGCCCGCCGCATTCACCAAGGATTTCCCCATTGGCGCCAATCCTCACCCATTCTTCCTTAAACCATTGCTCAAGATCATCAGCGTGAACTTCCTTACCGTCTTTATTGCTAAATGCTCCGCCAGAAGAACCATGCTTACGCTTGTGCAGTTCTTTGAATGCAATGTCGCCACGAACTTCTACTAGATCACGAGGAAGGAATAGTCCTGCGCTGTCCTGCACTTCCCTGCTTCCATCCATCGGAAGAGTGCCATTCTCTTCATTCAATGGATCACGACCACCAGGAGGCACGGCCATTTCATTCTGCCCCTTACTCTGCCCTCCACTCTGCCCCTGCATGGGAAGCTCACGAGGAAGCGATGGGTCGAGAGTAAGTTCCATTGACCACTCAGAACCTCCGTAGCGAGCATCTGCCACCTCTTGTGGGTGTAGAACGCCAAGTTGGATGTAGCGGCCATCCACGGCAGCCACACGCGCCCTCACGTCGGCCTTCTCGCGTTCGTTGAGTTCGTACAGGTCATTGAAATGGATTCGCCATGATTCTGGAAGCTTGCCACTTGTTGGGCCAGTTTTACTGAGCAGGATGTATTCGATGAGCTGCTTAAGGGGTCGCTTGAAGGTGGCAGTTTGGTAGTCTGCAAGAGTTTTGGCAAAGTCACGTTCTTCACTGCGACCAGTGGAACCGAGGCCGCCAGGGCTTTCGCCAAATAGTAAAGTGTGGGGAATCTTAGAAGCGCCAATGATGTCAATGCGGAGTTTCTCTAGCACTTCTCCGATGCCATTGAAATTACGGCTAACAAATTCAAGCTCTTCCTTCTCTGCATCAATTGCATAACCACGATAAATACTCTTGCTCATGTCATTGATGACAAGCCTATCCTTCACTTGGCCTTCCTTGCCTGCGCCAAGCATTGCAGCAAGCCCGCGAATCTTATGTACAAAGATGTCAAATTCAGTGAGCAACGTGGCGGCGGAATTCAAGCCGGTCCAATAATGACGGAAGCTATCATAGATCACTTGCAAATTGCTCATCCCCCATCCATAGTTACGCTGTCTAATGCGATAGGGCAGCCAGTCGCCGTCGAAGCGCAATATTCTATCTTTGTGGATGTAGGTGAGGTTGGGCTGAGCAATCAAGTCGCCAGCAATAATCTGATAGTGAGTGGCTTTGGAGTAGTCGTAGATGTTTTCCTCAGTGATGACTGGTGCAATTTGATACCTGTCTAATACTTCCAAGCCTTCAACTTTGTAGATGTTCCTCTTGTCCACTGGCTGGTCTGCCTTCCGTCCATCGTCGATGTACATCAAAATGACAGCGCCACCATACAGCCTGGAATTTTTAGAGGCCAGCATCAGGCTTTCAAGGATGTACAAATCTTCAATGACTTGCTCAACGCCCACCACTTCCTCAGCCTTTGGCCCTTCTCCGCCAAACAACACCTTGAAGCCCTTGCGAGTGGACTGCTCGGCATAGATGTCGATGATGCGACGAGGCAGCCATTCCCCATAGAGCGATTCCAGCTCCTCCTGTGCCAAGAAAGTAATTGGCTTGGCATAGGTGTATTGGCTTTTATCCCGACCACTGCCCATGCCAGTAAGCACGTTCATCAAGCCATCAGCACGCAGGCCGCCTTCGTCTGCATGACCTAAATCCAACATTTCTTCTGACATCGCTCTATTGTGTGGCTATTCCTATGCTAACAGTGGTATAGTGGCTCTGATGTCTCCTTTCTATGGCCCCACACGCGCCCATTGAATTCATCTTTACTGACGAAGAGCGCGAAATGGCTCGCGCAGAAGGATTTCGCAGGCAAGCAGTCAACGAAGCGCAAGGCTTGAGGGGGCGCAATGGTGGCGCATGGAAGGGGAGCAAGGCACTAGACATCCATTTGCTAGGAGCAGCAGGGGAAGTTGCCGTGGCGTCATACCTAGGGCTCAAAGAGCATCTTTTCAAGGAGACCAAAGCCAAGCGCGACAGTGATGACTTGCCTGGTGGCATTGATGTGAAAACTAGGAGCAAAGCGAGCTACGATCTTATCGTGCAGCGTCAATCCGATCCAAATAAAAAATTTGTGCTTGTGACCATCGAAAATCGGCAAACCTTGCTTCACGGTTGGTGCTATGGACATGAAGGAATGAAGGAAATCTACTGGGCTGATCCTGCAAGGGGACGGCCAGCGTACTTCGTTCCACAATCAGCTCTTCGCCCCATGGAGGCCTTACTGTGACCAAAGATCCCCGTCGCTTTTATGTTTACGCTTACCTTCGCAGCAAGGATTCAGAGCGAGGCGTGAAATACAGCCCGTACTATATTGGAAAGGGATGTGGCTATAGGCGTCTATCGAAGAAAGGACGCACCGTGCCAATTCCCAAAGACAGGGCATTCGTTGTTTTTATCCAAGAAGGATTGATGGAAAGCGAAGCCTTTGCTTTAGAGCGCTATTGTATAGCCATGTACGGGCGTGTAAATGATGGCACGGGAATTTTGCATAATCGTTGCGATGGAGGGGAGGGGACATCAGGCATGATCGTATCCTCCGAGCGCCGAGTGCAGATGGCCGCCGTTGCAAAAGAGGCTCGGCAGCGAGAGGGACGGTGGAAGGGAGAAGGGAATCCTAAATTCGGTGGGGACGCCGTGCGTGGCGAGCTCAACCCCATGTGGGGCAGGAAGCATTCCGACGAGACTCGGCAAAAAATAGGAGAGCGTAGCAAGCAGTACCTGCAAACTCCAAAAGGTAAAATCATGAGCAAATTGAAATCACAGCTTTATCTTTATGAACTTATTGATCCCGACGGCGAGGTGTACGTCACCGACAATCTGTTTGATTTTGCAAAGCAATATCACTTAACTAATTCCAGTCTCAACAAAGTTGTTCACGGGAAGCAGGGTAATCACAAAGGGTGGACAGCCCGGATACTTGAGAGGTTGTGATGAGTCGTCTTTCTTGTTCAGACTTTGCACAACATGCTCTCGGCATGACCTTGTGGACCAAACAGCGAGAGATCTTGGATGACCTTTTTGAGAACAATATCAGCCATTCGATATGGGCAATGGGCAGGCGCAGTTCGAAAACCCTGATGGCTGCTCTTTGTGCTGTCTACATGTGTTTTGTCAAGGCACCTGTTTACATAAAAAGAGTAAGAAAGGGAGAGAAGTGGTACATTGTCACTGTTGCGAACGATTTGCAACAAGCAAAAATTGCGCTCAACAACATCAGGCAGTTAATCACTGCTAGCCCTCTCGCCAGTGAAATTGTGCGAGAAACTGCAATGGAGATTGAGATGAGTAATAATTGTATATTTCAAGCTATTCCTGCATCAGCTCGTGCATCACGAGGTAAAGCAGTTGCTGGAATAATTTTTGACGAATTAGCCTTCGGATTGGAGGGCGATGCAAACCGTGGCGCTAAAGCCATGTTCGATGCTCTCTCGCCTTCCATTGCTCAGTTTGGTCGTGATGGTAAGATCATTGAACTATCTTCTCCCTGGCTCACGGACGGTCTTTTTTACGACCATTTTATTCAAGCCAAGGGAGGTGAAATGCAAGGCATGCAAGCTTTGCAAATACCAACATGGGAGATCAATCCTAACTTGCCATGGGGATGTGACTTCCTAGAGAATGCTCGCAAAAAAGATGAAGAAGCATTCTGGGTGGAATTTGGTGCTCAGTTCAGGGGCAATCAATCGTGCCTGTTGGCCAGTGAAGTGGTGGAGGCTGCAATCAATAAAGAGAGAACAGTGCTTCTCCCTAAACGAGAACTAATCGGTACTTATGTATTGTCCCTTGACCCCGCTCGTGGTGGCGTGGGTCGAGATGATTACACTGCTTGCATTGTGCATTACGAAGGCGAAACGCTAATCGTTGACAAGTTCCATACGTTTCCCGTGGACTTTGAGATCAACGGGAAAAAGGAAGTAAATATTAGGGCAGTAGAAGAATGGATACGAGAGCATCACAAGATATACACTTTTGAAAGCATTGTCCTTGACCAGTACAATAGCTCCGCCACCATTCAAACATTATCTGCTGACTATCCCATTGAAGAGCTAACTTGGAGTGTAAGTTCTAAGATGCGAGCCTTCAGTAAGATGAAGGAGCTTTTCAACTCTGGCCTCATTGAACTATACAACCACGAAAAAGCAGTGAAACAACTTAAGAACTTAGGCGTGGTGTATAAAGCATCAGGTCAATGGTCAATTACTGGCGGTAAAGAAAGCGGCGTGGATGATCATGCTTTTGCCCTTGCCGCTGCAATATTGCAAGCATCAAAAGAAGATGACATCAATTGGATTGCAAGCCTGGTTCGTTAATCGCGCTACAATTTTCAGGAATTCAAGATTTCAATGGATCGTGAAAAATGACCATGCCGTTTGACTTGTCCGATAAAGAAGCAGCGTTTCTCTTGGCTCTTCTTGAGAGTAATAAGCAAACAGCTTTGCAGCTATTAGCGGCAGAGCATTTCTACCAACCATCGTTGCTGCCTCGTTTGCGGAAATTCACACAAGAGCAAAGGCGCCAGACAAGCAACGAGGCCTAGACTGCTTCAAACCGTTGAGCGACAACGATGGCTTCCGAGAAAGAAGACGCGGCCCTCTTTAATGCCGTGAGCACTGTCTTAATGGCCTTTGGCTCTATGGTTCTCCCTGAGCAGGGGACTAGCGCTGACTGGTGGGAGAAGCGCTGTGAGGAGGATCCTGGCTGCGCTGAATGCAAGTGCTTTGATCTTTAGGAACGTCGTTCCAGTGGCGCACGACGCCAGCCACTATGCAAAAATTTGTCAGCATGTATGAAAAAAGAATAGCAGTTCGTACAAGAGCGACAATGTCTGCTTCTTTTTCATTCTTGCCCTCCTTGGCTCCTAGGGCCTTCGCGAATATCCTCCACATTGGCTTCTTCCTTGTGTATCCAAGACTTTAGCTCATCCACATAGCATCGAAGCATAGCTGCCTTCTCTAGGTGCCATTCGTTCGCTGTTTGGAAATAGAGAACATTGTGATGATCAATGGCCTTTAACAGATTGTGAATAGGGGCATTCCATGGCGTGCGTATGGAAGTAGTCCAAGTGCGACGCTCATCATTCGTTATCATTATCCTGCTCGCGCTGAAGAGAAAGTTTGACCTCTCTGCGTGATGCCTTGTGATACTGCCTGCGTTCCCATCGCTTGGTTTCAGCATCAATGCTTACATAGTCAGTGCCGTCACTTGGCATTGACCATGGATCAAGACCACCAATGGTTTTCGTGAAGGTCATTGCAGGAAAGAAGCTTTCACTTCCTCCCATGGTACTGGAAAAACTACTTTAAGAAGTGCCGCCACATGGGTTCAGCGGGCACAAAGGGCGATGTCATCATATCAGCAGGCTTGACAAACGCAACCCTCCAAGCAGGCAAGGTTTCAGTGCGGTAGTCCGTGTGTTCCATGCGATAGAAGCCCTGATAGGGCTCTTCAACGGCCCTGAAGCCTGCTTTCCAACATCCTGGTTCCCCTAAACCATTCTTAAACCACACCCATGCCGTGCGGCTCATGGTCAATTTTTTGGGCGCCATAGAAACAATGGGGAAAGAGCTGGGGTGGATTTGAACCACCACTCTGGCCTTATCGGTCTGCCTCTGACTTGGGCTACCAGCTCGGAAGGACCAGGAGAGTGTAGGAAGCCATCGCCTTTTGGACTATGGGTCCAACGCGCATTAGCAGCTCTCTCCTGCCCTGCGATCAATTATAGAGCTTTTCTCGCCATTTGTTGCAAAAATTCGACATGGTGGTGGTGATCCAAGTGAGCCGGTTATCGGACTGGACTGGGCTAGAGAGAAGACAAAAGCCTTGCGCTCGATTAGGGTCTGAAATTTCCCAATGGCGACAATTGCCACAACAGAACCTAGTGTCCATTTTGAGTCTTAGACTGCACTGATTGTACCATAATTGGAGGCCTGTCCCAATCTAAATAGCACAAAAGCCCTTGGAAAACCAAAGGCTTCTGCGGGGAAGATGATGGAGCAGCCGTGCAAGCAGGGGACTGCCCTCTATCGTTGCCAGTGTAGCACAAAGCTCCTGCGGGAACAGAAGCTTAGGGCGAAGGCAAGTCGTCTCACCCCTCTCCTTTGTCACTTAAATACAGAATGGCTCGCTCCAGTCGTCCAATAGTATCTTGCGCGTGTCCCAACAACAAATTGCATTTATTGCATAGAAGACCACGAACTTTTCCGCTTGCGTGGCAATGATCAATAACCAGTCTGCGATTTCGCTCTTGGTCTCCTGAAGCAAAGCAAATAGCGCATTCGTTGTTTTGAGCTTTAACCATTGCCTCGTAATCTTGAATGGTGATTCCATATTCACGTTTCATTCTTTGCTCACGCTGCATATCGGGATCAGGCTTTTTAAGCTTGCCCTCCGCGCGAAGGTTTTCTCGCCTTTCCTGGTCGTACACACTTTTCTTGTCCTTGCGGCGAGAGAGAATATCTTTCTCGGCGTATCGAATACGACCTTTTTCATTCATACAGTCACGACATGTCGCATTGAGCCCCATGACGCAATTTTTATTCTTAGCGTAGCGATCAAACGGCTTCCAAGTTTTGCAACTGTTGCAAATCCTTTCCTCGCCTCTAATGACTTCTCCTTCCGCATAGCGACCATCGCCTGGCAGCGGCTCTTTCCGTTGGTATAGTGGTGATGGGTCATCTTTTGGTCGTTTAGGCATTGTGCTCCTTGGCGGGAAGTACAATTCTAACGACATTTACCAGGATGACCTAAACACCTTTTTTATTCATCCCTGTCCATATGATGGGAGCGAAGTGTTCGCGGCTTCGAAGAAAGAAATGGATCGCGCCCGTCGGGTCTCATCCATATCAAATACTTTTCCTTCCCAAAAGAGTCGCTCAGAGCGCCGCATCCAAGCATCTTTATCCAACCATTTGTCTTCGCTCTTGCCAAGTTTTTCAAACATCCAAGCAGCGGTAGCAGCGCGAAGCTTGTTCAGGCTCTGGGAATCTTTTTCGTTTAGCTCTTTGGCGACTAGGCCATGCACCCCGCAGTGAACCTGCTCATCCCTGCTGATGTCGGCTGAAACCGTTCTCATCCCAATGTTTCCGTTAAAACGAAAAAATGGAAGTGCAACGAAAAAGATGGATCGTTCGATAATTGAAACCTTGTGAATGGGGTGGGCCGGATGTTCCATCCATGCTTGCAAAATGTTCATCACTTCCCTTTCGGCTTTTGCGTCAGTGCCGTAAGCGGCTGCAACGTAGTTCAAAGCTTCATCATGCCTCTCTTCATCTTTTTGGTTGGACCGCAATGCTTCAATGACGCCAGGGGTGGAAGGTAGGTCACGCTCTAGGCCTTGCTGCAGAAGGTCTTTTACTGGCAGTTCAAGGTGGCGCAAGGCAATCGTTTTGTATAACGTTTCCTCTGCGCCTTCTTTTACTGGAGCATTATCTACGGGGGTAGATTGCCAAGGACGCTTTTTGGCAATCATGGAGAGATACGGAGACTTTTCAGTGGTGATCATTTTGGTGAAGAGCAATACGGAGGAAGAAAGGAAAAACAAGGGGCCGAACTATCGGCCCAAAAAATTAAACAAATCAATCGTCATTCGGCGCAACTGGCGCAGAAACCTACATCCAAATTGCATGCAGCAGTGTCTTCTATGGCCTCGTCGTCGTTAAGGCCAAACATCTCTTTGAAATTGTCATCGAGAGCTGCATAAGCATCGTCCTTCCGTTGTGTTTCAGGCGTCACCTGAAGCGCATAGTAAAGACTGGTCTGAGGTGATTCTAGCCAATTTTGTAGGAACTCTCGGTTGTAAATAACTTGATCGCTCCAGTGATTACACGAATATCCGTGCATCAAGCCAGTGTTTTGGAAAAGCTTAATAATGCCATTTGCTACTGCCATAAAATCATCCCAGCCCACTTCAGCGGCAATTTCCACTTGCCCATAGTCAAAGCTCTCTACGCCAAACGTGCCACTATCACGATCAACAGTGCGGCCAATAGGAGGAGCAATTTCAGGGGCAGTAGTGAAGCCCTTGGCATCTAGATAACGATAGGAGCAGGTGGCCGTAGGAGCAATGCAGAAGGCGCGTTCCATGCCATGCTCATGAGCCACGGAAGCAGCACGGATGATGGCCTTCTCCAAGCTTCGAGCAGCCTTCCAGGCGATAGTGTGCTCTACCGGCAGATTGCCAAGCACTGCTTCCAATGCTTCACCAAATTCCTTGTAGGAAATCCCGTGAATGGCAAGAAAGTTCGCCAGGCCAAGCAGGCCAAGCCCAACTTGCCTATCAATGGAAGGAGGAAGGTATTCGCCAGTATCACCAACGCCCGTAATGGGATGGAGCGCACATAATTGAGACATTGCTTCAGTAAACACTTCGGGCAGTTCTTCAATGGAACAAGCACCAAGGTTTACATGTTGGAGCAAACAAGTGCCACGATGTTTTAGCCAAATCTCCTCACAAACATTGGGCCAAATACGCTCTCCATTGTCATCAAAGCGCTTCTTAGTAAGCCACACATCACCAGAGGCAATTCCCTTGAGCAAGGCATCAATAAACTCTTCGGAAGACTTCTCAAGAAAATCATCGTCCACCGTGATGGAACGCTTCACCCATGGCAATGCTTGCCGCGAAGCCTGAATGAACTTAATTGCATCAGGATGGTCATAGTCAAGGTGCAACGTAACGGCACCATTCTTGAACACACCACCACGACGCAACACTTCATTGAGCTTGCTATAGATGGTGGCAAAACTTACAGGACCACTTGCAATGAGGCCTTTCCCGTTGGCTTCTCCTTCCGGGCGAAGCTTCGACAAATTAACAGCAGCACCAGCAGCATTACGCAGCGCATGAGAAACAAAGCGCCATGATGCTTCAATGCCATCAGGCCCTTCCATTGAATCTTCTACGACGAATGTAGTACAGCTCACGGCGAGCCGTCCATCAGGAGCATCAAGCCAATCTTGTACTCGACCAGTGCGGGCAATCTTTTCGCACTTTGCGTTTTCTTTGAGACTCATCGGACTAAAAAAGGGCCTCGCGGCCCTCGGGAATCAACAGGCACAGGCTAGCAC
>Ga0310334_100195_pt1 | contig 18302 bp, 16 predicted proteins | sample LakMicMIDCLREDC7_FD_195548 | JGI IMG/M metagenome (GOLD analysis project Ga0310334, IMG submission 195548) | Enriched freshwater cyanobacterial communities from Lake Michigan, Michigan, United States - MI23.DCL.RED.C7 (v2) (version 2) | ecosystem: Environmental > Aquatic > Freshwater > Lake...
TGCCGGTGCGGCTGGTATCAGCGGCGGGGGTGGAGGCGAGCGTGCCGATCGGGGCGCCGCGCTCGAAGCGTTGGCGGTGCTCCTGCCCCTGCCGATGAACCGTGACCTCCACCCACTCGGAGAGGGCGTTCACCACCGACACGCCGACGCCGTGCAGGCCGCCGGACACTTTGTAGCCACCGGCGCCGAACTTGCCGCCGGCGTGCAGGACCGTGAGCACCGTTTCCAGAGCGCTCCTGCCGGTGCGCGGATGCACATCGGTGGGAATGCCGCGACCGTTATCGGTGACGGCGCAGCTGCCGTCCTCGTTGAGGACGACGAGGATCTGGTCGCAATGGCCGGCGAGGGCCTCGTCGACCGAGTTGTCGACCACCTCGTAAACGAGGTGATGCAGACCACGGGGGCCCGTGGTGCCGATGTACATGCCCGGCCGCTTACGCACCGGCTCCAGGCCTTCCAGCACCTGGATCTGCTCGGCGCCGTAGGCCGCCTGAACTTTCGTGGCTTCGCTCATGGGTTCCGGCGTGGGCACGACCTGGTGCCGTCGGGACGCGCGGCAAGGGCCTGGGAGGCGCGCAGAGGCGGTGCCTTGAAACCCAATCTACCACTGATGCAATAGAGAGGCTCCTGGGGGCCTCTGCGTTGACATTTGAGCCTGGGGTGCAACCCTGTCTCCCACGGGAACCACCACCAGGCGAGGCCGCGGTCGCCAGGAGGGCCGCCAGCGAGACGCGCCAGAGCCCGGGCAAAGTGCCTGGATGGAGAGCGTGATCCACCCCGCGACGGCCCCCACCGACCAGCACGAACTGCCGCTGCTGATCGTTCTGCTCGGCGCCACAGCCAGCGGCAAGACCGACCTTGGCATCGCCATCGCCCAGGCCCTGGATCTGGCGGTGCTGTCGGTGGATTCGCGCCAGCTCTACACGGAGATGGACATCGGCACCGCCAAACCCACCCCGGAGCAGCGGGCGGCGGTGCGGCATGAGCTGCTGGATCTGCGCCGGCCCGACCAGCCGATCAACCTTCAGGAGTTCCGCGCCGAGGCGGAACAGGCCATCGCCGCCGAACACCGGCGCCGCGGCATCGCCCTGCTGGTGGGCGGCAGCGGCCTCTATCTGAAGGCGATCAGCCAGGGGATGACGCCACCGGCAGTCCCTCCCCAGCCGCAACTGCGGGCCCAGCTGGAGGCCCTCGGCCAGCCCCTCTGCCACGGGCTGCTGGCGAGCGCGGATCCGGTGGCGGCAGCGCGGATCATGCCCCGCGATGCCGTGCGGACCCAGCGGGCCCTGGAAGTGCTGTACGCCACGGGGCGTCCGCTGAGCGCCCAGCAGGGGGCCAGCGCCCCGCCCTGGCGGGTGCTGGAGCTGGGTCTGAACCCCGTGGACCTCAAACCGCGCATCGCCGCCCGCAGCGGTGCCATGTTCGCGGCTGGACTGGTGCGGGAAACCCGTGGGCTGGTGGAGCGCTACGGCGAAGGCTGCCCGCTGCTGGACACGATCGGCTACAGCGAGGCCCGGGCCGTGCTGCGTGGCGACCTCAGCGAAGCGGAGGCCATCAGCCAGACCAGCCGCCGCACCCAGCAGTTCGCCAAGCGCCAGCGCACCTGGTTCCGGCGCCAGCACCAACCCCTATGGCTGACAGGCGACGGCGCGATCACCGATACCGGTTCCGATCCGCTGCAGGTGGCCTTGTCGGCGATCGAGCGCGTTCTAGGGTGAACAGTGAACAGCAACACCCTTTACCCGACCTCTCGCCCGCCTGAATGCCACCCCGTCCCCGTTTTGACCGCCGCGCTCCTGTACGGGAGCTCCCCAACATCAACGACCGCATCAGTTACCCCCAGCTGCGGGTGGTCGATGCCGACGGCAGTCAGCTGGGGGTGATCTCAAGGGAGGCAGCCCTGGAGGTGGCCCAGGACCGCGAGCTCGACCTGGTGCTGGTCAGCGAGAAGGCGGACCCGCCGGTCTGCCGGATCATGGACTACGGCAAATACAAGTTCGAGCAGGAAAAGAAGGCCAAGGAAGCCAAGAAGAAGTCGCATCAGACCGAAGTCAAGGAGGTCAAGATGCGCTACAAGATCGACCAGCACGACTACGACGTGCGCATCGGTCAAGCCGTGCGCTTCCTCAAGGCCGGCGACAAGGTGAAGTGCACGGTGATCTTCCGCGGTCGCGAGATCCAGCACACCGCGCTGGCTGAGCTGCTGCTGATGCGCATGGCCAAGGACCTCGAGGAGAGCGCCGAGATTCAGCAGGAGCCGAAGCGCGAGGGCCGCAACATGATCATGTTCCTCAGCCCGCGCAAGACACCGCTGGCCAAGGAGAAGGAGGCCGCCGCCGCCGCCAGCAAGGCCGTACGAACGATCGAAACCCCGCGCCAGGCTGCCGCCAGCGCTGCGGCCGCCGCCGAGAGCTGAGGGCGAATTGAGGGGCCAAGCAAGCCCGCCCGAAGGCCGCAGCCGCTACAGCGCCTCGCTGAAGAGCGCGAGCATGGCCGCCCAGCCTGAGGTCGCACCCTCGGGCTGGAAATCAGCCCGGGCTTCGCACAGGTAACCGTGGCCGGCCCCGGGCGCCATCACCAGCCTGTGGCGCGCCTGGGGGCTGCCGCAATCGACGCCGCCATTGGCGGCCGTGAGCGCCGCCGCCAATGCCTTGATTTCCTCAGCGGGGATCAACGGATCGGCGTCGCCACGGAAGCAGAACAGGCGGCCGGGGATCTCGGGCAGCGCGTCCAGCGTGGGTGGCCCGCCCCCTGGCCGAAACGATGCCACCCGGGCGCCGTAGAAGTCGCAGGTGGCGGCGACCTGAGGCAGGGTGGCCGCCAGCATCGCCAGGTGGCCGCCGAAGCAAAAGCCCACGCAGCCCAGGGGCCGCTCCGCCAGGCCATCACCGGCATGGGCCTGTTGCAGCCAGGCCGCCGCCGCCGCCACGTCATCAAGCAGCTGATCGGCGCTCACCTGGTCGCGGTGCTCCCGGCCCGCCGCCAGGCCCGCTTCGTCGTAGCCCACATCCAGCTGAGGCGCCGTGCGCCAGAAGGTGCTGATCGCCAGGGCGGCATAGCCCTCCTCCGCCAGGCGGTCGGCCACGCTGCGCACCCAGGCGTTGACGCCGAACACCTCCGGCAGCACCAGCACCCCCGCCCGCGGGGGCATGGCGCCCGCCGGCCGCGCCCACCAGGCGGACATGGCGGCAGGAATGGTTACCCACTCGGACTGGATGGTCATGGCTGGGCTCTGTGGGCCACCGTCACACTGCCGTATGCCAACGCTGCAATTGTCACGGGCGTCAAAGGTCCGTAAGGTGCGGCGACAGCGTTGTGCCAATCCGGCGTGCGGTTCCACATCCAGCAGGACAGCGACATTCCGGCGTCGAGCCAGCTGTACAACCAGATCTGCTTCGCCATCGCGGCGCGCCACTTCCCGCCGGGCCATCGCCTGCCGAGCACGCGCCAGCTCGCCATGCAGACCGGCCTGCATCGCAACACGATCAGCAAGGTCTACCGCCAGCTCGAGACCGATGGGGTGGTGGAGGCCATGGCCGGCTCGGGCATCTATGTGCGCGACCAGCAGAACCCTCGCGAGATCAAGCCGCCGCCGGGCCTGCGCGGCCGACCGCTGCCGGATATCGACCGGGAGGTGCGCCAGAGCATCGACGGCCTGCTCAACGCCGGCTGCACCCTGCAGCAGGCCCGTGACCTGCTCACTCGCGAGATCGACTGGCGCCTGCGCTGCGGCGCCCGCGTGCTGGTGAGCACCCCGCGCGAGGACATCGGCGCCTCGATGCTGATCGCCGAGGAACTCACCCCCAGCCTCGACGTGCCGGTGGAGGTGGTGCCCATGGAGGAGCTGGAGGCCGTGCTCGAGAGCTCCAGCAATGGGACGGTGGTGACCAGCCGGTACTTCCTGCAGCCGGTGGAGGAGATCGCCCGCCGCCATGGCGTGCGGGCCGTGCCGGTGGACCTCAACGACTTCCGTCACGAACTCGACCTGCTCAAGGATCTGCGCGCCGGCAGCTGCGTGGGCCTGGTGAGCATCAGCCCTGGCATCCTGCGGGCCGCCGAGGTGATCCTGCACAGCATGCGCGGCAACGAGCTGCTGCTGATGACCGCCACACCCGACGTGAGCAGCCGCCTGCTGGCCCTGCTGCGGGCCGCCAGCCATGTGCTGTGCGACCGCCCCAGCCTGCCGCTGGTGGAGCAGAGCCTGCGCCAGAACCGCGCCCAGCTGATGCGCCTGCCGCAGGTGCACTGCGCCCAGAGCTACTTGGGCAGCGCCACGATCGATCTGCTGCGCAAGGAGATCGGCCTGCTGGCGGCCTGACGGAGGCCTGGCACCCGCCTGCCCCTCAAGCGAGCGGCGCCACGCGAAACTGCCCTCATGCTCAAGGCCCTGCGCGCCGACCTGGCGATCATCAAGGAGCGCGACCCGGCGGCGCGCGGCACGCTGGAGATCCTGCTCTGCTATCCCGGGCTGCACGCCCTCAGCCTGCACCGCCTCAGCCACCGGCTCTGGCGGCAGCGCTGGCCGCTGGCGCCCCTGCTCGCCAGATTGATCAGCCAGCTGGGGCGCTGGCTCACCGGCATCGAGATCCACCCAGGCGCCCGCATCGGCCACGGCGTGTTCATCGACCACGGCATGGGCGTGGTGATCGGTGAAACCAGCGTGATCGGTGACAAGTGCCTGCTCTACCAGGGCGTGACGCTGGGCGGCACCGGCAAGGCCCACGGCAAGCGCCACCCCACCCTGGCGGAGAACGTGGTGGTGGGCGCAGGCGCCAAGGTGCTGGGGGCGATCACGGTGGGCGCCAACACACGCATCGGCGCCGGCTCGGTGCTGCTGCGCGATGTGGAAGCGGACAGCACCGTGGTGGGCATCCCCGGCCGCGTGATTCACCAGAGCGGCGTGCGCATCGACCCGCTGGCCCACTCGGCACTGCCCGATGCCGAAGCGCGCGTGATCCGCAATCTGATGGAGCGGATCGATCAGCTCGAGAGCGACCTGGCCCGCACCCAGACCTGCCTGCGTGAACTGGCGGCAGGACGGCCCCTGCTGGAACCCTGCAGGGGGGTGGCCCAGAGCCTCAAGGATCGGGAGATCCTGGAGTTTCTGGGGGATGGTTCCGAAGAGGGCCGCTGAGACAACCGATCAGGCAGCCGCACCGGCAGGGGCCGGCTGGAACATGAACATCGAATAGATCACATTGCGACGCATCTGGGTCATCATCTCCAGGAACATGTCGTAGCCCTCATTCTTGTATTCAATCAAGGGATCCTTCTGGCCATAGCCACGCAGGCCCACGGATTCGCGCAGGGCATCCATCGCCTGCAGGTGCTCGCGCCAAAGGGTATCGATCTGCTGAAGGATGAAGAAGCGTTCGGCCTCTCGCATCAGGCCGGGGCGCTCCTGCTCAATCTGACCCTCCTTGATGTCGTAGGCGTTGCGGAGCTGCTCCTGCAGAAAGGCCTTGAGTTCCTCCACCGACAAACCGCGAAGCTGATCGGGCTTGAGATCTTCAAGGATGTAGACGAATTCCTGAACCTTGCTCACCAGCCGATCGAGATTCCACTCCTCGGGCGGTAGATCAGGATTCACGTAGGCCTCAACGATATCCTCCATTGTGCGCTCTCCGTAACCAACCACCTGCGCCTTGAGCTCACGACCTTCAAGCACGCGCCGGCGCTCGGCGTAGACGGCTTTGCGCTGATTACTCATGACTTCGTCATACTCGAACACCTGCTTGCGGATGTCGTAGTAGTAGGTCTCCACCTTCTTCTGGGCACCCTCCAGTGAGCGAGTGAGCATGCCGGATTCGATCGGCATGTCTTCCTCCACGCGGAAGGCATTCATCAGGCCGGCAACACGATCGCCGCCGAAGATGCGCAACAGGTTGTCTTCCAGCGAAAGGAAGAAGCGGGTGGTGCCCGGGTCGCCTTGGCGCCCGGCGCGGCCACGTAGCTGGTTGTCCACCCGGCGAGATTCATGGCGCTCGGTACCCACCACGTGCAGGCCACCGGCCTCGCGCACCTGTTGCTCCTCGGTGTGGGTCACCCCCTCGTACTCCGCTTTGACGCGGTTGATCAGAGCCCGCAGCTGCTGGATCGGCGTGTCGTCGGTGGGGGCCTTCTCCGCCGCCTGGGCGATGCGGTCCTCCAGTTCCAGCACCGCGAGCTGGCGGTCGCCCCAGCTCTTCACCAGATCCTGCACCAGCTCGTTGAGCGATTGCTCGGTGGCCTCACTCAACTGGCAGGGATAGAGCTCGCGCACGGCCTTGGCTTCAGCCGAACTGCCGGCACCGGGGCCACGGCGGGGCGCCACCGGCCGATGCTCATCCTCGGGCCGCACAAGCCGGGGCAGCAGCACCTCGCGCAGCTTGAGGCGGGCCATGTAGTCGGCGTTGCCGCCGAGGATGATGTCCGTACCGCGGCCGGCCATGTTGGTGGCGATGGTCACGGCACCGGCGCGACCGGCCTGGGCGATGATCTCGGCCTCCCGCTCCACGTTCTCAGGCTTGGCGTTCAGCAGGTTGTGGGGGATGTCCTGCTCGGCCAGCAGCGAGCTGAGCAGCTCCGATTTCTCCACGCTGGTGGTACCCACCAGCACCGGCCGGCCGCCCCTGTGCACCTCGGCAGTTTCCAGAGCGACAGCGCGCCACTTGGCCACCTCGTTCTTATAAACCTGATCGGTCCAGTCGGCCCGGGAGCGCACGCGGTTGGTGGGAACGATCGTGACCTCAAGCTTGTAGGTCTTCTCGAACTCCACCTCTTCGGTCTTGGCGGTGCCGGTCATGCCGGCCAGACGCGGGTAGAGCAGGAAGAAGTTCTGGTAGGTGATCGAGGCGAGCGTCTGGGTTTCGGGCTGGATCGGCAGACCTTCCTTGGCCTCGATCGCTTGGTGCTGGCCATCGCTCCAGCGGCGGCCCGGCATCACCCGGCCGGTGAATTCATCAACGATCACCGCATCGCCGCCACGCACGATGTAATTGACATCCTTGATGAACAGTTCCTTGGCCTTGAGGGCATTGTTGATGTAATGGGCCCAGGGGTCCTGCGGATCAAACAGATCACTGACACCCAGCAGCTCCTCAGCCTTGGCATAGCCCTCATCGGTGAGCGTGCAGTTGCGCTGCTTCTCGTCGACTTCGTAGTCGCCCTCGGGATCAATGCCGTCCTTGCCCAGCTCAGCCGCGCGCACCAGGGCAGCGGCCACCTCAGCGGCCTTCTGGTACTTCTCCTGCGGGCGCTCCACCTGGCCGGAGATGATCAACGGCGTGCGGGCCTCATCGATCAGGATCGAATCGACCTCGTCGATCACGCAATAGTGGAACTCACGCTGCACCACCTCGGCGATGTCCGCCGCCATGTTGTCGCGCAGATAGTCGAAGCCGAGCTCCGAATTGGTGGCGTAGGTGATGTCGCAGCCGTAGTTGCGGCGGCGGCTGGCGGGATCCATGTCCTGCTGGATCAGGCCAACGCTCAAACCGAGGAAGCGGTGCACCTGGCCCATCCACTCGGCGTCGCGTCGGGCCAGGTAGTCGTTCACCGTGACCACGTGCACGCCGCGGCCAGTGAGGGCGTTGAGGTAAGCGGGCAGGGTGGCCACGAGGGTCTTGCCCTCGCCGGTCTTCATCTCGGCGATCTGGCCGTCGTGCAGCACCATGCCGCCGATCAGCTGGACATCGAAGTGGCGCATGCCGAGCACACGCTTGCCGGCCTCGCGCACCACGGCGAAGGCCTGAGGCAGCAGCTCATCGAGCAGCTTGCGTTCCCGCTCCAGGGTGGTGTCGAGGCTCAGGCCCCGGCTGCGGCACTCCTCCTGCAGGGCTGAGAGCTTTTGGCGGAATTCCGAGGTGAGGCCACGCAAGTCCTCGTCGCTGAGGGAGGCCACCTCCTCCTCAAGCAGGCTGATGTCGGAGACGATCGGCTGGTAGCGCTTCAGCTTGCGGGCATTGGGATCACCCAGCAACAGCTTGAGCATGGAAAAAGGGCCGGATCGTGCTGGCAGCCAGCCTACTGAGGGCTGTTACCCGCCAAGGGTGAGGATTTGCTCTGCACCGATTGCGAAGGTGACCCGTTGAGCGCGGCCATCCAACTGATCTGCCACCGGGCCGGGGCGTTGCGACTGCGCTGGGGGCCAGGACAGCTGCGACAGCTCCGGGCCCTGCTGGATGACCACAGCTTCTGGGCCCAGGGGCGCTCGCCGGCTCAGCTGCGCCGGATGCTGGCGGGAAGCCAGGCGGTGGTGAGCGCCTGGCGAGGCGGACGCCTGGTGGGCTTCGGCCGGGCGACGAGTGACGGCGTGCTCCGGGCCGTTCTCTGGGATGTCGTGGTGGCTGGCGAGGAGCAGGGCCAGGGGCTGGGGCGGCAGCTGGTGGAGGCGCTGCTCGCCAGCAGGAACCTGGCTGGCGTGGAAAGGGTCTACCTGATGACGACCAACAGCGCCGGCTTCTACAAGCGGCTGGGATTCGACGTGATCACCAACCAAAAGCTGATGATTTTGGATCAATCAAGCGGATGAAGAGATTCGAACTCTCGACCCTCTCCTTGGCAAGGAGATGCTCTACCACTGAGCTACATCCGCATCCGACTGATGACGTCACCGATGGTGGCGTGTCCGTCGACCGGCAATTCCGCCGACTGAATGAGCATGCACCACCGAGGTGCCCGAGGTCAAATGGGGCTCGTGGCCTGGCCGATGCGCTGACCGTGGTAGCCGGCCCGGGCCCGCACCTGGCTGCACCAGTCCTGGTGCTCCAGATACCAGCGCACGGTGGCCTCCAGGCCGGCCTCAAAGCTGTGGCTGGGCTGCCAGCCCAGCTCGCTGCTGATGCGGGCCGGATCGATGGCATAGCGGCGATCGTGGCCGGGGCGATCTGTCACCGGCGTGATCAGGCGGGCGTGGGGAGCGCCGGCGGGCAGCAGCTGATCAAGCAGGGTGCAGATCGATTCCACCACCTGCTTGTTGGTGCGCTCACCGTGCCCACCCACGCAATAGCTGCGGCCCTGCTCACCGCGGGTGGCCGCCAGCAGCAGGGCATCCACGTGGTCATCCACGTAGAGCCAGTCGCGCACGTTGGCACCGTCGCCGTAGAGCGGGATCGGCTCGCCGGCGGCGGCCTTGAGGATCACCACCGGGATGAGTTTCTCGGGGAACTGCCAGGAGCCGTAGTTGTTGGAGCAGTTGGTGAGCACCACCGGCAGGCCGTAGGTGTGGTGCCAGGCGTTCACCAGGTGGTCGCTGGCTGCCTTGCTGGCCGAATAGGGGCTTCGCGGGTCGTACGGGGTGGTTTCCGAGAAGCGGCCTGTGGCACCCAGCGAGCCGAACACCTCATCGGTGGAGATGTGATGGAAGCGAAAGCCATCGCGACGCTCGGCCGGCAGGGCCTCCCAGTGGGCGCGCACCGCCTGCAGCAGGTTGAAGGTGCCGCTCACGTTGCTGTCGATGAAGGCAGCCGGCCCATCGATCGAGCGGTCCACATGGCTCTCGGCTGCCAGGTGCAGCACCAGATCGGGATCGGCCTGACGCACGGCCTCGGCGGTGGCCACCGCATCGGTGAGGTCCACCCGCAGCAGGGTGTGGCGCTCCGTAGCGTGGGGCAGCGCCTCGATGCTGGTCAGGTCGCTGGCGTAACCCATCTTGTCGAGGTTGAACACCTCGGCCTCGCTGTCGGCCAGCAGGCGCCGCACCATCGCCCCGCCGATGAAGCCAGCGCCGCCGGTCACCAGGATGCGGCGGCGGTTGAAAAGGAGCTCAGCGGCAGAAGGCATGGGGGTCATGGACGCTGGAGAGTCGTTAGGGACGAGAGGGAGACTGTGATGTGCTGGTCTCAGACGCTGCTCAGCCGGTAGCAGCAAGCAGCTGGCGCAGAGCCGTGCGCCAATGCGTGTGCTCCAGCGCCAGAGCCCGGCGTGTGTCCGTGCAGTCGAGCAGGGAGTAGCTGGGGCGCTGCGCTGGGGTGGGGTAGTCGACCGTGGTGATGGGATTCACCACGGCAGCGCGCTCCAGCAGACCAAGATCCACAGCCAGCTCCCCCACCGCAACGGCCACGTCGTACCAGCTGGCAGCACCGGCATCGCTCCAATGCAGGATCGGGCCCAAGGCGCTGCTGGAGTCAGCGCTGAGACCTGCGGACAGTTCGATCACGCGCCAGCAGGCCTGCGCCAGGGTGTGGGTGCTGGTGGGGCAGCCCACCTGATCGGCCACCACAGCCAGGGATTGACCACTGGCACCGCGCTCGCGGTGCAGCCGCAGCATGGTGAGCGCAAAATTGCGGCCCACCGGACCCATCACCCAGCTGGTGCGCAGGATCACGCCCCGGCCATTGCTCCCCAGCAGCTGCTCCACAGCGTCCTCGCCGGCTGCTTTGCTGGCGCCATAGACCCCCAGCGGATCGCGGGGCTGCTCCGGGCGGTAGGGACTGCCCTGAGCGCCGTTGAAGACGAAATCGGTGCTCACCTGCAGCAGGCGCCCACCGGTTTCCCTCAGGGCCTCAGCGAAGGCGCGCGGGGCGCCGGCATTGACGGCATGGGCCAGCTCGGGCTCACTTTCAGCCTTGTCCACCGCGGTGTAGGCGCCGCCGTTGAGCACCCAGTCCGGCCGGTGCTGATGCACAGCGGCGCGGCAGGCCTCGGCATCGGCCAGATCGAGCGCGATCAGGCCATCACCATCAGCGCCGCTGCCACTGCGGCTGGTGGCGATCAGCTCCACGCCGGTGGGCACCTGCTGGCGCAGGGCGTGGCCGAGCTGGCCGGCGGCGCCGGTGAGAAGAACCTTCATGGGAACACATCCCCTGCCGCAAGGGCCTCGGCAAGGCTGGGTGCCTGGGCGTCCTTGGCAGCCAGCAGCGGCTGACCAGCTGGGCCACCTGGCTGCTCTGCGGGCAGGCCCTCCTCGGGCCAGTGGATGGCAAGCGCAGGGTCATCCCAGCGGACAGCCCGTTCGCAGGCCTGGCTCCAGAAGTCGGTGGTCTTGTAGAGCACCTCAGCGTGCTCGCTCAGGGTGAGAAAGCCATGGGCGAAACCCACCGGCACCCAGAGTTGCTGGTGGTTCTCAGCGCTCAGGCGCGCCCCCACCCACTGCCCGAAGCTGGGCGAACTGCGGCGCAGATCGACCGCCACATCAAAGATCTCACCCAGCACGCAGCGCACGAGCTTGCCCTGGGGGTTGGGGGGCAGCTGGTAATGCAGGCCGCGCAGCACACCGCGGCTGGAGCGGGAATGGTTGTCCTGCACCAGAGCCACCGGCTCCTGCCCGTGATCCGCCAGCAGCTGCTGCCAGTGGCGCTCATTCCAGCTTTCGAAGAAGAAGCCACGGTCATCACCGAACACCCGGGGTGTGATGAGCAGCGGCCCGGCGATCGGGAAGGCCTGAACAGACGGACTCATGGGGACTCCTGCATCACGGCATCCTCAGACAGGGCATCATTCAGACCAGGTTCGTCTGGCCATCGTCGAGCAGCCGGAGCAGGTAATCGCCGTAGCCGCTCTTGCGCAGGGGTTCCGCCAGGGCAGCGAGCTGCTCGCCGCTGATCCAGCCCTGGCGCCAGGCCACCTCCTCCGGGCAGCCCACCTTGAGAGCCTGACGGTGCTCGAGGGTGCGGATGTAGCTGCTGGCCTCGTGCAGAGAATCGCAGGTGCCGGTATCCAGCCAGGCCATGCCGCGGCCCATCAGCTCCACGCGCAGTAGGCCCTCCTCGAGGTATTGACGGTTGAGGTCGGTGATCTCCAGCTCACCCCGCGGCGAGGGCTGCACCTGGCGGGCCCGCTCCACAACGGTGTCGTCATAGAAATACAGCCCGGTGACGGCGTAACGGGATCTCGGCTTGCTGGGCTTCTCCTCAATGCTCAGAACCCTGCCGTCGGCAGCGAACTCCACCACGCCGTAGCGCTCCGGATCACGCACCGGGTAGGCGAACACCGTGGCCCCCTCGTCGCCGCCGTTGCTGGACTGCAACTGCGGCACCAGATCATGGCCGTGGAAGAGGTTGTCGCCCAACACCAGCGCCGCCGGTGCACCAGAGAGAAAGTCGGCCCCGATCAGGAAGGCCTGAGCCAGGCCATCGGGGCTGGGCTGCACCGCGTACTGAATCGTCATGCCCCAGGCGCTGCCATCACCGAGCAGGCGCTGGAAGGCGGCCTGATCGTGGGGGGTGGTGATGATCAGCACCTCACGGAGTCCGGCCAGCATCAACGTGCTGAGCGGATAGAAGATCATCGGCTTGTCGTACACCGGCAGCAACTGCTTGCTCACCGCCTGGGTGATCGGGTGCAGGCGGGTGCCGCTACCGCCGGCCAGAATGATGCCCTTGCGTGTCATGTCCTCGCCTCAGCTCGACAGCGCAGCCATCAGGCTGCCCATCTCGATCGCCTGGAGACCGTAGCTCCAGCCCAGGTTGCTCTTGATGCCGGCACGCTCGAGCGCCTGCTGCATCGTGTCGGTGGTGAGCACACCGAAAATCACCGGCACACCCGTGTCGCGGCTGACGGCTGCCACACCCTTGCTCACCTCGGCCACCACCACATCGAAGTGGGGGGTATCGCCGCGGATCACGGCCCCAAGCGTGATCACCACCTGATAGCGACCGCTGGCGGCCAGCTTCTTAGCCACCAGCGGGATCTCGAAGCTGCCCGGCACCCAGGCCGTATCGAGCTGTGCGCTGCTGGCAGACGTGTCGATGCCGTGGCGACCGAGGCAGTCGAGGCAGCCGCTCAGCAACTTGGCGGTGACGAGGTCATTGAAGCGGGCCACCACGATGGCCACGCGCAGGGATGAAGCCCCCGAGAACTGCCCTTCAAAGACGGTCACCGATCAGCGGCGCAGATCTGCCGAGCCTAGGCAGTGACCGGAAACGGGCTGTACAGCCCGGCAGCGGATGGCGCTGTGTGACCTCAGGCCACGAAGACGCTCATGCCCCAGTTCACCAGCACCAGCGCCACCCAGGCGAGGCTGCCCAACAGGATCAGGCGATTGGAGTTGCCGCTGGTGTCGTTGCTGGCGTACAGCACCGGCACAGCGACGATCAGCGCGAACGACAGCACCACCAGGGCCAGAACGGTGAGGGTGTTGAGGATCGTCATGGATCAGCGGTGGGGAGCAGCTGCGGGGCCAGCCGGTCAGTCTGGGGATTCTCACATGGGGGTTCAACCACGCCGGCCGGGGGGTCGGGCTTGCTTCACATGTTGTGGCGCGGCTGCGGCACGCAGGGGCGGAGCGGACGGACGCAAGGGCCAGAGCGACTGACTGAAGGACTCCCCCTACGATCAGGCCCCGTCCTGAGTGCCTGTGGCCGCGCCCGCCAAGCAGCAGCCGGAGCTGAACCTGCAGGGAAGCCTCTTCGCCACGGGCACTTTCGCGGCCGAAACACCTCCCGATCCGCATCCAGAAACAACACCCGCAACGGCTGGGTCGGAACCACTCCCAGAGCTTTTTGCAGAATCCGACTCCGACCGACCGCGGCAGCGCCGAGCCTCCAAGGCCCCCGCGGCAGACAACGCCCCTTCACCAGAGAGCGGCGCAGAAACAGCCGCAGAGCCTGACGACGACTCCGACCTGCCCGCCTGGCACCACCACGGCCTGGTGGATCCGGAGCAGCTCACGCCGATGCTGCGTCACTACGTGGAGCTCAAGGCCGCCCACCCGGAGCGGGTGCTGCTCTACCGCCTGGGTGATTTCTTCGAATGCTTCTTTGAGGACGCCATCAAGCTCTCGCGCTTGCTGGAGCTGACACTCACAGGCAAGGAGGGCGGCAAGGCGATCGGTCGGGTGCCGATGGCCGGCATACCCCACCATGCCGCTGAGCGCTACTGCGGCGAGCTGGTGCGGCGCGGACTGAGCGTGGCCCTGTGCGATCAAGTGGAGGCCACCCCAGCCAAGGGCGCCCTGCTCAAGCGCGAGATCACGCGCGTGCTCACCCCCGGCACGGTGCTGGAAGAGGGCATGCTGAGCGCCCGCCGGAACAACTGGCTCTGCGCCGTGATCTGCGAGGGCCCGGGCTGGGGCCTGGCCCTCGCCGACGTGAGCACTGGCGAATTCCGAGTCACCGAACGGCAAGGCAGCGACCAGCTGCATCAGGAGCTGCTGCAGGTGGAAGCGGCCGAAGTGCTGTGGCCGGCCCCTGATCACATGCCCGACGACGACGCCGCACCGTCCTGGTGCCCGGATGCCAAACGGCTCACGCCGCTGCCCCGAACCCCCTTCAGCAGCCAAGAGGCGCGCCGCAGCCTGCTGCAACGCTTCCGGCTGGCCAGCCTCGATGGTCTGGGACTGGGCGAGATGCCACTGGGGCTGCGCGCCGCCGGTGGACTGCTGCGCTACCTCGACGACACCCAGCCCGGCAACGCCATCCCCCTGGAGCTGCCCAGCACCTGGCAGGCCGGCGACCAGCTGGTGCTCGATGCCGCAACCCGCCGCAACCTGGAACTCACCCGCACCCAGCTGGGCGGAGGCTTCCATGGCTCCCTGCTCTGGGCCCTCGATCGCACCATGACCGCCATGGGCGGCCGCTGCCTGCGCCGCTGGATCGAGGCACCGCTGCTGGATCGCGCCGCCATCACCGCCCGCCAGGACGGCGTCGGCGAACTGGTGCAGGGAGGCGGCGGTTCGGCCCGGCGATTGCGCCTGGCCCTGCGCCGGCTGCTGCGGCCCATGGGCGATCTGGAACGCCTGGCCGGCCGCGCCGGCGCCGGCACCGCCTCCGCGCGCGATCTGGTGGCCCTGGCCGACGGCCTGGAGCGCCTGCCCCAGCTGGCGGTCCTTGTGAACAGTGCCGGCTCCGTGAGTCCACCCCTGGCGGCCGTGGCCCGCCCCTGGCCGGAGCTGGCAGCCCTGGCTGCGGAGCTGCGCCACCAGCTGCTCGACACCCCACCCCTCAGCCTCACGGAGGGGGGCCTGATCCACGACGGCGTCGATCCCCAGCTCGATGCCCTGCGCAACCGGCTCGACGATCAGGACGCCTGGCTGGCCGAACAGGAGCAGGCCGAGCGGCGGGCCAGCGGCATCAACACGCTGAAACTGCAGTACCACCGCACCTTCGGCTACTTCCTCGCGGTGAGCCGGGCCAAGGCCACGGCAGTGCCGGAGCACTGGATCCGCCGCCAGACCCTCGCGAACGAGGAGCGCTTCGTCACCCCCGAGCTCAAAGCGCGCGAGGGGCAGATCCTGCAGCTCAAGGCCCGGGCCGCCCAGCGGGAATATGAGCTGTTCTGCCAGCTGCGCAGCCGCGTCGGCGAGCAGGCCGGCCCGATCCGCTCCGCCGCGCGGCTGGTGGCCGAGCTTGATGCGATCGCCTCACTGGCGGAGGTGGCGGCCACCAGCGGCTACTGCCGCCCTGAGATCAGCGATCCCGCAGGCCCAGAGGCCCGCATCCTGGCGATCGAGGACGGCCGCCACCCGGTGGTGGAACAACTGCTGGTGGAGGAGCGATTCACGCCCAACGGCATCGCCCTGGGGTCAGCAGCGCAGGCCACCGCCACCGACTCGACCGCCGCGTCCCGCCCGGACCTGCTGGTGCTCACGGGCCCCAATGCCAGCGGCAAGAGTTGTTATCTGCGCCAGACCGGCCTGCTGCAGCTGATGGCGCAGATCGGCAGCTGGATCCCGGCACGCTCAGCGCGGCTGGGCATCACCGACCGCATCTTCACCCGCGTCGGCGCCGGCGATGACCTGGCGGCAGGGCAGTCCACCTTCATGGTTGAGATGGCCGAGACCGCCAACATCCTTCATCACGCCAGCGAGCGCTCGCTGGTGCTGCTCGATGAGATCGGCCGCGGCACCGCCACCTTCGACGGCCTCTCGATCGCCTGGGCAGTGGCCGAATACCTGGCGGGCGATCTACGGGCCCGCAGCATCTTCGCCACGCACTACCACGAGCTCAACGAGCTGGCCGATCAGCTGCCCAACGTGGCCAACGCCCAGGTGCTGGTGGAGGAAACCGGCGACGATCTGCGCTTCCTGCACAGGGTGGTGCCAGGCGGCGCCAGCCGCAGCTATGGCATCGAAGCCGCCCGCCTCGCCGGCGTGCCGCCATCGGTGGTGAAGCGGGCCCGTCAGGTACTCAGCCGCATCGAAGCCAACAGTCACGTGGCGGTGGCCTGAAGGAGCCAGGCCCGCCGCAGCAACGCGTTGAGCGCCGCCGCCACCAGGCCGGCCCCACCTCGGCTGCCATCGAGGCGTATCTGGGCAAGGCCGCTGGCGGCCAGATGCCGCTTGCTCTCCGCCACCCCCACGAATCCCACCGGCATGCCGATCACCAGAGCCGGGGCCGGGGCCCCCGAGTGCACGGCCTCAAGCAGCACCTCCAGCGCCGTGGGGGCGCTGCCGATCAGCACCACGGCTCCGGGATGCTCCGCCAACGCCCGCTGCATGCCTGCGGCGGCGCGGGTGCTGCCGGCAGGCGCCTGCGGTGGAGCCCAAACGAGCACGTTGTGCACGGGGTTAGCAAAGGTGCGCCTGGCCATCGGTGCCACGGCCGCGGCCGCCATGGCGGTATCGGTGAGGATCGGCGCGCCGGCCGCCACAGCCGCCAAGCCGGCCTGGCAGGCTCCGGAAGCGATCACGAGATCCGCCGGCAGTGTGAGGTCGCCGCTGCTGTGCACCAGCCGCTCCAGCACGTCGCGCTCGGCAGGGTCAGGGAAGCGGGCGTAGACCCCCGTGGGCTCGAGAGCCGCGCGGATCAGGTGGATGCTCTCGCGAAAGATCGGATGATCCAGCGGGGAAGCCGCCAGCAGGGGGTCGTGGGGATTGATCGCGCTGATGGTGAACAGGCCTGCTGCCATCCCATTGTGAGCGGCGCCCTGGCCAGGCATGCGGGCGTGCAGCTCAGCGTCCGGTTTTCTGTACGGTCTGTACATAATCAGGGACAGTGCCGCGGACAGTCCTGCAATCCCTGCCGCATCCCCGTCGCGACCCACCCCAACCACACCCGGCCATGGTGCAGCCCATCCGTGATGAGACCCTCGGGGTTGAGGAGGCCCGGCGACGCCTGCCGGAACTGCTCAGCCGGGCCCAGACGGGCGCCACCACGCTGATCAGTCGCCATGGCCGGCCCGTGGCCGCGCTGACACCTCTGGGGGGTCGTATTCCCGCCGATCCGATGCTGCGACAACGGCGCTTGCAGGCCCTGCTGAACCTGAAAGGCAGCGGCAAGGACTGCCGGACCGGCAAAGCAGCACCAGCCGTCGTACAACCGCTGCCGGTGAACAGCGGCCAGACAAACGGTTTCAGCCCCCAGCAGCTGCGCCAGGGCGATGCGATCGCCTTCGACGGCTCTGCCCTGGTGGCCTTCATGCGCGACACCAAGGGCACGGGCCTGTTCCTGGAACCCCTGCTGCAGGGCATTGCCCAGGGAACCTGGCGGGGTGTGATCAGCAGCCTCAGCCTGGCGGAACTGCTGCAGGGTCCCCTCCAGCAGGGCAACGAAGCCCTGGCGCAGGGCTACGCCGCCGTTTTCCGAGATCCTCAGAGCTGGACCGTGATGCCCGCCGATGCCGACCTGGTGCAGGCGGCTGCACGGCTGCAACAGAGCAACTCTGGTCTGACGGCGACCCTCAGCCTGACGGCCGCCATCGAGCTGGCCACCGCCATCGCCGCCGGCGCCGCCGTGCTGGTGAGCGACAACCCGGAGCTGGCCCAGACTGAACATCATCCCGTGCTCAGCGCCCTGCACCGCTGAGCCCGCCCTTCGCGCCAACGGGGCCAACCGTCTGATGCCGATCCACCTCTACTGGGGCGACGACGAGGCCGCCCGCACCCGGGCGGTGGAGGCCCTGATCGCTGAGCGCACCGATCCGGCCTGGCAGAGCATCAACCTCAGCCGCCTCGACGGCTCCGATACCGTGCAGGCAGCCCAGGCCCTGGCGGAGGCCCGCACCCCACCCTTCGGCGGCGGCGATCGCGTGGTGCTGCTGCAGCGCAGTCCGTTCTGCAGTCAGTGCCCGGCGGAACTGGCGCAGCAATTGGAGGCCAACCTGGAGCTGATCCCAAACAGCTGCCATCTGCTACTGGTGAGCCCCGGCAAACCGGATGCCCGCCTGCGCAGCACCAAGGCCCTGCAGAAGCTGGTGAAGGCAGGCGGCGCCACGGAGAAGAGCTTCACCCTGCCGGCCATCTGGGATGGGGCGGGCCAGGTGGAGCTCGTGCAGCGCACGGCCCGCGAGCTGGGGCTGACGCTCGAGCCCGCCGCCGCCGAAGCCCTCAGCGACGCCATCGGCAGCGACAGCGCCCGCCTGGCAAGCGAACTTGAGAAGCTGTCGCTCTACGTGGGCAGCGGCCAGCCGATCACGGCCGCGGCCGTGGCCGCCCTGGTGAGCAG
>Ga0310334_100196_pt1 | contig 18247 bp, 17 predicted proteins | sample LakMicMIDCLREDC7_FD_195548 | JGI IMG/M metagenome (GOLD analysis project Ga0310334, IMG submission 195548) | Enriched freshwater cyanobacterial communities from Lake Michigan, Michigan, United States - MI23.DCL.RED.C7 (v2) (version 2) | ecosystem: Environmental > Aquatic > Freshwater > Lake...
CTCCCGCCGGCTGGGGGCGGGCAGGTTGGGGCGCACGATCCGCGGGGCGGGCGAAGAGCCCGTGATCGTCTTCATCCAGCCCCGGCGCGCCACCTCATAGAGCAGCAGGGCCGTGGCCACGGAGGCATTAAGGCTCGGGGTGGCACCGCGCAGGGGGATGCGAACCAGCTGGTCGCAATGGCGGCGGGTCAGCATCGAGAGGCCACTGCCCTCCGACCCCGTCACCACCACCAGGGGGCCATCGAGATCCGCCTCAGCCAGGGTGACGCTGCCCTCCTCGGCCAGGCCCACCACCCGGTAGCCCTCTTGCTTAAGGGTTTCCAGGGAGCGGTTGAGGTTCACCACCCGGGCGACCGGGAGGTATTCCAGGGCGCCGGCGGCCACCTTGGCCACCGAGCCGGTGAGGCCGGCACTGCGGCGCTGGGGCAACACCAGACCATGGGCGCCGAGGGCCTCGGCACTGCGCACGATCGCCCCGAGGTTGTGGGGGTCGGTGAGGCCATCGACGGCCATCAACAGGGGCGGCTCGCCAATGTCACGGCAACCGCTGATCAGGCTGTCTAGGTCGAGGGTTTCGGCCGCCGCCGCCTGCAGGGCGATGCCCTGGTGCACGGCGCCGCCGGTGAGCTGGCCCAGGCGGGCCCAGGTGACCTCCTCGACCAGCACCCCGGCCGATTTGGCTTCGCGCAGCAACTGCAGGAATTTGGGGGTGAAGCGCATCTCGGCGGTGCACCAGATGCGGTGGATCGGCCGACCGCTCTCCAGGGCTGCCAGGGCAGGGTGGCGGCCCCAGACCATGTCATCGGCGGGGGAGGCACCAAAGCTTTCGGACTCGCCGGTGGGGGCATCCACCGCCACGGGTCGATCGGACCGGGCCGGGGGGAAGGAGCCGCGCGGGCCCGCTCCGCCGGGGCGGGGGAAGGCAGGACGACCCGAGGAGGCACCGCCAAACGCCGGGCGGCCAAAGGACGGACGGCCCAAGGAGCCCCGGCTCGCACCGGCGCCCGCAAAGCGACGCCCTTCCGGTCGCGAGGCACTGAACCGGCCTTCGGGGCGCGAGCCACTGAACCGGCCTTCGGGGCGCGAGCCACTGAACCGGCCTTCGGCCGAGGGGTCCGCCGGGCTGAAGGCACCGGGACTGCGCTCGCGCCGGCCGGCGCCATCGGGGCGACCGGCGAAGGGACGGCCCGGGAAGGGTCGGCGTCCGCCAGGGCGGCCATCGCCCATGGAGCCACTTCCGTCAAAACGCTTCGCGCCCGGGCGGACATCGCCGGAACCACCCTCGCTAGGGCGGCCCTCGGGCCGGCCGCCTTCAAAACGGGGCTTGTCAAAACGGGGGCCATCGAAGCGGGGCCGGCCGGGCCGCGCCATACCGGGACGGGCGCCACTAGGGCGAGGGCCGGCCGGACGGCCGCCCTCAAAGCGGGGGCCCTCACTGCGGCCCGCTTCGGGCCGGCCACCCTCAAAACGGGGACGGTCGGGCCGATCCGAGCCGAAGCGATCGGGGCGGGGCCGGTCCGGCGACGGCCGGCCGCCGGTGGACCGGCCTGCAGCGGAACGGCCTGCAGCGGAACCGTCAAAGCGGGGACGGTCCGAGCCGCCGGCCCGTTCTGGCCTTGGCCCGCGCTCGGGACGGGAACCCCGCTCCGGCCTGGGGCCCCGATCGGGCGGGCCATCGGCATTCCATTCCGGCCGGGGACCGAAGGAGCGGGAACCCCCACCCCCCGAGAACCGGGACGCGCCAAAGGACGGCTTGCCGGGGCGGGCCGGGCGACCGGCACCACCGCCGCGGGAGCCCCCCCCAGCGCCGGAACCGGACCCGGAGCCAGAGCCCTGTCCCTCGTCCCGGCGGCGATCAAAACGGGGGCTCATGGCAAACAGGCAAAGGGTTATCGGGCGTTCTCCTCCAGTTGATCCAGCAGCTCGGCAAGCCGAGAAGGATTCTGCAAAAAGAGCCAGCCCACCATTGTCTCAAATCCCGTCGCCCGGCCATAGAGCCCGGCCTCGCCGGCCCGGGGTCCGCGGCCAGCCCGGTTGCGGCCGCGCCGCACCCAATCGAGCTCCTGGTCACTGAGTAGGGGTTCGAGCTGCTCGAGGGCCAGGGCCTGGGCATCGGCGCGAACCGCTGCCACCACGGCCCGATGCAGGTCGGCGCTGCGGCCAGGGCGCTGGCATTGGCGCAGGCGCTGATGCAATTCCCACACCGCATCGCCTAGCCAGGCGAGCTGGAGCGGTCCCAACGCCTGGCCGGCCAGGGCGTGTGGCAACCCTGACAAGCCCGCCAACCAGGCGGCCGTGGAAGGGCCAGGGGATGCCCGGGCACCAGGGGAAGCGGCGAACGCTTCACTACCAGCGATGGCGCCACCTGCCCGATCAGCCTCAGCCATTGTCTTGTCAACCATGTGCTGTTCAACCATGACCTGGTCAGGCCTGTTCCGTTCAAGCCTGTCCTGTTCAAGCCTGTTGCGTTCCAGCCTGTCCCGTTCAAGCCCCTAACCGTCAGACGCTTGATGACCGGGCCCGGCCAGGCCGGCTGCCTGGGCCAGCGCTGGAACCGCCGCCCAGGTTGGGCCTAGGCCGAGAGGGCAGCCAGGGCGGTCTCGAGATCGGGCTGGAGATGGAGAAACTCCTCAAGCCGCACCAGTTTCACGGTCTGGACAACCCGGGCATTGCCCACCACCAGGAAGCGGATGGCCGCGTCCTGGCATTGCTTCGCCAACTGCACCAACACCCCAAGGCCGGAGGAATCGATGAAATCAATGTGGCTGAGATCGATCACAACAGGCAGGGAGCTCGTACCTCGCTGCTCACCGATAAAGGCGAGAAAATTCTTGTCGGAATAGGCATCCAACTGGCCCGTAAAGCGGAACAACAAGCAACCCGCCTGCTGCTCAGAGCCGCCCCGCAGGGACACGGTCAACCTCTGCAGATCAATGATCGGTCCTGCCCCCAATGGATCGAGCGCTCGAAGTGTAGGCAGCGATTCGAAAACGGGGGAGTTCGCAACAAATGTGCTGGGCCGGGTCCGTCGATGCCTCCCTTGGCGAGCGCTCCAACCAAGCGCAGGGCCAGCTCAGGGGCGGCGCTGCCGCATCAGGGCCACGAAACGGCCGAAGTGGTGGTCGGCGTCGTGGGGGCCGGGGCTGGCTTCCGGGTGGTATTGCACGCCGAACAGGGGCTGGCTGCGGTGGGCCAGGGCGGCCACGGTGCGGTCATTGAGGTTGTAGTGGGTCACCTCCACCAGCTCGGCCGGCAGGGAGGCCCCATCGAGGGCAAAGCCGTGGTTTTGGCTGGTGATCTCGACCAGGCCCGTGCTGCCACAGGGGTGGTTAAGGCCCCGATGGCCGTAGCCGAGCTTGTAGGTCTGGCCGCCCAGGGCCAGGCCCAGGATCTGGTGGCCCAGGCAGATGCCAAACACGGGCAGGTTCACCTGCTGCACCAGGCCCCGGGCCAGGGCGACGCCACTGGTAACGGCCGCCGGATCGCCAGGGCCATTGGAGAGGAACACCCCCTCGGGCTCTAGGGCCAACACCGCATCGAGGCTGGCCGTAGCCGGCAACACCGTGACGCTGCAGCCGTGGGCCACCAGCCGCTCCAAGATGGCCCGCTTGATGCCGAAATCAATCGCCACAACCTTGTAGGGGCGCTCCGGGCTGGCCACGGTGCGCTGGTCAAAGGCAGCGCTGCAAAGGCTCTGCCAGGGGTAGGGCTCCTTCGTGCTCACCAGAGCCGCCAGGTTCAGGCCTGCCATCGAAGGGGCGGAGCGCACGCTCTCAAGCACCTGCTGGGGCGACCTGCCGTCGCTGCAGATGGCCCCGTTCATGGCGCCGGCCTCACGCAGGTGCCGCACCAGGGCCCGGGTGTCGATGCCGGCGATGCCAACCACCCCATGCTGCTGGAGCCAGGCGGGCAAGCTCTGCTCGCAGCGCCAGCTGCTGGGCCTAGGGGCCAGCTGGCGGGCAATCACCCCGCGCACATGGGGCCGATCGGCCTCCTGGTCCTGGGGGTTAACGCCCGTATTGCCCAGTTCCGGATAGGTAAAGGTGACGAGCTGGCCCTCATAGCTCGGGTCGGTGATGACCTCCTGGTAGCCGGTCATGCCGGTGTTGAAGACCACTTCACCAATCGCGCAACCACGGGCCCCAAAGGCCTCACCGCGCAACACCAGGCCATCGGCCAGCACCAGCAGGGCCGCGTCAGGGCCGCTCTGGGGGGAGCCTTGCCCGGCCTCGGATTGGGGGGATGGCGCCAATTCCATCAACACTTCCATAGGGAGAATCATCACCCAAAGGGGCCTGGCCCACTCAGCTAGGGGGGGCCAGGGCCTGGCGCAGGGCCCCAAGCCGCTGCCAGGGTTGGCCCGCCGCCAGGCTGCTGCGGGCCTGGGCCACCCCATCGGCGAGGCGGTCCGTCAGGCCAGCGGCCCAGAGCACGAGGGCCGTATTGAGGATCACCACATCCCGCTGGGCGCCCGTGCCACCGCCCTGGAGCACGGCCTCGAGGATCGCCCGATTGGTGGCGGTGTCACCGCCTTGGAGAGCCTCGAGCGGGGCTGCCTCGAGGCCCAGGGCCTGGGGATCGAGCTCCTCGCTGCGCAGGGCGCCGTTCTCCAGCAGCCGCAGCTGGCTGGGCCCCGACAGGCTGGCCTCATCCAGGCCGCCGTGGCCATGGACCACCACGGCCCGGCCCTGGCCGAGCCGGGCCAGGGCATCGGCCATGGGATCGAGCAGGTCGGGCCGGGCTACCCCGAGTACCTGGGCATCGGGTCGCAGGGGGTTGACCAGGGGCCCCAACAGATTGAAGACGGTGCGCACCCCCAGGCTGCGGCGCAGGGGCACCAGGCCCACCAGGGCCCGGTGCCAGCCCGGGGCAAACAGGAAGGTGACACCCGTTGCGCCCAGGGCGGCCACCACCTGCTCCTGGGGCGCGGCCAAGTTCAGTCCCAGGGCTTCGAGCACATCGGCGGAGCCAACCCGGCCGCTGGCGCTGCGGTTGCCGTGCTTGGCCACGGTGGCCCCACAGGCCGCCGCCGTGAAGGCCACGGCCGTAGAGATATTGAAGCTGTCGGCGCCGGAGCCACCGGTGCCGCAGGTATCGACCAGACGGCCCTCGGGGCGGCCGGCGGGAAGGGCACAGGCCTCGAGCAACACCGCTGCCATCGCCGCCAGCTCCTCGCCGCTGGCCCCCTTGAGCCGCAGGGCGGTGAGCAAGGCGCCGGTCTGAACAGGCTCAATCGTTTCCGCCAGCCAGCCCTGCATCAACTGGGTGGCCTGGGGGGCGGAGAGGGCCTCGCCGGCCAGTAACTGCTCCAGCAGGGGCGTCCAAACGGCTGGTTGGGTCACGGCAAGGCTTAGGGATCAGGGGGTTCCCAAAAAAAAGCCCGGGTGCAAGACACGCCGGGCCGAGTGATGGGGACTCCCCCACTATCACCCCGAATGGGCCCTTCTGAACATCACTCCGAATGGGGGAGGCCGCAATCGTCCGCCGATCGCCTAAGGGCTGTCCTGATCTGCCGTATCAAAGCCTGAACCCACGGCTTCTGCGACCGGTTGGGCGCCGGGCCGGTAACCGCCAGCCCAGATCGCCCGGGTGCGCCCGTGCAGCTCGTCACGGCTGAGGGCCCAGAGGCGCAGGGTCTTGGCCAGGTCGTCGCGCAGGTCGTCGGCCCCCGGGAACCCCTCGTAGCGGCTCAGCAGCCGGGCCAGGTCCACCAGGTGGCCATCGGCGGGTACCGGCACGGCCAGCAGCTGGTCGACCAGGTCCCGATCTTTGGCGTACAACGGATGGGCCTGCTGCAGCTCGGCCATGGCGGGATGGGCGAATGCGGGGAAACCCAGCTTGCCCCAGGCTTGAGGCGAGCCTGGCCTGGGAACCCCAGGGGCACCAGCGGGCCGCCAGCCCCCGGCCTGGACCCGGGCTCCGTAGGTTGGCCCCACCTTGCCTAGACCCATGGCCGCCCTGCGCTTTGGCCTGATCCGGCGCTACCTCCGGCCCTACCGCCGCCAGGTGGGCTACGGAGTGGCGGCGCTGGTGGTGGTGAACCTGCTCAGCGTCAGCATCCCCCTCCTCGTGCGCGGGGTGATCAACGACCTCAATGGCGGCTTTGCCGAGGTGGATGTGCTGCGCAAGGCGGCCCTGATCGTGGCCCTGGCCACGGCGATGGCCGCCATGCGGCTGCTCTCACGCACCCTGGTTTTCGGCGTGGGCCGCCAGGTGGAAGCCAATTTGAAGCAACAGATCTTCGACCACATGCTCCGCCAGGAGCCGGGCTGGATCCAAAGCACCGGCAGCGGCGAGGTGATCAGCAGGGCCACCAGTGATGTGGAAAACGTGCGGAGGCTGATGGGCTTCGCCGTGCTCAGCCTCACCAACACGGCCCTGGCCTATGCCCTCACCCTGCCGGCCATGCTCGGCATCAACGCCTGGCTGACGGTGGCGGCCCTGGGGCTTTACCCGTTGATGCTGATGACAGTCCGCCTGTTCGGCGGCCGGATGATGGGCCAGCAGCGGCGTCAGCAGGAATCCCTGGCCCAGCTCAGCGACCTGATCCAGGAGGACCTCTCCGGCATCAGCGCCATCAAGATCTACGGCCAGGAACGGACCGAGCGCCAGGCCTTTGCCGAGCGCAACCGCAGCTACCGCAACGACGCCCTCAACCTAGCCCGCACCCGCAGCACCCTGTTTCCTCTCCTGGAGGGCATCTCTTCGGTGAGCCTGGTGTTGCTGCTTGCCCTGGGAAGCGGCGAACTGGAAAGCGGCCGCCTCAGCATCGGCGACCTGGTGGCCCTGATCCTCTTCGTGGAGCGCCTGGTTTTCCCGACCGCCCTGCTGGGTTTCACGCTCAACACCTTCCAAACCGGCCAGGTGAGCCTGGAGCGCGTCGAAGACCTGCTCGCGCGCGAACCCCAAATCCAATCGCCGGCCCATCCGGCCGCCCGCCCCAGCGGCGCCAGACCCGGCTCGGTGGTAGCCAACCACCTGAGCGTTCGCTATGGCGGCGCCAACCGGGAAGCCCTGCGGGATGTGAGTTTCCGCCTGGAGCCGGGGGAGCTGGTGGCGGTGGTGGGTCCGGTGGGCTGCGGCAAAACCACCCTGGCCCGGGCCCTGGGCCGGATGGTGGAAGTGCCGCCCGGCCAGCTTTCAGTCGGCGGCAGCGATGTCACCGAGCTCGGCCTCGAAGACCTGCGCCAGCTGGTGGCCCTCGTCCCCCAGGAGGGCTACCTGTTCACGGCCAGCCTGGCGGACAACCTGCGCTACGGCGACCCGGAGGCGGGCCAGGAGCGAGTGGAGACGGCCGCTGGCCAGGCCCGTCTGGCCGGGGACATCAAGGGCTTCCCCGAGGGCTACGACACCCTGGTGGGCGAACGGGGCATCACCCTCAGCGGCGGTCAACGCCAACGGGCCGCCCTGGGCCGGGCCCTGCTGGTGGATGCGCCGATCTTGGTGCTCGATGACGCCTTAGCGAGCGTCGACAACAACACGGCAGCAGAGATTCTGCGCTCCATCCGCCAGCAGCAGGGGCGCACCATCTTGATGATCAGCCACCAGCTCTCGGCCGCCGCTGCCTGCGACCGGATTTTGGTGCTGGAAGACGGCCGGCTCGTAGCCGAAGGTCACCACGATCAGCTTGTCAACCAGCCAGGCACCTACCGGCGCCTGTGGGAACGGCAGCAGGCCGAGCAACAGCTCGAAGCGGTTTAGCCGTCTGCCCTTCCTGGTCCGGGAACGGGCGCCAGGAAGGGGAAGGGCTCGGGCCCGTTCCCTTGACCTGCTGGGTGGGATGGCAGCCTCGATTGGGGCAGGGCTCTTGGGCCCCGCTGGGCAGCAGAGCTTCTGGACCCTGCAGCGGGACCCAGTTTCAAGTGTTGTTGAGCAGCCGGATCGGCGTCACCAAAACTCGCTTAGCTACCTCGAGTTGCAGGCCAGGCCGAATGGGGAGCGAGAAGGGCTACACACTCCGCTGCACGCTCACCTTTGGGGACATCTACGCCCAAATCCTGATCTGGATCCTGGTGATCATGGCCAGCCTCGCCGCCGGCCTGGCCCTGATGGGGGCGACCAAACCGGTGCTGGCCCTGGTGGGGGTCGGCCTAATCCTGGTGCTGTCGTTGCCCTTCCTGCTCTTCGCCTTCACCACCACCCTGCTCAACCACATCAGCCTCGATCCGGCGGGCTAAGGGGAAGCCAAGGGCGGGAACCCAAAGGACAGCCCCGCCGCGCCAGCAAACCAGCAGGGGCAGCAAACCAGCAGGGCCAGCCAACCTGAAGGGCCAATTAAAGGCCGCATCGACGCCGGGTCCAGCCTTCCTACCCTTAGGGCCATCTGCACCTCAAGGGCGTGTTCGGACTCTTCAGCGGCCAGGCCGCCAACAAAGCCAGCCTGATTGCGCCCGAGGCAGCCCTTCCCGGTCGCCCCAACCCCATCGCCACAGCCGAGCGCCATGTTGTGTTGGGAACGGCCTTGAAAGCCCCCCTCAGCACCAGCCAGCAGGAGGCCCTGTTTGGCTGCGGCTGTTTTTGGGGAGCCGAGAAGGGCTTTTGGCGCTTACCCGGGGTCGTGTCCACAGCCGTGGGCTACGCGGGGGGATACACACCCAATCCCAGCTACGAGGAAGTGTGCAGCGGCCGCACCGGTCATACGGAGGTGGTGCGAGTGGTTTGGGATGTTAACGCCATCGATTTCAGCGACCTCCTAAAGCTCTTCTGGGAATGCCACGACCCCACCCAGGGCATGGGCCAGGGTAATGATCGCGGCAGCCAATATCGCTCCGCAATTTATAGCGATGGGCCGGCCCTGATCGCCCAGGCCGAGGCCAGCCGAGTCCACTATCAAGCAAAACTCAAGCAGGCTGGCTTGGCGGCGATCACCACCGAAATCGCCAGCGACAAACCCTTTTATTTTGCCGAAACCCATCACCAGCAATACCTGGCGCGGCCAGGCGCCAGGCCCTACTGCTCAGCCCAGCCCACTGGCATCAGCCTGGGCGACTTTGCCGGGGCCAGTTACAAATTGGCCGCCCCAATTTGGAGCCACTACGACTGGACGATCAGCCACTGCATCCTGCGGGGCGACAACAGCCCGATCCTGGGAGCCTGAGGCAAGTCATGGTTCCCCTCTCTGATCGGGTCGTGATCGTTGCCATCACCTGCACCCTGGGGGTGGTCGCGGCCCTGGTCTTCTGGTTCGTGCGGCTCCATCCCAGCCAGGAGCTGCCGCTGCTGTGGCGGGACACCCCCGCCCTGGAGCGCCGTCCCCTGATCAAAACCTGAGCCAGGGGCTCGTCGTCGACTTTTGCTGGACAATGCAGCAGCGCCTGCCGCGGGGCCCAATCCCGCCCTTTCCATCCCCAGTCACCTTGGACCCAAACCCAAGCCCGCCAGAGCAGCGCCTGACCGCCCGCCAGCTCCATCCCCTGCCCAAGGGGCTCGTTGAGCTCTACGGGCTGCTGGCGGTCCTTTTCGTGTTGGTGCCCGAATGGATGGCCGGGGGAGCCCTGGTGGGGTTCAAGGAGGGCCGCGATGGCAGCCAGCTGCCGGTCACGGCCTCGGCCTGGCGCCGGGTGCCAGAACTGCGCCTGGCCGCCATGGGGCTGGCAGAGCTGCGGCTGCTGGCCAAGGCCCTGCGCATCCAGGGCTACGCCAGCCTGCGCCGGGACCGGCTGACGATTCAGCTGCTGAAACGGCTGCAATGGCTGCAGAGCCTGCCGGCCTGGCTACGCCGCAGCTGAGCAGGGACCCAAGCGGGAGCAGCAAGCTCAAAACCAGCTCCGGACAGAGGGATTGGCGCTGTGATAACTTCGTTTTGCCGGGGCGTAGCGCAGCTTGGTAGCGCACCACTTTGGGGTAGTGGGGGTCGCAGGTTCAAATCCTGTCGCTCCGATTCAATATCAACGGCAAATACCAGTTCCCAAGCCGCTTCTCCCCGGAAGCGGTTTTTTACTGGGCTGACCACAAGGTGACTGCCGTGCTCCAAAATCCAGCGAGGAGAAGGGCTGGAGCAGGGGGAGCCAGGTAGAGGGCTAGGCAGAGGGCTATGGGCCGGCACCGGCAAAGCCCATGGGCGGGGAATCGCCAGAGCACTAGCACCTTGCCTTGAAGGAGCTTGGACATTCTCCAACCAAAGGGTTGGCAAGGATGGGCCTAGACGTCGTCAGCGCCGTAGCCCCAAAAGCGCCGCAGGGTTGCACCCATTTGGGCTAACAGACTCTCTTCGAGGTCGCGGGTTTGGGTGGCCGTGAACGCCTTGAGACCAGCTTCCCGCTTGGCGATCAATTCAACAATCCCCTCAAGCGCCTTTTCATTGTTGACAAAAATCTGCTGAATCGAAGCTTGGGATATCTTCAAAACAGACACCGATGTTTTCGCAACGATACAAGCGCTGCGAGGACTATCCGTAAAGGCAGACATTTCGCCAAACAGGGTTCCCTTAACAAGCGTCGCCACCTGGCGCAAGGGGCTGTCCTCATGGTCGCCGCTCACCATCACATCACATTCGCCAGAGAGCAACACGTACATGGATCGATCAGAATCATTTTTAGAAATAATAAATTCGCCTAAGCCATACAAAATAACAGGCTCCGAGAGGGCCAGCCGTTGCAACTCCTGATCGGCAAGCGGTGACAACAGGGCAAGGGAGCGCAGGGCCGAGAAACATTCCTGCCTCTGGTTGGAGAGCTCTGCCTGGGCCAGCCGCCGCTCCGTACTGATAGGCCTCAGATCCACGATCGGGAATGGGATCGAGAAGCCTCGTCGCTGCACCGCATACCAGACACGGGAACGCACGTCAGTGAGCACTTGACGGCGCAAAGCATAGTCGCGGATATAAAAGTATAATTCATAGTCTATTGATGAGGCACCAAATGCCTTCAGCACAACTTCGACGGGCTTGGCCAATAGGACACTGCCATGGGATTGAACGGCCTCCACAAGCAACTCATGGGCAAGCTCGGGTCGCATTTCATAGGGCAGGCCCACAGCAACATGGACCTTAAAGGCCGGTGCTGCCTTGGAATGGTTAACAATGATGGTCTGGTCAATCGTGGAGTTGGCCACAACAATCGTGCGGTCAGAAAGATCGTCAAATAGGGTGGTATTACTCCAGGAAATGGATGATACTTGACCCAGAAACCCATCAAATTCAACCCAATCGCCAACCACAAATTGCTTTTCAAGCTGGATTGACAAGCCCGAAGCAAGATTTTGCAACTGGCTGCTTGTACCAGGACCAATCACAAATGCCAACACGGAGGCGCCTGCGGCCGTACCCCAGCCACTGATTGCACCGGTGGTATAGAGAGAATAACCAATAATCACCGATAAACCCGAGATAAAAAGCAACTCTCGGAAGATTTTTGGTGGGGTATTACGCGCTCCGCCCAGGGCAAACATAATCAGCCAGACATAATCAATAACCAGGTCCAAGACCAACAAAGACAGCGCTACACCATTAATTAGGTTCGTCCAATTAACGAGATCAGAAGAAAGATGAAGATATTCAACTTCAATGAGATTAGCAATGCGAGCAATAAGTACTAAGCGCACAATGCGCATACTTGGCAACCAACGAAGACGCGAATCCTTGCCTCGAGATTTCGCTTTACCAAGCGGGAAGGTCGCAATTAGCAGGAAAAACAGCAGGGCAATTCGCAGGGAAATCATTGGAGCACTGATTTTCCGTATAATAGACGCAAACCTAGCCCAAGGGAATCACGGCATGTTGCCACCAGGCAAACCGGCAATAGGCAATACGCCCAAACAGGGGAGTGATCTCGCCGCACTCCTACGCCATGGTGCAAGAGAGCACGGTCAATCCATCACCCTTGGCGACGGTGAGGCCCTGGTCCATGAAGGCGAGATCAGCGATCGAATCTATGTGTTGGAAGAAGGCGAGATCATCGTGTCGATTAAAAATCAATCCGGGGAGAGCACGACCGTTGCTACCCTCAGGCCTGGCGCCGTCATTGGGGAGATGACGCTATTTGGCGAAACCCGTCGCTCAGCGACCTGTTCCGCCAGGGGCAACAATGTTGAGCTCATTAGCCTGGATAACGAAGCAGCACTCAACCTCATTGATAACGACACGAAGGCTAGACATGCCCTGGTCCAGGAGCTCACAAAGAGATCAAGATCTATGCTGCAATATATCAACGAATTCAGCTATTTAACCCGACTCATTAGTGCTGGAGACTTGGCTAGCGTCCAATCCCAAATCAACATAGAAACACCCGGAGACGATGCCACGGTCAGGGCGGCCAGAAAAGAATTTGCAGCGATGCTTGCTAGAATTAAGGCAAGGGAAGCTGAACTTCAAGATAAAATTCAGCTTCTCACCATCGAGATTGACCATGCCAGGGCAGCAAAAGAAGTCAATAGCATTGAAAGCGACCCCATCTTCCAAAAGCTCAAAAGCCAATCAGGCAGCCTCCGGGACCGCCTGAAAGGCAACTAAACAAATTCAATGGAAAGATTTTTAATGACTTAAGCTCCGAATGGTTAAACTATCAACGCTGACAAAAATAAAGACGCCAATCGCAAACCAAGCAAAGGAAGAATTCTCGGCCGAAGGTAGCTCGTTCTTGAAAACATTATACAGAATAATACCTGCCAATACGCTCAGGCAACCAAGCAGCAAAGCCGTCGACAAAACATTAAATAAGGTGAGGACGAGTGAAGCACTAAGTACACTGATGACGACCGGAGGAACGAGGCGCTTAAAGTGCTTTTCGTTTTCCTCAAATAAACCAAATATGTTGAAGCCCAAGTGCATTACAAAAGTCAGAAGATAGAGAATTTTATCGGCCGGACCATGCAAGTAAGTTAGCTGGTAAGGAAGGGTCAGCAGAATAAGCGATGCATACACGGCAAATACCGAGGTTGAAACCCGAAAGCCCAATAACTTTTCCTCTTGTCGCGACTTTACAAAGCCCCATTCGCCCATGGCTTTGGAACTCTTATTGGCAACTAACAGGCAATAATGTTGTATGCCCTTATAGGCAAGCAGGCCAAAAAGGGATAACTTATACGCATTAATCCAGCCATAGGCAACTTTCTCATTAAATATTTGGTACTCAGGAATTAGCATGATCAACACATAAGCCACCGCCAATCCAGAGGAAAAGGAGCGCAAGGCTATGGGTAGGTCTAGAAACTTGTTGGAGAGCTTGGACGCGCGTCTATTGATAAATTCTAAAATGGTTGGCGCAAACTGGGTTAGCAGTACTAAAATCGAAAATAAAATCAGCACGGAGCTGATAGCAAGCCAATCCGTGGAAGGCTCGGTAGCAGGCGATGGACTCTTGGCAAGAAAAAGATCAAATACTCGCAGTGACATACTCATCATGGTGATCCAGGAGAATGGTGGGTGGGAATAGGGTAATCAAGCCGAAATGAGGGGCAGCAGTTGGGAAACAACGGCTTTCAGCTGAACCGTAAAGGGGTGGGTTGGCTCCTGCTGGGAAAATAAGCCGCTGCCGCCATAGCGCATAATGTCGTCATTTTGCGCTAAAATACCCAGACAAGGAGCCTGATAGGTGGCTTCGATTGTTGATTTAATCGTTTGCCAATCGAGGCTGGTTAAGGCCTTATTCATCAACAGGCGCAAATCTGGCACGCCCAGCTTTCGGGCCACATCAACGGTAACGGCAGTACCCTGATAATCCTGTCGATCAGGGCGCAGAATCATCAACAACAGGTCACAGACAGTGATCGAGAACAGGGTCGTTTCGTTGATGCCTGGGTGTGTATCTAGCAGCAAAACATCTAAAGCAGCGGCCTTCATAAATCCCCGATAGATGTCTATCATTTGGTCCATCGTATAGCCTTCTTTGACAATTTTGGCAATATCGGAAGGCTTGGGACTACCCGCTAGCAAAAAAATCTTGCCGAGAAAGCTTGGCCCTGCAGGGGTTACATCAATAAACGCTTTAGCAATACCATACTCCTGATCGATCACACCATTGATTGTCACTGCTGGCTCATCTTGGCCAAACAGAATGTGAATGCCAGGTGAGGGCAAATCCGTATCAACAACACCCACCCTCAAACCAGAGAGAGCCAGCTCGGCGGCAATATTGGCTGTGACATTAGATTTGCCAGTGCCTCCTCGATAACTGTGGGTGGCAATGATGTAAGGAGTCGCCATGCAATGAGAATTATTTCGACTCCCTATCCCACCCCATCGGGGCGCCAATGTCAAGCATTGTCAACGATCTGGTGTCAAGCTGTTGCAATGGCTCCCCTGACTTAACCTGCTGCAATTGGGAGGCAACAAACCTGAGGATCCAAGGTGGAACTGCCAAGATTTGACAAGACTACTTGCCCCTCCCCAAAATGCGCTAGACTAGGATGCGAATTCAAATAAATTATGATAGGGGTTGCCGGCCTCCCACTTTTTATCCTGCTGCTATTTGGACACTGCCTAGCCGATTATCCGCTACAAACAGATAAGTTGGCCGTTGGCAAATGCCCCGGCAGTTCCGTTGCGGGCGTGCACTGGACCTACTGGCTGGCTGGCCATGCAGGCACCCACGCCTTTGTTGTCGCCTTGTTAACCAATAATATTTGGCTAGGCTGCGCCGAATTTGTTATCCATAGCATAATTGATATCTGCAAATGCAAAGGATACTTTAATCTGGCCGCCGATCAATTGCTGCATGTGGCCTGCAAAGCCGCATGGGTCCTCATCCTAGGAGCAGTCACTATCAGCACGTAGCCATCATTCAACCCGAAAGGAATTCGACGCAAGCGACAAACAAGTCGAGCCATTGATTAATTAAAACTTACTGGGATGGCCATAACCTGATCTCGACCTTGTTGTTTAGCCAAATACATGGCCCGATCGGCGCGGGCAATGATCGTGTCAACAGATTCGGCCGATGTGGCCAAGGTAACGCCGACGCTAATGGTTACCTTGATTACTTGCATACCGAAATCAATAGGCGTGTGGGCGGCGACTCGCAATTTTTCACCAATTAGCATTGCCTTAGCCAAATCATTCAGTCCATAGAGCACAACCAACATCTCATCACCGCCAATCCGCGCAGCCCAATCGCGCTTGCGCAGCGCTTGATGGATACGCTGGGCCATGGTTTTAAGCACACAATCACCACCTGCATGGCCAAAGGTATCATTAATATGTTTAAATTCATCAATATCAATAAAAAGAACGGCCATGGGCACCCTGCGTGGTCGCGACGTTAGCAACAAACGAAAGCGTTCCAACATTTCCGAGCGATTGACCAAACCGGTGAGATCATCAAAGCGGGCACGACGCTCTAGTTCCTGTTCGCTCGCCACCTCCTGATCAACGGTACGAAAGGAGGCGACAATGCCATCTGGCAGACCGGTTTCGCTAAAGATTGCGCTCGAATGGGCTTCCACCCAATGGTATTGACCCAGGGAGTCACGTAAGCGCAACCGCGTCACCCTGGAGCCACCGTGGTTGTCCTCCTGGCAGCATTGATTGGCAAGACCGAGATCATCTCGATGCACAAATTGCTCAAAAGGGTGACCGACCCAACGACCTGGGCTCCAAGCCAGCATGCGATTTAGGGACGGGGAAATCCATTCCATCAGGCCGTGACGCACCAACATCACCACATCGGAAGCATTCTCAGTTAATAATCGATGCTGCTGTTCAGAAGCTGCCATTCGCTGCATCATTTGATGTCGTATGGTGACATCACGCCAGGTCAAACTAAGCACCCCATTGACGCGAATAGTCCGTAATTCAACGAAGCCATCGGCGGGCACAAGAGAGCCCGTAGGATCAGCGACATCATCGAGAACGAGGTCATCAACACTTGTCACAGCCTGCCGCAAAAGATCCATCAAAGGAGAATCATTAATTCCAGGCAAAATCGATAACAAGGATGAACCCAGCAATTTCTCTTTGGTTGCCTGCAACACATGCAAAGCAGTCTCATTCGCATCGGCAAAGCGAAAGTCGCAAACCACGCCAGCGTGATCCCGCACGACATCGAGAAGGACATGGGGATCAAGAAGGGAATCCAAGGTCAAGCGTAACTGCAGTTGCTGCTCCTTCAACTGCTCTTGACTACGCACCATGTCACTAATATCGATAATCTGGTTAAGGATCCCATTCACTCTGCCATCGGGGTAACGCAAGACTGCCACGGAGAGATCTCCCCAGACAACGGATCCATTCGGCCGCAGAAATCGCTTGCGGATCCGATAGGAATTCAACTGGCCGCAAAGCAGCTCGCGAGCCATGGCCTGATCAGAATTGAGGTCATCTGGATGGGTAAGATCTTGCCAACTACTCATCAACAGGGCAGATTCGTTGCGCTCAAAAAAGTGACATAGGGAGGGATTAACTTGCAAAAATGAATGCCGATGCGGATCACAAAGGGCCATGCCCACAGGGGCAGATCGCATCGCCTGGCGAAACAGGGCGAGGGCTTCCGGCACCTCTGCCTCGCGGCTCTGGGGGCTATCTCTGCTTTGGCAGCCAAGCAGGTCCACGGCAAGGGCCTCCCCGTGGGTCAACAGGTCCATCGGGTCCACCGTGACCCCGAGCATGCGCATGGGCGAACCCTGGGGATCAAAACTGGTCTGGGCGAGGGCTAGGAGCTGGTGAATGGAGCCATCGGGCCAGACCACATGAAAACAGGAAGCGAAGGGGTGTTCACCCCGAAGGGCCGCCTGAATCTCCGCATCGATTCGCTCGCGATCCTGGCCATGGATGGCCGCCATCCAAGCCTGATAAGTCCCCGCCCACTGATCGGGACTCCATCCATACAGGCGGACCATGGCGGAATCCCAGCCCAGCTGATGGCTGGCAATCTCCCAATCCCAGCGGCCGACCTTGGCAGCAAAAGCCGCCCCACCGGGCTGCTGCGTTTGGCCAGGGGCCTGGGCAAGGCTTGCTAGGGCGCCATTGTCTGCCCGCACGGTGCCAACAAGAACGGAGCCGTCGGCCCCGCCCAAGAGCTCGACATCCAAACGGATTGCTCGGATGGGCAAAGGCGCCTGCAAACGACAAGAACAGCTGCCCCGCTGGCCCAGGTCGCTGAGAACCAGACGGTGCAGCAGGTCCGCCAGGACCTGCTGGTCATCGCCATGGAAGAGGGCAAGCAGGTCTGCAACCGTGGCCGGAGGGCTACTGTCCTGGCCCAGGAGCTGCAGGGCCTCTCTAGTGCAGTGAAGCGGAGACTCCAGCAGCGTTGCTTCAGGAGCCTGCTCAATCGTCCAACAGCCAAGGCCTGCCAGCGATTCAAGCCAAGGGGGCACGCCCTCAAGGAGGTCTGCCCGTCCCTGGCCAGCGGCAGCAGAACCCTTAGCCATCGAACCCGGCCCCCAGGTCCGTCCCAGAGTTCAGCGCTGCCAAGGCCAAGGACATTCCCCTCAGCCCATGGCCCCTTGGGCACTGGGGCCCCTGGGGGCCCAGCCCTCGCCAATGATGCAACCCCAACCCATTCAGCGGCAGGGGGAAGCAAGGTTCCCCAAGGCTTGGCTGAATCTGTGCCCTTGGCAAGGGCTGGGTAGGGGCCAAGACTCGGCGCCACTCCCCTAAGGAACGGAGGCCATCCCCATCGGGCCCTAGCTGGCTCGAACCCTGGCAGCAAGACAGGCCATGGGCGTCACCGCAACTGACTCCAATCCCAGACAGCTGCATGGGATCAAAGACGCTCCAACCAAGCCAACGAATCTGCCAAGACCAAAGGCTTATTTGACTTCAATCATAGGATTCTGCAGACAGAAGATCTTGCCAAACAGTGCCGCAAAACTGCTGGCCCACAGCTGCAGTACAAGGTTGGCTTACAAGCTCAGTAACGGGCAACAGAGCCAATGTGTTGGCGATGGATTTAAACTTTCAAACCCGAAACAATCGACCACCCTTGATAGCAGCATTGAACGAAAGCATCACCGCTTACAGGTAGATTTTCACCCCAACCTAGCCCTGAAAAAAGGAGGCCCCAAGCTAATTCCAGCCAAGACCTTTACTTCCTGATCCAATCTAGCCAACGCGAGCCCCAATCGGCTAAAATCGTCTCCACAAAGCATGGCGGTTAAAGCTTCAAGGCAATTGGTGTTTGCCAAAAGCGATTACAAATTAAAATCGACCCGGGCACAAGCAAGCCCAGGTCGACCAAACTAAAAGCGACTAATGAATCAGGCGATGCCGATTACAAGATGCTCCTTGGGGCCAACCTTAGGCAGGCTCGATCGCCTCAACCACACCATCGCGCACGACGATGGCCACCTGCAACTTCTCAACCAGGTTGTC
>Ga0310334_100197_pt1 | contig 18225 bp, 10 predicted proteins | sample LakMicMIDCLREDC7_FD_195548 | JGI IMG/M metagenome (GOLD analysis project Ga0310334, IMG submission 195548) | Enriched freshwater cyanobacterial communities from Lake Michigan, Michigan, United States - MI23.DCL.RED.C7 (v2) (version 2) | ecosystem: Environmental > Aquatic > Freshwater > Lake...
TGAAGCAGATGGTGGCGCTCAGCAGCGTCGGGATCATCAGCACACCGAACCAGCCCACATAGAGGCGGTTGTTGGTGGAGGTGACCCAATCGCAGAACTGATTCCACGCCGAAGCGCCGGAGCGCTGTTGGATTGTGGCGGTCATGAGATCGAGGGGGGTGTGTCAGGGCTCCCCGAGAGGAACCAGGACGGAAGGAAGGACGGAAAACCGGCCTGAAGACCCGGACCCGAGGGTCTGGGACAAGGACCGGAAAACCGGCAGCCGGCTCCGTCACTTGCGACTGTAACGGAAGATTGCGGAACCTGTGAAGGGGATTTCATAAAGGCCGCCACGACCGCCAAGGACCCGCCATCGCCCATGAAAAAAGCCGCCCGGAGGGCGGCTCGAAGGGAAGGAGCTGGCCGTCGTCAGAACACCGTGAAGTCGGTTCTCACGAATCGATAGCCATTGGTGGTGCTCAGGATCTGCTGCATTGGCTGGGTGCCGGTGCCATCGGGATCGTGGAAAAGCCTGAACGTATCCCGATCGAAGATCAGCCGCGTCGCGGCCGTGGCCGACGCCACGGGGCCACGCGATGAGCGCACCTCAATGAATTGTGTGGCGCTCACGGCGCCGAGGGTGAGGCCGGCGTAGGCGCTCCCACTGATCAAGAGCCGATCCCCCAGGGCGAAATCGGTGATCCGGTCGATGTTGGTGGCACCCGGTGCGTCGGCCAGCAGGAAGCTGTCGGCGCCGATGCCACCCGTGAGTTGATCGCTGCCGGGGCCGCCGTTGAGGCTGTCGTTCCCACCAGCACCGTTAAGGCTGTCGTTGCCGGCCAGGCCATTGAGGGTTTCATTGCTGGCGCCGCCCAGGAGGTTGTCGTTTCCTGGGGTGCCGTTAATCACCCCTGGGGCTGGCGGCGGCGGCGGCGGCGGGGTTCCCGCACCGGCGAGCGTGAACACCGCGGCGCTGATGGGTGCCCCCACCGCCACACTGGCGAACTGGACCGCCAGGCCGGTGCCGTTGCCATCGGCGTCATAGAGCAGGGCTCCACTGGTGGTGTTGTGGAGGATGCGCTGCTGGGCGTTGGTGGCGGCCGCCACGCCGGCGCCCGCCAGGAACTCGGCCGCGGTGAGGGTGGTGCCGGCACTGAGGGCCGAGAAAATGGTGCGATCGAGTTGGAACAGATCGCCGGCGGCGAAATCGCTGATCGTGTCCACATTGCCCGCCAGCGGGCTGTTGAACACGAACAGATCAACGCCAGCACCACCGGTGAGCAGGTCATTGCCGGTGCCGCCATTGAGGCTGTCAGCCCCGAGGCCACCGATGAGGGTGTCGTTGCCGGCCAGGCCGTCGAGCTGGTTGTTGGCAGCGTTGCCGGTGAGGACATTGGCATCGGCGTTGCCGCTGCCGTTGAGGGCTGCGGCGCCGCCGAGCACCAGGTTGTCCACGTTGGCGGCCAGGGTGAGGCTCACCGTGCTGGTCACCGTGTCGGTACCGGCGGCGGCAGCCTCCACGATCACATCGAGGGCGGAATCCACGACGTAGCTGTCATTCCCGGCCAGACCGACCAGGGTGTCATCGCCGGCACCGCCATCGAGGGTGTTGTTGCCCGCGTTGCCGGTGATCGTGTTGGCCAGGGCGTTGCCCGTACCCGTCAGGGCCGGGGCCTGCAGGATCAGGTTCTCCAACTCCGCTGCCAGCACGGTGTTGCTGGTGCTGCTCACGGTGTCGATGCCACCGCCGGCCAGCTCCACCACCACATCGGTGGCGGCATCGAGGATGTAGAGGTCGTTGCCAAGACCCCCCACCAGGCTGTCGACGCCAGCGCCGCCATCGAGGGTGTCGTCGCCTTCCAGACCCACAAGGGTGTCATTGCCGCCCAGGCCCGAGAGCAGGTTGTTGGCGGCATTGCCAGTGATCCCGTTAGCGACAGCGTTGCCGGTGCCGTTGAGGGCCGCACCGACCAGGGTGAGGTTTTCCAGTTCGCCCCCCAGGGTGTAGGTGGCGCTGCTGATCACGGTGTCGGTGCCGCCGGCGGCGGCTTCCACCAGCACATCCACGGTGGAATCCACCAGATAGGTGACGTTGCCCGCACCGCCATCGAGGGTGTTGTTGCCGGCGGTGCCGGTGATGGCATTGACCTCGGCATTGCCGGTGCCGGAGAGGGCCGTACCGGTGAGGGTGAGGTTCTCCAGGTTGGCGGAGAGCACGTAGTCCACCGAGCTGCTCACCGTGTCGATGCCGGAGGCGGGGGCTTCCACCACCGCATCCAGGGTTGACTCCACCAAGTAGGTGTCGTTACCGGCGCCGCCGATCAGCGAATCGTTGCCGACCCCGCCATTGAGGCTGTCATTGCCATTGCCGCCATCGAGGGTGTCGCTGCCCAGGCCGCCGATCAGGTTGTCGTTGCCCGCCAGGCCCAGGGCCCGGTCATCCCCGGCGGTGCCGGTGAACAGGTTGGCGGCGGCGGTGCCGGTCAACAGATCCCCCACCACCGAGGTGGGCTCGGAGATCAGGATTTCACTGTTGCCAGCACCATCGGTGAAGGACACCAGCACCCGAAGGATGCGGCCGACCTGGAGCTGGGTGGGGGTGAAGGTGGGGCTATTGGTGCCCACCACGGTCCAGGTGGCGCCATTGGTGGCCGAGGCTTCCCAGGTGTAAGAGAACACCCCCAGGCCGTTGGGATCGGTGATGGCGGCGGTGTTGACCGTGATCGCAATGCCTTCGGTGGGGCTGGTGTCGCTGATCACCGGTGTGCCGCTGGCGGCTCCGAGCGGGGCGGCGACGGTCATGTCCCCGTCGGCGAAGCGCAGGACTTCGATGCCCCAGAGGGTGTCCACCCCGTCGTTGGCCAGCAGGCCCACCCCGGCCGTTCGGTTATCGGTCACCGTGATGCTGCCGTCGGCGTTGGTCAACACCGTGTAGTTGGCGCCAGCGGCGCTGAACACCGCGATGTCCAGACCGGTCGATCCCTGCCGGATCTCCCGCACGATGCTCAGCTGGGAGGGACGGATCGCCCCCGTCACCAACCGACCCTGGAAGGTGCTGATGTTGCTGGCGAACTCCACCGTGCCGTTGGTGTTGAGCAGGCGAATGCGGGCATCGAGGTAGACATCCCCGTGGATGATGTCATTGCCGCCGCGGCCCTCAATGATGTCGGAGCCGCCGCCGCCGAGGAGGATGTCGCCGCCCGTGAAGCTGGTGGCTCCCCGCAGCAGCGGGGCCAGCCCAGCGATCATGGCGATGCCGCCGGCATCCAGCACATTGTTGGCTTCCGTGAGGGGATCGGGGAGCAGACGGCCCTTCAGGATGTCGTTGGCGTTCCAGCCGGAGAGCCCCTCCACCTCCATGAAGCGATCGAGCAGATCGATGGCCAGGTTGGGGGGGAGAAAGACATTGATCTCGAGGTCGGCGTTGACGATCTCGGTGGAGTTGGCATAGGTGACCCAGTCGAATCCCCAGGCGCCCCAGCTCTTGTTCACCCCCGGGGTGCCGAACATGATGTCGTTACCGGATTCGGCGTCGTAGTCGTCGTTGCCGTCGCCGATCAGCACGTCGTGACCGATCAGCGTGCTGGTGCCGAAGGGATCCCCGTTGTCACCCTGCAGCAGGTCGGCCCCCTGGCCGCCCTCGATCCAGTCGTCTCCCGCGTTGCCGAACACGGTGTTGATACCGGTGCCGGCGTTCACGAAGTCGTTGCCCAGGCCGGCGAAGCTTTCGGCATCACCGACGCCGCCGAAAAGGACATCCGAGCCATCTCCCCCGAAGAGCAAGTCAAGGCCGCCGGCATTCACGATCACGTCATGGCCATCGCCGCCCTTGAGGTTGTCGTCACCGAAGGCGTCGGTAATCACGTCATCGCCGGCGCCGCCGAAGAGGAAGTCGTTGCCGCCACCCCCTTCGAGGGTGTCGTTGCCCTCATCACCATGGATGGTGTCGTCCCCTTCACCGGTGGCGAGGCTGTTGTTGGCGGCTGTGCCCCCGAGCATCACATGTTCGATGCCGCCGTAGCGGATCGTGCCATTGGCCAGGCGGGTGAGCAGGGTCGCTTCGTTGTAAGGGGTGAGGAGATCGTCCACGATTGGACCGGTGCTACCCACCCGGCCGGCTTCAAAGCGGAAGGCCGGGTTGGAGAACACATCGCCCGGCAGATGCACGGCCGTGGAGTTGCGGCTCACGATGTCGCCGAACGTCTGCTCCTCCAGCTGGGTGAGGATGTTCAGGCCGGCGGTGCGGGCAAGGTAGTAGAAGCGGTCGTGGTTCTGCAGGCGCAGCATCTGCGTGCCGAACACGTAGGCGAAGCTGGAGCCGAGCATGCCGCCGAACGGCTGCAGCTTCTCCGCCAGGCCGCCGATCCAGAAGTCCACATTCTCCAGACCGCCCAGGGAGCCGCCGGCGTAGATGCCGGTGGCGTTGAGGAAGTCCTGGGCGTCGAGGTTTCCGGCGACTGCGCCATTCACCAGGGCCTCGGCCGCAACACGGCGGGCCGCATCGGTGGTGGCCGCAACGATCGTGGGGTGGGTGCCGTAGGCGGCGATGAAGTTGGCGAGCGACTCGATGTGCTTGATGTTCAGGCCGAAGTCGTTCCAGCTGGTGTAAGGCTGAAGGGCCGGGTTGCCGGTATCGGTGAAGAAGAGACGGCGGGCGCCGTTGAGACCTGGGATGCCGGTATCGCGGCCCCGGGCCATGTTGAGGGCACCCAGATCGAGGGGCAGTCCCACCAGATTGTTGCGCAGCGATTCGGTGAGGAATTCATCGATCTCGTTGCCCACCTGCTGCGTCATGCCGTTGGCAATGGCGCCCACCGCCGCCTTGGTGCCGGCGCCGCTCTCCTGGAAGGCCACCGGATTGAGGAAGGCGTCGATCAGCCGCATCGGCAAGGAGACGCCGGTGCCCGGATCGATGCGATCAACGGTGTCGTTGAGCATCGAGTGGCCGAAGCGGTACACCACGTTGGCGAACTCCGACATGATCGCCGGATCCACCGTGCTGTTGTAGCCGCTGAAGATTTCAATCGATGGCAGCAGTTTGCGGCCGAATTCCTCAAACACAAGATGCTGATACTGCATCTCGTTGGGTAGGCGTGCCGCCTGGAACAGCCGTTCGCCATTCCACTGCAGGGCGGCGATCGCCTCAGGCGTGGTGGGCAGGGCCGCGATCGGCGTGATCAGCCACTGGTTGAGGAAGGCGAGATCGGCGCTATCGAGCACCACTTGCTTGACCTGGTCCACCAGGCGGTTGTGCTCCGAGTGGAACACGCTGTGGATGGCGGTGAGGGCGATGTTTTCATTGCCCCGACCGTCGCCGGTGATGTAGTGGAGGTCGAGCAGTTCGTCGCCGTAGGTGCCGGCCGACTGGGGCGTGGCGGCGGTACTCACGGTGGTGTCGGCATCAGCCACCTTGCCGGCCCCCGGGGCGGCGTTGTGGGCGATGTCATCGAGGAAGGCGTGCGCGGTGCGCAGCGCGCCTTCGGTGCCCACCGGGGCCAGCAGGTTGCCCTCCAGCAGCGAACCATCCAGCATCACCAGCTGGGGAAGGCCGTTGGCACCGGGGATGAAGTTGCCGTACAGATCGGTGTAGATCAGCGGCACGTCGGATACATCGGCATCCACCAGGTTGATCCCCATCAGGGTGCGCGCCTGGGCCTTCACTTCCCCCCAGTTGGAGATCGAGCCTGCCAAGGCCCCATCCAACAGCTTCCCGGTGCTGCGCAGACGGCCGGCCTGCACGGCGTAGGCCCGCAGGAACACCTGGTGGGCGGGGTGGGAGGTGTAGGTCTGGTTCTGGTCGATCCAGGGGGTGGTGACGTTGTTGTAAGTGCGAATGTCGTCGGCCGTGCCGCTCACTCCGTCGGGGCCGGGGTCCAGGGCCGAAACCGCCGCCCGGGTGAGCACCATGAAATTGGTGCTGCTGCCCACAACGAAGCGGGGATCATCCGGCTGCAGGGGGATGATCACACTGCCGCCGCCGCCCTTGGTGATCAGATCCAGGCCGTGATCGAAGAACTGGCCGAAAATGGTGAACCAGGAGTTGTACGAAGCCGATAAGCCGGCATCGGGCGCCACGTTGGGGATGAACAGGGTGCCGTCGGACGACACCTCCGGCGCCGGTCCGGCGACCGTCACCGCCGCTGGGTTCCGAACGGTTTGATCCGAGATCAGGTTGCTGATCGTGCGAACCTCGCCATCGAAAACCAGGCCGGAGGTCTGGGTGTAGCTCGTCGGGCTGCCCACGGTGAGGGGACCCGGGCCATCCGGATCGAAAGCCGCGCCTTGGGCCTATCGCCACACCTGGGGCAGGGCGTTGGGCATGTCCCGGTCGGCGGCACCGAATTGCTCTTGACCGGGCACCACGTTGTTGTACGCGCCCCCCACGGTGCGCAGGCCGTAGGGCAGCAGGGGGTTGCCGTTCAGCAGAGAGAGAGGGTCGGCGCCATTCGTGTGAGCCTCCTACAGCAGGATCTGCTGCAGGATGAACTCAAGATCATGCTTGACGAGTTTCATAGCAAGGAGGGATTTGGCAATCCCTGACGGCGTAGTGAGTGGTGGGGTGAGCTTGAGCGGGTGGCCAACGGCTGGCCAGAAGAGATCTGTTGCCCTCGGGGCACAAACACCCCGAAGGAACTGCCATCACACCATGGCTACGCATACAGCTACACCACACCTACCACTACATCTTGTAAGATTTAGGTATGCCACGTGTATGCCTTATGTAGACCACTTATTGCGCCTTGCTTCCTGTGCGCCCCGGCGAGGCTTTGCCAAAGATCCACAAAGTCGAATTCCGGGTTGACGATCCCTGTCGCGACCGCCCTCGGGGCACCTGGGGTCACCGCCGATGAGATGGCGTTGTTAGGGTCAACTTTGAGACAAGAACCCTGTGACGGACCAGCGGGTGCTGTTGGTGCGATTGCCCTGTAACCCGATCTTCCCAATCGGCCCGATCTATCTGGCCGATCATCTGCACAAGCAGTTTCCGGGCCTGCCACAGCGCATCCTGGATCTGGCCGCCCTGCCGCTGCTGGATGTGGAGAGGGTACTGCTCGCCACCGTGGAGGCCTTCCGCCCCACCTTGCTGGTGTTCTCTTGGCGAGATATCCAGATCTATGCACCGGTGGATGGCCGTGGCGGAAACCCGCTCCAGCACTCCTTCGAGGCGTTCTACGCCCGTAACCCCCTGCGCCGCCTGCGAGGCGCCCTCGGGGGACTGGGCCTGATGCGCACCCATTACGGCGAGTTGTGGCGGAACCTGCGATTGGTGCGCCGCGGCCTACGGCGGGCCCGCCGGTTCCAACCGGAGGCCCGCGCCGTGCTCGGCGGCGGAGCGGTGAGCGTGTTCTATGAACAACTGGGCCGGGGCCTGCCCCAGGGCACGGTGGTTTCGGTCGGGGAAGGGGAGGTGCTGCTCGAGAAACTGCTGCGGGGAGACTCCCTGGCCGGGGAGCGCTGCTACCTGGCCGGCGAACAACCCAGGGCCGGCCTGATCCATGAGCAGCCGGCACCGATCGAAAAAACGGCCTGTGACTATGGCTATATCGAATCGATCTGGCCCCAGCTTTCCTGGTATCTCGAGGCCGGCGATTTCTATGTGGGCGTTCAGACCAAACGCGGTTGCCCCCACAACTGCTGTTACTGCGTCTACACGGTGATTGAGGGCAAGGCGGTGCGCATCAATCCGGTGCAGGAGGTGGTGCGGGAGATGCGCCAGCTCTACGACCGGGGCGTGCGGGGATTCTGGTTCACCGATGCCCAGTTCATTCCAGCCCGAAAGCAGATCGAGGATGCCAAGCAGTTGCTGCGGGCCATCCTGGCCGATGGCATGGATGATATCCACTGGGCTGCCTACATCCGTGCCGACAACATCGACGCCGAACTGGCGGAGCTGATGGTGGCCACCGGCATGAACTATTTCGAGATCGGCATCACCTCCGGTTCCCAGGAACTGGTACGCAAAATGCGCATGGGCTACAACCTGCGCACGGTGCTGGAGAACTGCCGGTTACTGGTGGACGCTGGCTTCCGCGAACACGTTTCAGTGAATTACTCATTCAATGTGATCGATGAGCGGGCCGAAACGATCCGCCAGACCGTGGCCTACCACCGCCAGCTCGAATCCATCTTCGGAGCCGACAAGGTGGAGCCGGCCATCTTCTTCATCGGCCTCCAACCCCACACCCACCTGGAGCAATACGGCTTCGATCAGGGCATGATCCGCCCCGGATACGACCCGATGAGCATGATGCCCTGGACGGCACGCAAGCTCCTCTGGAACCCCGAACCGATGGGGCGCACTTTCGGCCGGATCTGCCTGGAGGCCTTTGAGCGCAACCCCCAGGCCTTCGGCCGCACAGTGATGGACCTGCTGGAGCGGGATTACGGCTGCGCACCGCTGGGGGAGGCCCTGCGGGCACCGCTGGAAGGCCGGCCGGCCCTGGCCACAGCGGTAGGTTGAGGGTGTGTAGCCGCACATAGCTGGAAATAAGCGGCGTGAGCCGCCAATTCAATGCGAGGGGGATAAAATGTATAGTTCTCCCAAGATCTTCTCCCTATGGCCACCGCCACCAACAGCACCGAACTCAGGACAGCCATCCAAAACGCAATAGCGTCAGATCCCATAATAAATCTAACCGCTCCAACGGTTTACAGCGTTATCACTCTAGCAAAAACACCAAGCAATAGCACTCAGCCGGCGGCTCCTTTCAGTGGTTATACAATTAAAAGCGACGTGGCCCTAACTCCACCCGCAAAGGGCGCTAGCTCATCCTCCACATTAACAAGAGAATTTTCTAACACCCGCATTTACCAGCAGAATATTGATGGCCCCTATTCTCCCGGCCTTATCAAAGATGTTGAATTTATCTACACCTCAGGTACTGGCGCTCTGCTTAGTGCCACAACCGGAAGTTTCGCCTTAAGCAATGTTAGGTTTACCGGAACTCACAGCGGTTGGGCCGGGAATGGCAATAAGTATTTTTCCTTAACTTCTTTTAATGCGTCAACTCCCATAACCGTTGCTCTCGCGCTCAGCAACGTATCTGTCACGCTTAACGGGCAAGGTAATGGCTTCAATGGAACGACAGGCGGTTCAGCCTTTCTGCACAGCTGGAACAACAATGGCCCTGTATCAATTACGAACAGCAGCTTCGACGAAAGAACGTTTGCTAGCACACTCAATCTCCTCGGATCGGGAGCATCGCCTTCAGGCTCTTATACAATATCCAACAACAATTTTGTTCGTAGTTCCACCAATGTCGTACGCCCTGAGGGCAACAGGTTGCAAAACGTTATTGCTGGTGTGAGTAGCAACGCATTCCTCAATGGCTCTTACCTTGACCTCTACGGAAATATCTCGGGGATCACGCTCACCGGCAACACGTTCGCCACCATCACGAATGGTTACGGCATCCGTGTCACCTCTCCCAACACCGGCGCACCAAACCTGACGGGAACCAACGTTTTCACCGGAGCCGGTGTGCCTTTGAAGTACGTCAATGCAGCTGCTAACACCTCCTACACGCTCACAGGTGCTGTAACGGTGAACGGAACCTCCTTCGCCAATCTCATCGCCGGTGGACAGGGGGCTGACACGATTTCAGGCACCACCAACGCCGACTGGATCAATGGCGATGATGGCGCTGACAGCATCAGCGGCCTTGCCGGCAATGATTCCATTCTGGGTGGGGCAGGCAATGACACCATCGAGGGTGGAGCAGGTGTTGACACCCTCTCGGGAGGCACTGGTGTAGACGCTTTCGTGTACAACTCAACAACTGATGGTCAAGATGTGATCACTGATTTCACTCCTGCCAGTGATACCATTAGATTTTCAAGCTCAGCTTTCGGCTCGCTTCCAGTTGGCACCCTTAATTCTGCCAACTTCACAACCGGCCTGCCTTCTGGTGCCGTACCAACATTCATCTATACCAGTGGTGTGTTGAGTTACGACGCCGATGGCACTGGAGGTGGTGCTGCGGCAAATATCGCCACCCTTACAAGCTCACCAGCCCTTACATTCTCCCAAATTACAATTTTCTGACATCCTGCCCTTCAATCACGCCATCAACACAGTGGCGTACCCAGGGCCAGCAGTCCTCAGCTTCGCGCCAGGCCATCAAGCAGCCAGCCCAATCCAGAAAGCCGGGGGTCCTAGACCCCCTTTTTTTTATGACGGGCCCTTCAGCCTGATGCCTAGCGCACGCCAGCAAGCTGGCCCTCAAGCGGTTAGCGCCGCCTGCAGGCCCAGCAAATCTCGACACCATCATCAACTTTCAGAATGCCGCCAGCCTTCTGCCAGTTGCAAGCGATCAGCTATGGCTGGACGACGACACCTTCCCCTCCCTGGCTACAGACAACGGATTCCTGAAGGCCACCTCCTTCGCGTCCAGTGTCGGCGGCGCTTCCACGGCGGCATCGGCTCAAATCACCGACGACTCCAGTGTTGGCTTGTTGGCCTACGACCCTGATGGCACAGGAGCTCTGGGGGCTATGGCTTTCGCCAAATTCGAGGGAAATCATGGAATCTCGAATTCGGATATTCGACTCTTCTAGCCTGTGTGGCGAGAAGGGCAACCGAGGAGCGCAACGGGCGTCTCCTTGGCCTCGAACACCACATCAGCATCAATGTATCGCTGACAAAGCACTGCGGGCAGCGGTGGAGGTCAGCGAGTCCTGGCCACAGCGATGCGGTAACCGCCGGCAGCGGTAGCCAGCCAACACCCCTAGCGGAGGTTAAGCTATTCCAACGCTTCGTTCTTTGTGATGACCACGTTTAGCGTCAATCCAAGCCACTACGTCGTCACTGGTGGGGTGCCTCCCTGGCCCACGCCCAGCCCGCTGACCTCGTTCGGTTTGCTGCAGGATGGCCTCAATGCGGTCAAAAAACTGTGGGAACCAGCCATCAGCTGGATCTTGCTGCCGGCACCCTCGACATCCGCAACTACAGCGTCGCCAAGACCGTCACCCAGACCATCAACGGTAAGAAGGTGAAGGTGCAGACGGGCTGGACGCTAGCCACCAATGGAGCAACCACCCTGGGCCGCTTCGGCGCCAAGGGCCTCGGGATCATTGGCTCCACCAATGCGTTGCAGGATCCCACCACGGTCATCACCGGCTTGACCCGGATCTACACCGGACAGAGTGATCGGGGCTATGGCATCCCGAAGGATTGGACTCTTAAGAATTTGATCCTGCGCTTCAATGGAGGCTCGGGCTACATCCTGCAGGCCGGCGAAACCACCGTCGACACCACCACCGAAATCGACAACCTGACATTCACGAATGTCGTTTTCGAAGGCAGCCATCTGGGGGCCGTGGGGGGGAATGGCAGCCTTCCCTGGGGCCTGTACCTTGATATCCGCTCGGGCAACCCTGGCGGCATCCCCGACTATCTGGGACTAAAGATGGATGGGGTGAAAGTGACGCTAACCGGCCAGGGGCTGGGGGTAGGCAAGTTCAATCCTGCGAATTTACCCATGACCGGTGGCTCCGCCTTCCTGAGCACCCAAGGGGACACGATCAAAATCCTCAATTCCCTGTTCGACGAGAGTGGCTATCGCAATGCCATCACCATCGCCAACAGCACCAATGTGCTGGTTTCAAACAATACGTTCACCCGCAGCAGCCTCTACGGCAATCGCTACACCGGCGAAAAGTTCGTCAATGTTGGCGGCGCGATCACTGGCAATCGGTTCGAGCATGGTTCCTACCTCGAGTTCTATGACGTTAATCGGGTCCTGGCGATCACGGGCAACGTTTTCGATCTGAGCAGCTGTGGCGGCCATGCAATCTTGCTACGTGATGTCTCGAATCCAAATTACGCTCTGACGGCTTCAGGCAACCTCGATCTATCCGGCAACGAATTCAGGGGAGGTCTTGTGGCCCGCAGCGAGATCACTGCGCCGTCACAGCTGGTCCTGCGTTCAAGCTCCGGTGCTAGCAACACCGTCGTCGTTGCTTCTGGCAGCTACGCCTTCGACCGTTTCCTGGTGGGCGGGATTGCCAGTGATTCGCTCGGTGTTGACGGAGCAATGGAGAAGGACTGGATCAGCGGTGATGTTGGCAACGACACCCTCACCGGTGGCGGCGGCGCTGATGCCTTCGTGTTCGCCACAGCTCCCAGCTCTGCCAACATCGATTCCATCACCGACTTCACCCCCGGTACCGACAATATCTGGCTGGATGACAACATTTACACAGGCCTCACTACCGGATCGTTCTTCGGCAGCCAGATCAACTACGACAGCGCGACCGGAGCCCTCTCCTATGGAGCCCAGGCCTTTGCCACCCTTTCCAGCGGCCTCACCTTGACTCAGTCCGACTTCAACTTGTTCTAAGGGTCGCATGCGCTGGCCGCCGAGGTGAACCGCGGCCCCTGGCCAGCCCGTGCGGCTCAAGGAATGGAGCAGGGCAAACACGATCGCCTGCCAAAGCAGCGCCTGAGCCGGCTGGAGGTGCTTGCTCCATCACAACGCGCAGGCTCCGGCCTGCGCTCTCCCCTTCCCCAGGCCCGTCGCGCCGGCGCCTGGGGCATCCGGGGCTAGACCGCTCAGCTTTCCGCTTCGATCTGGCGCTGGAAGGGTACACAAATGCAGCGATGTGCAGACGCTAAGATTAATTAACCTCCCGCCGGGTTGATCCGGCCCTAGTTTCCAATGCACAAATCTTTATGGCTCCAGTTTTTCAATGGTCCTCCCAAACATTTCAACCAGCTCCGCCTTACGGTCGGCCATTCAAGCCGCTGGCTCATCTGACACCATCACGCTGGAAGGCACGATCCCAGCAAGCCCTCTCGAACCAAGTGGCTATTCCGTTCTGACCCTAGCCAAGAGAAGCAGTTTTGTCCCAAAGGCCACTCCATTCAGTGGCTACACGATTCAAGGCACCTCCTCGACCCTTGCCAGTTCGGCACAGCTGTTCAATACACGGATCTACCAACAGAACGTGGATGGAGCTTACGCACCAGGAATAATAAAGAATCTCACCTTAAATTACGGGGAAAAGGCTCACACAAGCGGGCTTTATCTTACGGACGCCTTGCTCAGCGTCACCTCGGCCGCCATCCGCAGCATCACTCTTGACAACATCTTGATCACCGGTGTTCACAAAGGCTGGAACAGCAATGGCAATCTCTATATGTCGTTGCGCTCTTTTAGTGCCGGAGCACCGCTGAATACAACGCTCACGATGACCGGTGTCAACATTAACGTAACCGGTCAAAACAACGGTTTTCAATCAACATTTGGCGCGGGATCAGGTGGCTCAGCCTTCATCCACAACTGGAATAACAATGCAGTTTTAACGCTCAGTAACAATGACTTTGATGAAGCTGGATATCTGAGTTCTTTCAATCTTCTGAATTATTCAACGGTCCATGGCTCAGCGGTGATATCGGGCAATACTTTTCGACGTTCAGTCAATGCCAATAATCGTTGGGAAGGGAATCGTCTGCAAAATGTCGTTGCTTCGCTGACTTCCAATACGTTCCAGGATGGTTCTTACCTGGATCTCTATGGAACGCTCTCCAGCATCACGCTCACCAATAATACATTCACCACGATTGCTGATGGCTATGGCATCCGTGTCACCTCTCCCAACATCGGCGCACCAACCCTCTCAGGAACCAATCTTTTCACCGGACCGGGTCTGCCTTTGAAGTATGTCAATGCAACGGCTAACACCTCTTACACGCTCACAGGCGGGACTATAACTCTAAACGGTACTGCCTTCACAAACCTCATCGCCGGCGGTCAGGGGGCTGACACGATTTCAGGCACTGCAAACGCCGATTGGATCAATGGCGATGATGGCGCTGACAGCATCAGCGGCCTCGTCGGCGATGACAGCCTGCTTGGTGGTGCCGGAGACGACACCATTCTGGGTGGAGGTGGCAATGACACCATCGAAGGAGGAGCAGGTGCGGACAGCCTCAATGGGAATGCCAATAACGATACCCTTTCTTATGCCAACTCCAGCGCAGCAGTAACCGTAGATATACAAGCGAACACTGCATCTGGAGGTGATGCGGCAGGCGATACCATAATGGGCTTTGAAAATCTCATCGGTAGTGCCTACGCAGACAGCCTGACAGGTAGTGGTGCTGCAAACATCATCACAGGAGGAGCAGGCGCGGATAGCATCAGTGGGGGCGGCGGAGCTGACACCCTGGACGGCGGACTTGACAATGACACCCTGATTGGTGGAAGTGCTGCAGATACTCTCACCGGCGGGCTTGGCAATGATCGATTCCGATGGCTTAGTAGCAATGGCACAGACACCATCACTGATTTCACCACAGCAGACGATCAATTTGAACTAGCCGACGTCTTCAATAATACGACTTCAGGAAGCAGCTTGGCTGCAGCCGATTACGCAACAGCTGCTACTTTTGCGGCCGTTTCCAATGCCGATGACAACAAAGTGATTGAGGTTACAACCAGTCAAACGGCTGCTGAGGTTGGTGTCGATATAGCTGGTTTGACAAATGCCTACATCTTGGTATTTAATTCCACTGCGGGCAACGCTCAGCTTGTTTTTGATGCTAACTGGGCAAATGCTGGTGGCCGACAAGTGGTCGCTGACCTGACAAGCATAAACAGCCTTGCGCTTACAAATGCTTTTACCAATACAAATTTCTTCGTTATTTAAGTAAGCTTGCTTTCCTGAACTTGTCCCGCTCTGGCAGCGGGCCTTTTTTTATTGGCGCGCCTTCCGCAGCTACTGGCATTCGCCTCCCCGCGTCCACCGCTCAAGTCTGCAACGAAAACTTATTGTCCTGCTGGCCTGCTTTCACCGTGCGCGGTCAGGTGATCTTCGAGCGCGACGACTGCCGGCGCCTGCTGGCCGCCCTGACGGAGCGTCCCCTCAGCTGGAGTGAGCTGTGCGCCGCCCTGCCCGGCGATACCCCAGCCAATTTCAGTTTCTGGCTCGATCTGCTGATCGCCGCCGTTCATGTCGGGCCGTTCCTGCCCGCAACCGATGTGGCGGCGATCGATCGGCAGCGGCTGCGGCGCATCAACCGCCAGCGGCTGCAGCAGGCTGCCGCCCACCTCTCACCCCAAACGGTTACGCCGCTGCTGGCGGCCGAGATGGGCAACTGCCTCGAGGCCGGCTGGTTCGAAAGCTTGGTCTAGCCCACTTCGCCGATCGCGGTAAACCTGCCGTTCAACGCCGCCTGCTGGAGCGCATCCACGCCGCCCGCATCGGCTTCCGCGCTGCCGATGGCAAGGCCGCGCCCGATCAGCTGGCGGCACTGCGGCGTGAACTGGCCCGTCTTGAGGCCACCAACATTCCGCTCATGGGCTACTGGGGCATCGATGTATGAGGGCAGACGGGGTCTGAGCGCAGCCGGGGGCCTCAGCTCCACCACCGCCTCACCACCACTGCCTCACCACCACCGCCGCCTGGCCAGCACCAGCAGCCCCAGCCCCAGCCCGCCCAGCCCCCCACCGATCGGATTGGCCGGGCCGATCAGCCAGCTGGGTGCCGTGGCGCTCACCTCCACCAGCCCCTGAACCAGCAGAAACCAGCCGCCCACCAGGCCGGCGTGGAGTCCGATCGCGCCCCACAGCAGGCCGCCATCGGCCCGGCGCTGCAGCCCCAGGGCCAGGCCGAGCAATAGCAGTCCTCCCAACAACCCCAGCAACTGCAGCGGGGGCAGGTTGAAACGGGTGTGTACCAGGCTGAACACCGCAGCCTGCAGCCACAGCGCCCTTTGCCGACCGAGCAACAGGCTGAGCTCGCCGATCAGCCATCCCCGGAACAACAGCTCCTCGGCGAAGCCAACCCCCAGGCCCAGCAGCAGGGCGTTGAGCACCAGCGGTGCCGTGAGCCGCGGCATCCAGCTCAGCTGGCCGGCCACGGCCAGACCGGCGGCCACCAGGCCCAGCAGGAGCACGGCCTTCATCAGCCCCCGGAGGAGGGCCCGCACCACGGCCGGAGCCGGTGCCCTTACCCCCAGCTGCCGCCAGGGCTCGCTGCTTCCCCAGGCCCGCCGCAGCCGAGCGGGCAGGCTCGCAAACAGGGCGAATACGGCTGGCAACGCCGCCAGGGCCGCCTGCTGCGCCAGGGGCACACCGTGCAGACCGAGCAGCGCCTGTCCCCCTAGGAACACCCCCACCAGGGCCGTGGGATAGAGCAGCGTGCCCCTCCAGCGCAGGGCATGGCGCCCAGACACCGGCGTGCCGTGTTCTGGAGATTCCTGTGGCGCCATGCCGCTCAGCTCTCCGGTTCGATCGTGCTGGTGAGGCCCTTGGCCTTGAGGGTCTCGCAGTAGAACTCGGCCGGTTCGATATCGCACACGATCACCAGGCCCACACCGGTGTTGTGGGTTTCGAGCATCACGGCGATCGCATCCTGCTCACTGAGGCTGGGCACCACCTGGCGCAGGGTGGCCACCACGTACTCCATGGTGTTCACCGGATCGTTGTGCAGCAGCACCTTGTAGCGGGGCGAGGGCTTGCGCACCCGCTCCGGGGCCTTATCGAGCACGGTGGCGCCGCCGGGGGTTGCACCGGGGGTCGCGGTGGCCATGGAAGCGACGGTGATGCCCCCCAGGGGCTGCCCACTAGTGGCCGTAGCTGCTGCAAGAAGGATGCGGGAATTCACAGGGTGGCCGTTCACAGAAATCAAGGGGGGGCGCGGAGTGTGGCCAGGCGCGGAGCTAGGCCGGCGCACAACCAACCTGCGGTGCGGCAACCCTCTCTGCCGTTGGAACATGCGGAGCAAATTCTAAGCCTGATCTTCAGAGCGAACGCACCCGCCGCATGGCCTCCTCCACGTTGGCGCGGCTATTGAAGGCCGAAAGCCGGAAGTAGCCCTCGCCGGCGGCTCCGAAGCCGCTGCCGGGGGTGCCCACCACGTGGGCCTGGCCCAGCAGATGATCGAAGAAGCCCCAGGAATCCAGACCCACCGGGGTTTTCAGCCACACATAGGGGGCCTGTTCACCGCCATAAACGGCGATGCCGGCCGCCGTGAGTTCCCGCCGGATCAGGGCGGCGTTGTCCATGTAGAAATCGATCAGAGCCTTCACCTGGGCCTGGCCCTCGGGCGAATACACCGCCTCGGCGCCGCGCTGCACGATATAGCTCACCCCGTTGAACTTGGTGCACTGGCGGCGGTTCCACAGACCCCACAGCTCCACCTTCTCGCCGTTGGCGGCGGTGCCGCTCAGGCCCTTTGGCACCACGGTGAGGGCGCAGCGGGTGCCGGTGAAGCCGGCGTTTTTGGAGAAGGAGCGGAATTCGATCGCGCAGCGGCGGGCACCCTCGATCTCGTAGATGGAATGGGGCAGTTCCGGGTCGCGGATGAAGGCCTCGTAGGCGGCATCGAACAGGATCAGGGCGTCGTTGGCCAGGGCGTAGTCCACCCATTGCTTCAGCTGCTGCCGGCTGGCCACGGCGCCGGTGGGGTTGTTGGGGAAGCAGAGATAGATCAGGTCCACCTTCCCCTCGGGCAGGGGCGCGGTGAAGCCGTTGTCCGCCGTGATCGGCAGATAGGTGAGCCCGCCGTACTGGCCGCTGCCATCGGCGTCGCCGGTGCGGCCCGCCATCACGTTGCTGTCCACATACACCGGATACACCGGGTCGGTCACGGCGATGCGGTTGCCCTCGCCGAGGATGTCGAGGATGTTGCTGCTGTCGCACTTGGAGCCATCGGAGATGAAGATCTCCTCAGCGCTCACTTCGCAGCCGCGGGCCTGGAAATCGTGCTTCGCGATCGCTTCGCGCAGCCACAGGTAGCCCTGCTCCGGCCCATAGCCGTGGAAGCCCTCGCGGGTTCCCAGCTCATCCACCGCCGCCTTCATGGCGATGCGGCAGGCCTCGGGCAAGGGTTCGGTCACATCGCCGATGCCGAGGCGGATGATCGGTGCCTCGGGGTTGGCCTCGCTGAAGGCCTTCACCCGCCGGGCGATCTCCGGAAACAGATAGCCCGCCTTGAGCTTGAGGTAGTTGCCGTTGACCTGGACCACGGGGCCGCGGAGGTAGGGGATGGCGGGATTGTCCTATGGCGCCGGTCTGGGGGGTGAGAGCTGATGGCGGTAGCCGGCGGCAGGTGGGGCCCGGGAGGCCCATCAACGATGCCCCCGGGTCCGTTGTGAGGGACGACCGTCCGTTGCGCCACTCCCTAAGGGCCTGGAGGTTGCCCCCAGGCCTGAATACGATCCGCTCAGGCCTTTCCGGCCCCTGCGCTGTCGCCATGCCCTCCCCGTCCACGCCCCCTGCAGCGGTAGCACCCCCCGCC
>Ga0310334_100203_pt1 | contig 18003 bp, 16 predicted proteins | sample LakMicMIDCLREDC7_FD_195548 | JGI IMG/M metagenome (GOLD analysis project Ga0310334, IMG submission 195548) | Enriched freshwater cyanobacterial communities from Lake Michigan, Michigan, United States - MI23.DCL.RED.C7 (v2) (version 2) | ecosystem: Environmental > Aquatic > Freshwater > Lake...
TCCCTGGGGGGCGTGGGAGTGGCGGCGGTGCCACTCCCGGCCTCGAGCCCCGGGTCAGGGAGGCGTTCCTGGGTCATGGAGCAGGCCTGCCTTACGTAAGAGATGGGTGCATTCTTCCAGCAACAGGGACTCCGCCGTGGCGGCGGCCTCCGGTTTGAGGCTCAGCAGCAGCCAAAGGGGGTGAGAGCCCGAGGGGGCCTGACGCAGCAGGTGGGCGTGGAGTAGGCGCCGCAGGCGGTTTCGCCGCACCGAGCGCTTGCTCACCTTTCCGCTCACCACAACGGCACAGCGCCAGGGGCTCGGGGTGCGGTGGCGTTCGGACGGGAGAAGCAGGTCGGCTTGGGCTTGGAGCAGGCGTAAGACCATCAGGTCGCCGTGGAGGCGACGCCCCTGGCGATACAGCCGGTCAAAGGGCCGTTGCCCCCGCAAGCGATGCCGCTGTGGCAGGGACACCGCCTCCGCCCGGCTCAGACCGCCAGACGGGCCCGGCCGCGGCGGCGGCGGGTGCGGATCACACGGCGGCCGGTGTGGGTTCGCATCCGCACGCGGAAGCCAGACACACGCTTACGTTTCCGGCTCGTTCCTTCCAGGGTGCGCTTCGTCATGACTTTGGCTGCTCAGCCAGCCACCCTATCAGGCACTGTCCTGGCCTCAGTTGGGATCGATCTCGATCAGCCAGCTGCCCAAGTAGCCCGAGATCGGCACTTCACCCGGGGCCTGGGCTAGGGCGTTGAACTGGAACATGCCGGCGTTGAAGGGATTGAACAGGGTCATGAAGACCCCCACCGTGCCACCGACAGGGATCGGGGTTGCGGGGAACACCTCGATGGCCTTGCCACCCGGACTCACCTCGATCGTGGCGTCGAGCTTCTTCTCGCAGCGCGTGCGCTTGGTCATGCCACCGCTGCTCATGTTGCAAAGCTGAATGAATTTTGGATCGATCTTGGTGTCGAAGTGATCGGGGATCGTGATCGTGAGTTTGAGGATCGCCGTCTTGCGGTCCTTTGGACGCAGGACCAGGTAGTAATCGGAGCGTTGCTGCCGGAGCGTGTTGGTAACGAAGTAATAGAGCTTGTTGTAGTCCTTGTTGTTGTCCCAGCGGAATTCCACCAGGCCCGAGGTGCCCTGGGCCCGGGCGCTGCCGCCGCGGCTTTCCATGCCAGGGAACGCGCCGGGCAACCCGGCCGCCGCCACCGCCAGGCTGGCCGCGGCCCCGAAGGCAGTGACCCTGCCCAGCAGGTTGCCGGCCGGGGCCAGCCCATGGGAAGGCGCGCCTGCCGGGGAGCCGCTGGGGGCACGACGGATCGCCCCAAGGGGTCGAAAAGGGGCCATGGCTGGGGCGGATGAATTGTTTTGATTCTCAGCAGCGTGAATCACCCCCTGCCGCCGGAGTGGTCGGCGGGGGAGCTGGCCCGGGGGTGGGCGATCCGAACCGGTTCCTCAGAAACCACCCACCAGATCAGGCCGTAGCCGGGTGGCATCCCGCAGGTAGGTGTGGGCCACCTCCCGCCCCGCCGGCAGCCAGGCATGGGCCAGGAGGCGGATGCAGCGCTCCAGGTCTCCCGCCACGGCCATCTGCTGGCAGTCGAGCAGGGCCACCGCGCCCCAGTCGGCCCGGCGGCGGGCGATGGCGGCGGGAAAGCAGGCATCGAGATCGGTGGTCACTGAGAAGGTGACCGAAAGGACTTGCTCACCCGCCAGTTCGTTGCGCCGCACCAGTTCATCGATCAGCTCGGCCACGGCCTCGCCGATCGCCTCGCTGGTGTTGGCGGAGGCGGTGATGGCGCCCCGCAGGGCGCACAGGGTCCAGGCGGTGTCGTTCATGGCCGGAATAACCAGAGGGGCTGGCCGGCCCAGGCCAGCTCAAGCCGCAGGGCTGTGCCGATCGTTTCGATCAGGCTGCGGCCCGGCACCAGGCCTGCCAGGCGGCCGGGAGCCTTGCCAAAGGTCACCGTCCGGCAATGCTCCGGGTCGAGTCCAGCCAGCTCGGCGGCTAGGCGTCGAGCCCGTTCCTCATCGCCCAGTTCATCCACCAGACCGAGCTCCCGGGCCTGGGCGCCGCTGAACACCCGACCGTCGGCGAAGCGGCGCACCGCCTCCACCTCCAAACCCCTCCCCTGGGCCACCGCCTCCACGAACTGGCCGTAGCTCGAATCGATCAGCTCCTGCAGCACCCCCCGCTCCGCCTCGCTGAGGGCCCGGTCGGGCGAAAGGATGTCTTTGTAGATGCCGCTCTTCACGGTGTCGAAGCGTACGCCGATCCTTTCCAGCAGGCGGGAGAGGTCGTTGCCCCGCAGGATCACGCCGATCGAGCCGGTGATGCTGCCGGGATTGGCCACGATCTTCTCGGCCGCCACCCCTACATACACCCCCCCGGAGGCGGAGATGTTGCCGAAGTGGGCCACCACTCGGCAGCCCTTCTGCCGCAGCCGCAACAGCGCGGCATGAATCTCCTGGCTGTCGCCCACCGTGCCGCCCGGCGTGTCGAGGCGCAGCAGCAGGGCTGGACATTCGCGCTGGCTCACCTGATCCAGGGCCTTGAGCACCCGCGTGCGGGTGCCGCCGGCGATCGGACCCTCGATCGCGATCCGAGCCAGGGTGCGGCGGGTCTTGCGGCGCCAGGGCCAGGGCATGGGATCGGGGTGGTTTGATCGGATCTTAAAAAGAGGGCTCGCATCCGGCCCACCGCCGGCCCCAGGCCCGAACCTTTCCCATGGCCCAGGCCGACCCGGAACTCCCCCTCCCCCCCCTGCTGCGCTGGGCGCTGATGCTGCTGCCCTTTGCGCTCTGGGGCACGGCCATGGCGGCGATGAAGCCCCTGCTCGTGGGGGTCGACCCCCTGCTGGTGGCCAGCCTGCGGCTGCTGCCTGCGGCCCTGGTGCTGTTGCTTGTGGCCCGGCTGCTGGGCCGTTCCCTGCGGGTGGATCCCGGCGATATTCCCGCCTTACTCGCCTTTGCCCTGGTGGATGCCACCCTGTTCCAGGGCTTGCTGGCCAGGGGTCTCGAGCAGACCGGTGCCGGTCTGGGATCGGTGTTGATCGATTCCCAGCCGCTGCTGGTGGCTCTACTGGCGCGGGCCCTGTTCGGCGAGGCGATCAATCCGGTGGGCTGGCTGGGGCTGGTGCTGGGGTTGCTTGGAATCGTCTGTCTCGGTCTGCCGCCTGAGCTGCTGCGCCAGTGGTGGCTGCTGGGCCCAGCTGTGGAGGGCCTGCACCCCTGGAGCCACGGCGAGGCCTGGATGCTGGGTGCCGCCGCCGCCATGGCGGTGGGCACGGTGCTCTGCCGCTACGCCACCCGCCGCAGTGATCCGGTAGCCATCACCGCCTGGCACATGCTGCTGGGAGGGGTACCCCTGCTGCTGGCGGTGGCCCTCGGCCCGCTGCTGGCGCCGGGGGCTTCGGCGGCGGCGGTCCTGGATGCCCTGCGCCCGGCCTGGAGCCCCTTCGACTGGGGTCTGATGGCCTACGCCTCCCTGTTTGGCAGCGCCCTGGCCTATGGGCTCTTCTTCAGCTTTGCGAGCCGCGGCGACCTCACCGGCTTCACCGCCCTCACCTTCCTCACCCCGGTGTTTGCGCTGCTCTGCGGCTTCCTGCTGCTGGAGGAGAGGCTCGCTCCCCTGCAGTGGCTTGGAGCCGCCCTGGCGCTGGTATCGGTGCTCCTGATCAACCGGCGGGACCAGCTCTGGCAACCGGCTGTGGTCAGATCCAGCGGCGGGGCGTTAGGGCCCGCGGCTCCGGAGGAAGGCGAGGCGAGCGGTCCGGCCAAGGAGGCGGGCTGATGGGCGGATGGTTCCATCGCCGGGCTGGCCTGGTGGTTTTGCTCCTCACCCTGGTGCTGGGTCTGCTGCTCTTCGTGTGGCGGTTGGGAAGCACGGGGCTGGTGGATGAAACGCCGCCCCTCTTCGCCGCCTCGGCCCGGGCGATGGTCGAAACCGGCAACTGGCTCGTGCCCCAAGTGAACGGCCTGCCCCGCTACGACAAGCCGCCGCTGGTGTACTGGCTGATGGCCTTGGTTCATCAGCTCCCGGGCCAGAGCCTCTGGGATCCTTTCGGCAGCTGGGCAGCCGGCCTGCCCTCTGCCCTGGCCACCGTGGGGCTGATGCTCCTGCTGGCCGACACGGTGCGGCGCTGGCCCCAGGCCGCCGGAGGGCACGGGGGGGCAGGGGCCGCGGGACTGGCCCCGCTGGCGCCTCCCCTCGTGGCTGCCCTGGCCTTCGCCCTCTCCCCCCTGGTGCTGCTGTGGGGACGGATTGGCGTCAGCGATGCTCTGTTCACCGCAACCCTGGCCGCCAGCCTGCTGCTCTGCTGGCGCACCTATGCCGATCCCCGCTCCCGCTCCCGCTGGTGGACCCCCTGGCCCGTGCTGGCCCTGGCCGTGCTCACCAAGGGGCCGGTGGCCCTGGTGCTGGTGGCCCTCACCCTGTTGCTCTTTGCCGTGCTCCAGGGCGATGGTTCCACCCTGCGGCGGCGGCTGAGGCCCCTGATCGGGATCGCCCTGGCGGCCGGGCTGGCCCTGCCTTGGTATGGCCTGGCCCTGCTACGGGAGGGGCGCCCCTTCTGGGACAGCTTCTTCGGCTACCACAACCTCCAGCGCTTCACGGCGGTCGTGAATCACCACCTGCAGCCCTGGTGGTTCTTCGGGCCGATCCTCGTGGTGGCCAGCCTGCCGGTTACGCCCCTGCTGCTGCTGGGGCTGAGGCGGGCGCTGGGCCTCCGTCCCCTAGGCCCCCAGCCCCTTGCCCCTGCGTTTTCCCTCAACCGCTTCGCCGCCTGCTGGTTGCTGGCCGTGCTGGCGTTCTTCACCATCGCCGCCACCAAGCTGCCGAGCTACTGGCTGCCCGCCACGCCGGCGGCGGGGCTGCTGATCCTGCTCGCCGGTGGAGGTTTGTGGCCTGATCGTGCCCGCGATCGCGCCCTCGAACGGGCCTGGAGCTTGAGCCTGGCGCTCTGCGCCTTCCTCGGACTGGCCTACCTGGCCGGCCCCCTCTGGGTTCCCCTCATCCAGGATCCCGAGCTGCCCACCCTGCCCGCCGGAATCCTGGCCAGCGGACGGTTGCCCCTAGCGGGTGCCTGCTACCTGCTGGCCGCCGCCCTGGGCTGGTGGTGGCGCCACCGGCCCTGGCCCCTTCCCCTGCTGCTGCTCCAGCTCCCGCTGGTGGCCTTCGTGCCCCTCGTGCTGCTGCCGCTCTGGAACCTGGGTGATCAGCTGCGTGGCGCCCCGGTGCGGGCCATGGCGGAGGCGGTGCGGCGCCAGGCCCGTCCCGATGAATCGCTGGCGATGGTGGGGATCCTCAAGCCATCCCTGCACTACTACAGCCGCCGGGTGGTGCTCTACGAGGGGCTGGCGCCAGAGGGTCCGATCAACCTGGCCGATCGCCTTGGCCGGGAGCGCCGCGTCGGCCAGCTTCCGCGCTTTACGGCGCGGCAACCCACCGTGCTGCTGGTGATCGATCGGACCACCGCCACTCTTCCCCATTGGCGAGGGCTAGGGGAAACCGAGCTCGCCCGCAGCGGGCTCTACCGCCTCTGGCGCTTGGATCGGCGGCGGTTGGAGGCCCGGGCGGAGGCGTTGGCTCGGGGAGGCCTCAATTCCACCTGGTGGCGGCCCCGGCCGGAGCGCTACTGAGCGGGCTCTCCCGTGGTTCGCCTGAGGGGCTCGAAGTCGAAGCTGGGCGCTTCCCGAGGCCACAAGGGGGCTCCGGATTCGTTTAAGCCACCAGTGGTGCCTGGATCAGTTCGGTGTACAGATTTTCGAGGGCATCGATGTTGCGGGTGAGGGTGTACCGCTCGATCACCCGGGCTCGGGCGCGGCGCCCCAGTTCGGCGGTGAGCACCGGCTGCTCGCGCAGCACCGGCAGCAGGGTGCGCAGCTGGGTGGTGACCCCCTGGGTGCTGATCACGATCCCCGCGCCACCCTCCAGCACCTCGCCATCGGCCCCGGCGTCGGTGGCCACGCAGGCGGTTCCAGCCGCCATCGCCTCCAGCAGGGCCAGCGACAGCCCCTCCACCAGCGACGGCAGCAGGAAGACCTCCGCCAGCTGCAGCAGGGCGATCCTGCGCTCAACGCTGGCCTCGAAGCCCCACCACTCCACATCCGGTTCGCCGGGGTTCTGCAGGGAGGCCCGTAGGGGGCCATCGCCCACGATCACCAGCACGCAACCCGCAAGCCGCACCAAGCGCCAGGCCTTGAGCAGCGCCTCCAGGTTCTTCTCGGTGGTGATGCGGCCCATGTAGAGAAAAACCCGGCGGCCGGCGTAACGGCGGCGCAGGTCGCTGAGCAGCGGGCCCGGAGTCCGGGGGGCCGGCGACCAAAGGTCGGTGTCGACCCCATTGGGGATCACTGCCAGTCGCTCCCGCCGCACCCCCAGTCGCTCCAGCACCTCAGCCTGGAGCTCGGAGAACACGATCACCCGGTCGTAGCGGGCCAGGGAGGGGGCATAAAGCTGGTACGTGAGCTGCTGGGTGCCGGCGCTCAGGTTGCGCAGGCCGGCGTCGAAGGCGGGATGGAAGGTGGCCACCAGCGGCAATCCCAGCTGCTGACAGAGGTCGGGGAGCCGGAAATCGAGGGGAGAGAGGGTGAGGCTGGCGTGCACCAGGTCGGGCCGGATCCGCTCGAGGGATTCCCGCAGCTCCCGCTGGGCCCCGGGGGAGGGGATGGTGTAAACCTGCGACTTCACCAGGTAGGGGAGGGTGACTTCCGGCTCCTGCTCGGCCGCCCCGGCCCGCACGGCCACCGCCTGGGGCGAGCCCCCATCAGCCCGGACGAGGGGCGCCCCGAGCGGAGCGGCCGGGGTGTCGAAGTGGATGAAGTGCACTGCGTGGCCGCGGCGGCGCAGCGATTCGGTGGTGCTCAGGCCATAGGTCACGTTGCCGCAGAAGGGTGACTTCTTGCCCAGCCAGGCAATCTGAGCCACCGATCCACCAGCAATCAGTGGCAAAAGCTAGCAACGCCGCCAGGGTTGCTCGATCAGGGCGGCCAGTAGCGCCATCCCCGCCAGTCCCCAGAGCACCGGCAGCAGCCCGTAGCGGCTCACCACCGCCCCGGCCAGCACCAGCGGCAGGCTGAGGGCGATGTTGATCAGGTTGTTCTGCAGGCCGAACACCTTGCCCCGTTGCTCCTCGGGGGTGTCCTCCTGGATGGTGGTCTGGGCCGGGATGGCCAGCACCGCGGCCCCTACTCCCAGCAGGGCGCAGAGCGCAAGGGTGGGCACCAGGTGGCCCCGGACCTGCCCCAGCAGCACCAGGCAGCAGGCCACCACGCCAAGGCCGCTGCTGGCGAGCAGCCGGCGGCTGAACCGTTCCCCCATCTGGGCCACCGCCAGGGCCCCCAACGCCAGTCCGACGCCACTGGCGGCCAGGAGGATCCCGAACCCCGTGGGGCCCAGGCTCTCGATCGTGGCGGCCAGGCTGATGGCCAGCACGTAGAGGGCGGCCAGGAGGCTGTAGAGCAGCACCAGCTGGAGCATGGCGGCCCGCACGCTGCGCCGTTCGCGCAGCACCTGGAGCCCTTCCCCGATCTCCTCCCACACCGAAATGGCGCGGGGTATGCGGGTCGGCTCCTTGAGGGTGATGCCGGCGATGGCCACGGCCGCCAGGCCGTAGCAGAGCGGCAGCAGCACGAATTCACCCCCCGGAATCCCGACCTTGGCCAGACCCGTCTGCAGCAGCCGCAGCACCGGATCCCCCACCGCGAATCCCACGATCGTGGCGGCCATGCTGGTGGCCTGATAGACCGAATTCGCCGCCAGAAGCTGGCCCGAGGGCACCAGCAGGGGCAGCACGGCCTGTTCGGCGGGGGCGAAGAACTGGGTGAGCACCGATTCGAGGAACGTCATGCCCACCAGGGCCCAGTAGCCCCAGCTCAGCCCTAGCCACACCGGCCCCTCCAACAGGCAGAGGGGCGCCAGCAGCAGCAGGCCGCCCCGCAGGGCATTGGAGGCCACCATCACCTTGCGCTTCGGCCAGCGGTCGGCCCAGACCCCGGCCACCGTGCCCAGGAGGATCGCCGGGATGGTGTTGGCCACGTAGATGCCCGTGGCCATCAGGGTGATCACCTGGGCCCGGGTCTCCAGATCGATGCGGATCGCCGCCGCCGCATCCACTAACGCGGGATTGGCGGGGTTGTCCGTCACCCAGTACTGGGCGATCAGGAACACCATCAGCACGATGTAGAACTTGTCGGCCAGCTGGGAAAAGATCTGCCCCACCCATAGGCGTCGGAATTCCCCGCTGGCGAGCAAGGCCGCGATACCACCCTCCCCGCCCGTTGTCGTCGTGGCGGCACCCGTTGTCGCCGTCGGGGCACCCTGTGCCGTTTCGGATGCAGCGGTTGCCGGGCACCGGTCATCACCTGTCTGGCTCATGGCGGTTGGCGGTTCAACGGGCGGGCTCCCCGGGTTCGAAGCCGGCACGCAGCAGTCTGAAGGCCCGGGGGCGCCGGCTCAGGTGTTCGCCCCACCAGACCTCGATCAGTTCGAGGAGGTGCAGCCACACCCGCTCCGGTCCCAGCAGATCCCCGTCGCGGCGGCGGGGCGTGCTGGCCCGGGGCAGCCGCTGCAGCAGGGCCAGCTCCGAGGCATTGAGCACCACCCGGGCTCCCGCAATAGCCCCGATCGCCAGCCCCTCCTCGGGGAGGAGGCTGCAGCGCCAGTCCCAGTTCCCTACGGGAGGCTGCAGCGGTTCGCCGCTGCGGGCGCAGCTCTGCAGGGGTAGGGCGTAGCCCCCGAGGGCGAGCAGGTGCACACTCCCCTGCACCGCGAGCGCCAGGGCTTCGACGCGCTCCTGCCGCTCCCGCACCACGGCTTCCAGCCGCCGCAGATGGAGCAGCAGGTCGGCCAGCAGGCCCGGCACCGGATCCGCGCCCGGCACCAGGGCCAGGCCCAGCTCCATCAACCCCTGGGCCGCCGCGAGCGTCTCCAGACGCTCCCCGAGGGCTCCATGGCTATGCAGCACCTGCAGCTGCCGCACCCGTTTCAACTCGCCCCGGCCGCCGGCCTGGAGCCGCAGGAGGGTGAGGGGCACCGCCGCCGCCAGGCTGCTGCGGGGGCGTCGTGCCCCCGGCACCGCCAGCCGCACCACGCCCTCGGCCTCGCTGAGCAGGGTGAGCAGCCGGTCGTTTTCGCCGAGGGGGCGGCAGCTCATCACCAATCCCTCCAGCATCTGCTCCGGCAAGGCGCCTCCTCAGCCGGTCGGTCCGGCGGCAGGACCGCCCCGCCGCAGCGCCTGCATCAGGGCCACCCCCCGGCTGGTGCCCAGCCGCACGGCGCCGGCCTCCACCAGCTCCAGGGCCTGCTCCAGCGAGGCGATGCCGCCCGAGGCCTTGATGCCGGCCCGGCCCCGGGCCAGGGCCGCCAGTTGCCGCACCTGCGGCGCCGACACCGCAGGTCCAAAACCGCTGCCACTCTTGAGGAAGCGGGCACCGGCATCGAGGCTCACCTCCACCAGCAGGGCGAGGGCCTCCGGCTCGAGCCGGTCCATCTCCAGGATCACCTTCACCGGCAGACCCAGCTCCATGATCGGGGCTAGGTCGGCCAGCAGGCTGGTGCTGTCGCCATCGGCTAGGGCGCCGAAATCGGGCACCACATCGAGTTCATCGGCGCCGGCGGCGGCCGCCGCCTCCGCTTCAGCCCGCTTGATCGGGGCCGGCACCGCTCCGAAGGGGAAGCCCACCACGCTCACCAGCCGCACCGCATCGCCCGCCGGCAGGCGCTCGCGGGCCGTGGCCACCCAGCGGGAGGCCACGCACACCCCGGCGAAACCGAAGTGGCGGGCCTCATCGCAGCAGGTGAGCACCGCATCCCGGCCCCGGTGTGGATCGAGCAGGGCGTGGTCGATCAGGGGGGCGAGATCCGGAAGGTCACGGCTCATGCGTCCTTCGGCTGGATCACGCCGAAGCCCCCGTGGTTGCGCCGATACACCACCTGCACCTGGCCGCTGGCGGCATCGCGGAACACGTAGAAGTCATGGTCGATCAGATCCAGCTGGTGCAGGGCCTCCTCCAGCTCCATCGGCGGCATGGCGAAGTACTTGCGCCGCACCCCCCGGCTGGGGAGTTCGGCCTCCTTGCCGTCGGTGAGGCTCTTGCCGGCGGGCGGCAACGTGGCGGCGCCTGCTTCCTCGGCGGCGGCGGAGCGGTGCACGGGCCCCTGGGTGCGGTGCTGGATGCGGTCCTTGTAGCGGTTCAGCTGGCGGCTCAGCTTCGTGGCCACCATGTCGATGCTGGTGTAGAGATTTTCGCTGCGTTCCTGGGCGCGAATCACCAGGCCGTTGGCAAACACCGTGACCTCGGCCGTCTGCTGCGGTACCCGCGGGTTGCGGGCCACCGAGAGATGGACATCAGCCTCCTTCACCATCCCTTCGAAATGGTTGATGGCGCGGCTCAGCTTGGATTCGGTGTATTCGCGGATGGCGGGAGTGACATCCAGATTGCGGCCATGGATCAGCAGTTTCATGGAGGCCAACCGCCCCGCGGAACGTCAGAAGTCGCGGGGCGGTTGGCTGTTTCCACGCTAGGAACGGTGCCCGATGGACACCAGACGCGCCGCAATCCTTTATGAACCGCCCGGCCCGGTGCCCTTCCCCAGGGCCTGGGCTTGGCAGCGGCAGCTGCAGGAGCGCTTGCTGGCCGATCCAGAGGCTCCGGAGGCGGTGCTGCTGCTGGAGCATGAACCCTGCTACACCCTCGGTCGTGGGGCGAGCACCGCCCATCTGCGCTTCGATCCGGCCGCTCCGCCCCTGCCCCTCCATCGCATCGACCGCGGCGGCGAGGTGACCCACCACGCCCCTGGCCAGCTGGTGCTTTATCCGGTGCTCAACCTGCAGCGCCATGGTGCCGACCTGCATGGCTACCTGCGGGACCTTGAGCAGGTTGTGCTCGATCTGCTCGCCGAGCTGGATCTGCCTGGCGAGCGTTGCCCTGGCCGCACGGGGGTCTGGCTGGAGGGCCGCAAGCTGGCGGCGCTCGGGGTGGGCGCCCGCCGTTGGATCAGCCAGCACGGTCTGGCCCTCAATGTGGACTGCTCCCTGGAGGGGTTCGGGGCGATCGTTCCCTGCGGCATCGCCGACCGTCCGGTGGGGCGCCTGGCTGACTGGAGGCCCGATCTCACCGCCATCGCGGTGGCGCCGCGGTTGCTCGACCATTTCAGCCATCGGTTCGGCCTGGCCCTGCGCCAGCCCCTTCCCCACGAGGGGCTTGCTTGATGCCGGCGGCCCTAGGTGGTATCCCTGGCAGCGACGATCGGGGTTCCATGTCCCTAGCCGAGATCCATTGGGCCGCTGACGGCGCCGATCGCAGCGCCCTGGCCCTGCGGCACGACTGGTCCGACCTGCAGGGGCTCGAGCAGCTCTGGCCTCAGCTGGAGCACCGCCATGGCAATGATCCCGCCCTGGAGGCCCCTCACCTGCGGCCCCCGGTGACCCTGAGCTTCCGGCAGCTGCGGCAGGGCATCGAAACCGCCGCCAGCGGCTTCGCCAGCCTCGGGGTGGCCAGCGGCGATGTGGTGGCCCTGTTCGCCGAGAACGGTCCTCGCTGGCTGCTGGCCGACCAGGGGCTGATGCGCTCTGGGGCCGCCGACGCGGTGCGGGGAAGCGCGGCACCGGTGGAAGAGCTGCGTTACATCCTGGCCGATTCGGGCGCGATCGCTCTGGTGGTGGAATCGGCAGCTCTGCTGGAGCGGCTGGCCCTCGATGGCCCCGAACGCGCGCGGTTGCGGTTTGTGGTGGTGCTGGAGGGTGAGGTTCCGACCGGCTGGAGCTCCGCCCCGTCGGCCGAAGCCAGGAGCGCCGCCGGCGAAGGCGATGCCTCCACCTCCCGGGAGACCTCCCCCACCATCCCCTGCCTCGGCTGGGATCAGCTCCTGGAGAGGGGCGCTGCCCAGCCGCCGCCCCCCTGGCCCGAGGGAGGAGCCCAGCGCCTGGCCACCTTGCTGTACACCTCCGGCACCACCGGCGAACCGAAGGGCGTTCCCCTGAGCCACGCCAACCTTCTGCACCAGGTGCAGAACCTCGGCGTGGCGGTGGCACCCCAGGCGGGGGATCGGGTGCTCAGCATCCTGCCGATCTGGCACGCCTACGAGCGCAGCGCCGAGTATTTCCTCCTCGCCTGCGGCGCCTGCCAGACCTACACCGGCCTCAAAAACTTCCGAACCGATCTGCAGAAGGTGCGGCCCCAGTACATGATCAGCGTGCCACGGATCTGGGAGGCGATCTACGCCGGCTTTGAGGATGCGCTGGCCGCCATGCCAGCTTCACGGCGCCGCCTGCTGGAGCTGGGTCTGGCCAACAGCGGCCGCTTCCATCTCTGCCGCCGCCGGGCCCGTGATCTCACCCTCGCCCCGGAGGGTCCCGGGCCACGCCTGGCGGCCGCGGCTGAGGCGGCCCTGCGCTGGCCGCTCCATGGCCTGGCCGGAGCCTTGCTCTGGCCGAAGGTGCGCCAGCAGCTGGTGGGGGGGGAGCTGCGCACGGCCATCAGCGGCGGCGGGGCCCTGCCGATCCATGTGGATGGCTTCTTCGAGGCCGTGGGCATCGAACTGCTGGTGGGCTACGGCCTCACCGAGACCTCGCCGGTGCTCACCTGCCGGCGGCCCTGGGCGAACCGCCGCGGCAGTGCCGGCCGGCCGCTTGAGCACACCGCCCTGAAGATCGTGGATCCCGAGAGCCGCCGCACCCTGGCGCTCGGGGAGCGGGGCCTGGTGCTGGCCCGGGGTCCCCAGGTGATGGCGGGCTACTTCGGCAAGCCCGAGGCCAGCGCTAAAGCGATCGATGCCGGGGGCTGGTTCGACACGGGTGATCTCGGCCTGCTGATGGCCGACGGCAGCCTGGTGCTCACCGGTCGCGCCAAGGACACGATCGTGCTGAGCAGCGGCGAGAACATCGAGCCAGGCCCCCTGGAGGAGGCCCTGGCGGCTTCCCCCCTGGTGGAGCAGGTGATGCTGGTGGGGCAGGACCGCAAGCAGCTCGGTGCCCTGCTGGTGCCCCGGGCTGAGCCCCTGGAGGCCTGGGCCGGGGCCCAGGTCGATGGCGCCGATCCGGCCCTGTTGAAGGCCCTCACCCGCGACTGCAACCGGGTGCTGGCTGCCCGGCCGGGGTCGCGGCCCGATGAGCGGCTGGCGGGGGTGGCCCTGGTGGCGCCGTTCACGATCGAGAACGGGCTGCTCACCCAGACCCTTAAACAGCGGCGCGACCGCATCACGGCCCGGGATCAGGCCGCCATCGCCGCCATCTACGGCGAGGCCTGAGGGAGTCTCGGAGGAACGGCCATCCGCCCTGGCTGCCGGTTGACCCCTGAGCGACCGGCTGACAGCCTGGGCGCTGCAATTCTCCTCCCATGGCCGACGGCAGCTCCATCACGATCAAGCGGAACATCACCGTGAGGGCTGTGGTCACGCCCCGTTGGAAGGAGGATGCCGAGCGCGAACTCAGCGGTGCCCTGGCCAACCTCGACCAGCAGCTGGCCCAGCTGGAACAGGAGGGTCAGCAGGTGATCGATGAGATCCGCCGCCAGAGCGCCAATCCCCTTGATCCCCGCGTCTCGGAGCAGGTGGGTTCGGTGCAGCAGCAGGTGGCTGCCAAGCGGGCCGAGCTCGAGGAGCAGAAGCGCCAGATCCTCGAGCAGCAGCGCCAGGTGCGTGACCTGGAGTTTGAGCAGGTGGTGGAGCAGGGCCAGATCGAGAGCTTCTGCGATGTGAATGTCGGCGACAACCTGGTGCAGAAGCTCCAGGCAGCCGTGCTGGTGCGCGATGGCGTGATCGAAGCGATCGAGACCCCCTCCTGAGCCCGACCGCAGGCACCTGGTCGGGTTCCTGCCGAAGTGGATGGTCCCGACCCCGGAAACTCCTGGGTCGGGTTTTTCATTGAGCTTTTGAACGGTTTCCTCCAGCAGGTGCGACTGGCTTGTGGTCTCGCTTGTGCCGGGCCGTCCCGGGAGCTTGAGCACCTTCTGGATCCTCGCAGCGGAGGACTGGGCCGTGCCGCGAGCCCGCTGGGACGCCCTGGGCCGATGACAGGGGCCGATGAAAAGAAGAGTCACGAGGGTCAGGCCGGCCTTCCAGGTGTGGCTCCCGGACGCCTGACCCGTGGCACGGCGGCTGAGCGGGCCCCGCCATGCCGGTAAGGGCCCGTCTGGCATGGAAGTCGGGGCAACGAGCCGCGTAAACTCCCCCCCAATCCCGCGGGACCTTCACGTTGGCCACCCACGAAATTTTCATGCCCGCCCTTAGCTCCACCATGACGGAGGGCAAGATCGTGGAATGGCTTAAGAAACTCGGTGACAAGGTCGAACGGGGTGAGTCGGTGCTCGTGGTCGAGTCCGACAAGGCCGACATGGATGTGGAGTCGTTTAACGAAGGCTTTCTGGCCGCTGTGCTGATGCCCGCCGGGGGCACGGCGCCGGTGGGCGAAACGATCGGGTTGATCGTGGAGACCCAGGCCGAGATCGCCGAGGTGCAGGCCAAGGCCCCCGCTGCCCCGGCGGCCGCTCCGGCTCCCGCAGCCGCCACTCCTGCGGCTCCCGCTCCCGCCCGGGCACCCGTGGCCGCCGCACCCGCCCCAGCGCCGGCCGCGCCCGCCGCTCCGGCACCCCCGGCCCCGGTGCTGGCCGTGGCAGCCCCCTCGGCCAACGGCAACGGCCGGGTGGTCGCCAGCCCCCGGGCCCGCAAGCTCGCCCAGCAGCTCGGGGTGGCCCTGGAAGCCCTGAGGGGTAGCGGTCCCCACGGTCGTATCCAGGCCGAGGACGTGCTCGCCGCCACCGGCCAGCCGGTGAGCGTGCCCTGGGTTGCCGAGGGATCGGGTCCCGCCGCGGCCCCGGCGGCCAGCAGCGTTGCTGCCCCCGCCGCGCCGGCCGCCTCCGCGGGTCAGGCCTTCGGCCGCCCTGGCGACACCGTGGCCTTCAACACGCTCCAGCAGGCGGTGAACCGCAACATGGTGGCCAGCCTGCAGGTGCCCTCGTTCCGGGTGGGCTACACCATCACCACCGACAAGCTGGATGCCTTCTACAAGCAGGTGAAGGCCAAGGGCGTCACGATGACGGCCCTGCTGGCGAAGGCTGCCGCCGTGACCCTGGCCCGCCATCCCCAGGTGAATGCCGCCACCACCGAGGCCGGCATGGCCTATCCCGCCGCCATCAACGTGGCGATCGCCGTTGCCATGGAGGATGGCGGCCTGATCACGCCGGTTCTGGCTGCCGCCGATCGCACCGACCTCTACAGCCTCTCCCGCTCCTGGGCCGATCTGGTGGAGCGGGCCCGCGCCAAGCAGCTCAAGCCCGACGAGTACAGCACCGGCACCTTCACCCTCTCCAACCTCGGCATGTTCGGGGTGGATCGCTTCGATGCGATCCTGCCGCCCGGCACCGGCGCGATTTTGGCGGTGGCCGCCTCCCGGCCCACGGTGGTGGCCGGCAAGGATGGCTCGATCAGCGTGAAGCGGCAGATGCAGGTGAACCTCACCTGCGACCACCGCACGATCTATGGGGCCGATGCCGCCGCCTTCCTCAAGGACCTGGCCCAGCTGATCGAGACCAATCCGGAAAGCCTGGCGCTCTGAGTTGGACCGCCTCGCGCGTCCCCCCAGCGGCGTGGCACCGGATCGGCTGTTGCCTTGAGGGCCCACCATCCCCTGCCCATGACCAGCAAGGTTCCTGAACCCTGGGATCTGGATACCGGCTCCACCGATCCGGCCGATCTCAGCCTTTCGAGCTACAGCTACGACCTGCCCGAGACCTCCATCGCCCAGCGGCCGGTGGAACCCCGGCACGCTGCCCGGATGCTGGCGGTGGCTCCCTTTGCTTCCGCCACCCAGGAGTCCGCTGGGCCGCGCCATCTCACGGTCTGGGATCTCCAACACGCGTTGCGTCCCGGCGATCTGCTGGTGGTGAACAACACCCGGGTGCTCAGGGCCCGGCTCCATGCCCGGCGGCCCAGTGGCGGTGTGGTGGAGCTGCTGGTGCTGGAGCCCGCCGGCCTGGCCACCCCCCTGGCGGACGGGATCGCGCCAGGTCCCTCCGACTGGCTCTGTCTTGCCCGACCGGCCCGGCGCCTCCGGCCGGGGGAGGTGCTGCAGCTCCAGCAAGGCAATCAACCCCCCGTGCCGCTCGCGATCGTGGCGGTGGATGGGGCCAGCGGAGGCCGGGTGGTTCGCTTCCCCCCCGACTGCACCAGCCCCGAGGCGATCGAAGCCCTGCTCGAGCGCTATGGGGAGATGCCCCTGCCCCCCTACATCCGCCAGCACGATCCCTCCGACCAGGAGCGCTACCAGACCCGCTTCGCCAGCCGCCCCGGCGCGGTGGCCGCCCCCACCGCCGGCCTGCATCTCAGCGATGAGCTGCTGGCCGCCCTGGAGGCCCGCGGTGTGCGTCGCGCCAGCATCACCTTGCATGTGGGCCTGGGTACGTTCCGCCCCGTCGAGACCGAGGACCTCAGCCAGCTCACCCTCCACAGCGAATGGGTGGAGGTGGATCAGGAGCTGGTGGAGGCGGTGGAGGCGTGTCGCCGGCGGGGCGGCCGGGTGATCGCCATTGGCACCACCAGCGTGCGCAGTCTGGAAGGGGTGGCAGCCCTCCACGGAGGGCGATTGGCGCCCTACGCCGGTTCGGTGAATCTGGTAATTCAGCCCGGGTTCCGCTTCACCGTGGTGCAGGGCCTGCTGACCAACTTCCACCTGCCGAAGAGTTCTCTGCTGCTGCTGGTGAGCGCCCTGATCGGCCGCCGCCAGCTGCTCGCCCTCTACGGGCAGGCGATCGCAAGCGGCTATCGCTTCTACTCCTATGGCGATGCCACGTGGATCGCACCGGAGGCTGTCCTGCCCTCCGCCCGCCCCGCCATTCCACCGGGATCCGGGGAGGCCGGTGCGGCTGGGTTCAGTGGGTGAAGCTGTAGGCAATACCCGCCAGCACGAAGGCCACGAAGATCATCTCCAGCAGGTCGGGCCCTTCTTGGTTGATCATCGCTGGCGCATCGGGAGGGGGAAGCGGAGAAGCCGGCCGGGAGAATCCATCACATGGGAGGCAGTTTGCCATCGCGGTCGGGTCGAATCCTTTTCTCGAATCGATCCGCCCCAGGCAGCCAGAGGGCGAAGAGCAGCAGGGCGATCGCCAGGGGCTGGCCACGCTCGCTGCTGATCACGGCCAGCATGGAGGCGGCGCTCAGCATGCGTAGGCAAAGGGCCCAGACCTCGTCGAGTTCGCTGTTGCTGCGGGCCAGAAGGATCCAGGCCGCAAGCAGAAGCAACAGGTCGACCAACAGGTCCATGGGGTCTCCGCCCTGGCGTGATCATGGCGTTCCAACCTAGGCACCGGGGCCGCCAGCACCATGCCCTGATCCGCATCCACGAAAAAACCCCGCTGATGCGGGGTCGGGGCGGCACCGGTGGTGCGGCTGGCGATTCAGGCCCAGCTGCAGGACGTCAGGAGGCCAGGTTGGCGGCCACGAAATCCCAGTTCACCAGTTTGTCGATGAAGGTGGTGATGTAATCCGGGCGGCGGTTCTGGTAGTCGAGGTAATAGGCATGCTCCCAGACGTCCATGGTGAGCAGTGCTTTCTGACCGTGGGCCAGGGGCAGGTCGGCGTTGCCGGTCTTGGTCACCTTGAGGGTGCCGCCATCGAGCACCAGCCAGGCCCAGCCGCTGCCGAACTGGGTGGCGCCGGCCGCCTTGAACTGCTCCACGAAGGCCTCGAAGCTACCGAAATCGGCATTGATCTTCTCGAGCAGGGCTCCGCTTGGGCTACCGCCGCCGCCAGGCTTGATGCCCTGCCAGTAGAAGGTGTGGTTCCACACCTGGGCGGCGTTGTTGAACACGCCGGCCTTCCCAGCATCACCGGCCACCGCCAGGATCGTATCTTCCAGGCTCTTGCCTTCCAGATCGGTGCCCGCCACGAGGTTGTTGAGGTTGGTCACGTAGGCGTTGTGGTGCTTGCCGTGGTGGAACTCCAGGGTCTGGCGGGAGATGTGGGGCTCAAGCGCGTCCAGGTCGAAGGGCAGCGCGGGCAGCTGGTGAGCCATGGTTGGGGGG
>Ga0310334_100205_pt1 | contig 17819 bp, 12 predicted proteins | sample LakMicMIDCLREDC7_FD_195548 | JGI IMG/M metagenome (GOLD analysis project Ga0310334, IMG submission 195548) | Enriched freshwater cyanobacterial communities from Lake Michigan, Michigan, United States - MI23.DCL.RED.C7 (v2) (version 2) | ecosystem: Environmental > Aquatic > Freshwater > Lake...
CCATGGCCCCATCCGATCCCGCTGCCAGCGCCGCGGCTCCCCCCACCCCCGGACCAGCGAATCCTGCGGCCCTGCCGGCCCGAATCCTGGTGGTGGGAGGCGGCGGCCGAGAAAACGCCCTGGGCTGGGCCCTGGCCCGCTGCCCCGGCGTGGAGGCGGTGTGGATCGCCCCGGGGAACGGAGGCACGGCGGGCCTACCGGGCTGCGAGGTGTTGGCGATCGCCGAAGGCGATGGGGAGGCCCTGGCGGCTGCCTGCCGGGAGCGGGCGATCGATCTGGTGGTGGTGGGGCCGGAGTCGCCCCTGGCGGCGGGGCTGGCTGATCGGCTGCGGAGCGAAGGGTTTGCGGTGTTCGGCCCCGGCGCCGACGGCGCCCAGCTCGAGGCCAGCAAGCAGTGGGCCAAAGCCCTGATGGTGGAGGCGGGCATCGCCACCGCCGGCTACTGGAGTGCCTCCAGCCGCCAGGAGGCCCTGGAGCTGCTGGAACGGCTCAACCGGCCCCTGGTGGTGAAGGCCGATGGGCTCGCTGCCGGCAAGGGGGTGACCGTGGCGGCCAGTGTGGAGGAAACACGGGCGGCGATCGAGGAGGTGTTCGACGGGCGCTTCGGCGCGGCGGGCGCCTCGCTGGTCCTGGAGGAACCGCTGAACGGCCCAGAGGTGTCGGTGTTTGCCCTCACCGACGGCCGAACGATGGTGCTGCTGCCCCCCGCCCAGGACCACAAGCGCATCGGCGAAGGCGACACCGGCCCCAACACCGGCGGCATGGGGGCCTACGCCCCGGCGCCCCTGCTCGACGCGGCGGACCTGGAGGCGGTGCGCCGCAACGTGCTGGAGCCCACCCTGACGGCCCTGCGCAGCCGTGGCATCGACTACCGCGGCGTGATCTATGCCGGCCTGATGCTCACCGCCAGCGGCCCCCAGGTGATCGAGTTCAACTGCCGCTTCGGCGATCCCGAATGCGAAACCCTCATGCCCCTCCTGGGACCTGAGCTGGCGGCGGTGCTGCTGGCCTGTGCCCAAGGGAACCTGACCGCGGCCCCGGCCCTGACGATCGCGCCCGGCTGCAGCGCCTGCGTGATCGCCGCCGCCGCCGGTTACCCGGGGGAGGTGCGCCGGGGCGACACCATCCATGGCGCTGTGGAGCCCAGCGACACCCTCCAGCTCTTCCATGCCGGCAGCCGCCGGGAAGCGGATGGCCGCTGTGTGACGGCGGGGGGGCGGGTGCTGGCGATGGTGGCCCAGGCCGACGACTTCGATGCGGCCTTCGAGGGCGCTTACGCCGCTCTGCACAGGGTGAGCTTCGAAGGCATCACCTACCGGCGTGACATCGGCCACCAGGTGCGTCGCCGGCCGAGCAGCCCGCCTACCTGATGACCCCTTCCTCCCCATCCTCCATGGCCGATCCCGGTGGAACCGACAGCGCCACCGGATCTGCCCAGCCCGGCGACACCAGCGCCCCATCCCTGAGCTGGCCTGCCTCCGCCACCGCCGCCGCGGCAGCCCGCCGTGGTCCGGCCTGGCTGGAAGCCCTGGCCCGCTGGTGGGCCGAATTCAGCCTGCAGACCAAACTGCTGGCGGTCGCCACCCTGGTGGTGAGCCTGCTGATGACAGGCATCACCTTCTTTGCCCTCAACGGCATCCAGCAGGACGCCCGCATCAGCGACACCCGCTACGCCCGCGACCTGGGCCTGCTCCTCACCGCCAACGTGACGCCCCTGGTGGCCCAGGGCGATGACCGGGAGCTGGCGGCGGTGGCGGAGCGCTTCTGGCAATCCAGCCGCAGCCTCCGCTACATCGTGTTCGCCGATGCCGATGGCGTGATCTACCTCGGCATCCCGATGGGCAACGGCGGTGAAGGCACCCCGGCGGCGGGGGAACAGCTGCTGAGCCGGCGCCTGGAGCTGCCACCCGACCTGCCGCGCCGGCCCGACAACCCGCTGATCCGCCAGCACCTCACCCCCGATGGGCAGGTCACCGATGTGTTCGTGCCGATGGTGAGCGGCGATCGCTACCTCGGCGTGGTGGCGCTGGGCATCAACCCCAACGAAACCCTGTTGGTGAGTTCGGCCCTCACCCGGGAGGTGACGGTGGCGGTGTTCGTGTCGATCTGGGTGCTGGTGATCCTTGGCTCAGTAATCAATGCCCTCACGATCATCCGGCCGGTGAAGGAACTGCTGCGGGGGGTGCGCTCGATCGCCGGCGGCAACTTCGAAACCCGCATCGCCATGCCGGTGGGTGGGGAACTGGGCGAATTGCTGCAGGGTTTCAACACGATGGCCTCCCAGCTGGAGGTCTACAAGGCGGCCAACATCGAGGAACTGCGGGCCGAGCAGGTCAAGCAGCAGTCGCTGATCGCCACCATGGCCGATGGAGCCGTCCTGCTCGATGCCGAGGGCCGCATCGTGCTGGTGAATCCCACCGCCCGCCGGCTGTTCCGCTGGGAGGCCCGCAATCTCGTCGGCAACGAGGTGATCGGCGAGCTTCCCGACCGGCTGGCGATGGAGCTGGCCGGCGCTCTGCAGAACCTGATCAGCAGCGAGCGCGAGAGCACGGATGTGCGCTGCAGCTTCGGGGAGCCGCCGCGCACCCTGCGCATTGTGCTCCAGTCGGTGCGCGATGCCAGCGGCGAGGTGCTCAAAGGCATCGCGATGACGATCCAGGACCTAACGCGGGAGGTGGAACTCAACGCCGCCCAGAGCCGCTTCATCAGCAATGTGTCGCACGAACTGCGCACGCCACTGTTCAACATCAAGAGCTACGTCGAAACCCTGCACGACTACAACGACCAGCTCAGCGATGAGCAGAAGCAGGAATTCCTCGGCATCGCCAACGCCGAGACCGACCGGCTGACGCGGCTGGTGAACGACGTGCTCGATCTCTCCCGGCTCGAATCCGAGCGGGTCTGGGAGCTGGAGCCGCTCGAGGTGGGGACGGCCATCGAGCAAACCCTGCGCACCTACCGCCTCAACGCCGGTGACAAGGGGGTGGACCTCGGGTTTGAAGCCGATCCCCAGCTGCCCCGCGTTCTGGGCAACTGGGACCTGCTGCTGCAGGTGTTCGACAACCTGGTGGGGAATGCCCTCAAGTTCACCCCACCCGGCGGCGCCCTGAAGCTGCGGGCCTATCCCTGGCCCGATCAGTGCGTGATCGATCCAGACAGCGGCCCGGGCGACAACCCCAACTGCGCCCTCACCTCTCCCCTGCCACGGCTGCGGATCGAGATCGCCGACAGCGGCTGCGGCATCGCCACCGCCGACCAGGAGCGGATCTTCGAGCGCTTTTACCGGGTGGAGAACGCTGTCCACACCGAAGCAGGCACCGGCCTCGGTCTCTCGATCGTGCGCGGCATCCTCGAGAAACACGGCACCCGGGTCAGCATGGCCAGCGAGAGCGGCGTGGGCACCACCTTCTGGTTCGACCTGCCGCTCGAGCACTCCGACTCCGACGAACTGGCCCTGCAGGCGGAGCGGCGTGGCTACGACCGGGCCCACGAAGGCGGACTCCAGAGTCTAAGAAGCTAAGCCGGGGCTATTCGCCTCAGGCGATGGGGCGCCCCGGGAGCCGACGGGCGGGGCAAGAATCGGAGATAAGCCAACCCGCCTTTGGATGCGTCCTCGCCTGCGTCTGCCCCCATGGCCCGTCACCTCGGGCTGGCTCCGCTGGCTGCTACCTCCCGGGACGGCCAAAGGGGGCAGGCCCCTGGGCCCCGCCCTGCTGCTCTCCCTGCTGCCCTGCGGCCTGGTGCTGGGCCTGGTGATGCTGCCGATCCAGGGATTCTCCGCCCTGGGCTTCCTGCTCCAACGCCAGTGGCAGGCGGGGATTCCTGGCCTCTTTGATCCCGTGTTGCCCCTGGGGGTGGCCTGCGGCACCCTGACGGTGCTCGCCCTGGCCTGGGGTCCCCTGGCGCCGGGCCGCGGCGGTGGCCTCAGCGGTGTGGAGGCCCTGCAGCGCCAGCCCCTTGCTGCCGAAGGGCAAGAGCGGGCCCTGGTGGGCCTGAGGGGGCCGGCCCAGCTGGCCAGGCTGGTGCTGCTGGCCCTGACTCACCTGGCCGGCCTGGCGGTGGGCATCGAATCCCCCGCCGCCTCCTTCGGCGCTTCCACCCTGCTGGCCCTGCGGCGCCGGCTGCGGGTCCTGCAGGCGCTGCCCCTGCCCTTGGCGGCGGCGGTGGGCGCCGGGGCAGGTCTGGCGGCGGCATTCCGCTCCCCCCTGCTCGGGGCGACCTATGCCCTGGAGGAGCTGAGCGCCGAGCGGGGACTTCCCGTGGTGCTGCCCACCTTGCTCCTGGGGGGAGTCGGCACCCTGGTGACCAGCGACCTGGGGAACCCGGCCCGGCTGCAGACGCTGCAGGTGGGGCAACCACCCCTGATCCTGCTGCCCTGGGCCCTGATGCTCACCCTGGCCGCGGCCTTACTGGGGGTGCTCTTCCTGCGGCTTCTGGTCGCCCTCACACCCCGGCTGCAGGGGATGCTGCGCAACCACTTCCTCCCCACCGCGCTCGCCCTGGCCATGCTGCTCGGTCTGCTGGCCCAGCTCAGCGGTGGGCTCAGCCTTAACGATGGCTCCCTCGCCCTCGGCCCGGCCCTGGCCGGACAGGGCACCGTCCCCCGCTGGGCCTTGCTGCCGCGGCTGATCAGCCCGTTGCTGGCCCTCGCTGCCGGCGCCCCCGGCGGCCTGATGCACGACTGCATGACGCTCGGCGCCGTGTTCAGCGGCGCCCTGGTGCAGCGGATGCCCCCGGATCAGCAGGCGATGCTCGTGGCCGTCGGTGCCACGGCGGTGTTCAGCGCCGCTTGCCGCACACCCCTGTTCAGCGCGGTGTTCGTCTTCATCCTGCAGAACAACGCCCAGCTCTTTCCCTGGCTGCTGATCAGCAGCGCCCTGGCAGCGGCGATCGGAACGGCCTTCGGCGGCCCCCCCTGGACCGGGGGGGACCAGCTGGCCCCCGAAGGCCTCACACCAGCAGCAGACGGTCGAGGAAGGCCGACCAGCTCAGCCGACCATCCACCGCAGCGAACAGATGGCGCTCCTCCTGGGGATTAAGGGGCGGCTGGCCGACGCTGCCTAAGAGGCGCCTCAGCTCGGCGGGATCGAGCTGGTCATCACCATTCACATCGACTGGCATCAGGTAGCGCATCAGCCGCTCCTCGCCCTCGCTCATCCGCCGCAGCCGCAGCATCAGGGCCGTGAATTCGTCCTCATCCACGGCGCCGTCGCCATCCAGATCCATGGCCACCAGCAGCTGGCGCAAGCGCTGGAACAGGCTGCGGTTCACCAGATCGGCCTGGCCGCCGCGGCGCCGCTGCATCAGTCCGGTGGCCAGTTCTGCCACGCTCAGGCGGCCGTTGCCATTGCGATCGAGCTGGCGGTAGAGCCGCCGCAGTTCGCTGGCAGCCTCCCGTTCCAAGGCATCACCGGACGCGCTGGCCAGGGCCGAAGGAACGAAATGGTGACGCCCCCCCACCACAGCGCGCAGGCGATGGCGGAAATCCCCGAGCAGGGAACGGCTCACCTCGTAGCGGCGGCGATGCTCCTCGGGGGTGTAGATCGCGTGCAGCGCAACGGGCAGCAGCGAGTGCAGCGACCAGCGGATCACCAGCATCATCGCCAGGGTGGCGACGATGAAGGGGAGCTGGAGCAGGGGAAAACCGGGCGCCAGGGCCCGGGCCAGCAGAGCGGAGAGGCCAGGGGTGATCAGGCTGGCCGCCGCCGCCCCCATCAGGCCCACCGCCACGCTCAAGCGGGTCGGTGCGTAGAAGGTGCCGCCAATCGCCATGGCGGTGAGCACGCCGTTGTAACTCCACAGGCCCACCGCCACCGCCTCGGGGGTGGCCCCGATCAGCAGGCCCGTGATGGCCGCCACGGCCCCCCCCAGCAGACCCACCAGGGCCGCCAGCGGGCTTGCCACGGCCGTGGCAAGCAGCACCAGCACCCCAGGCAGCAGACCGGGGCAGAACAGCACCTGGCCGAAACCATGGGGCAGGGCCAGCAGCAGGGCCTCAAGCACGCCGCTGCCGCCCTGCAGGGCGGGATGTTCAGCCAGCTGGAGGTCGGGATGGTTGAGGCTGGCCACCAGATCGAGCAACAGCCAGGTCACCAGGCAGAAGGGAAGGGTGAGCGGCGGCAGGCCCACCACCCGGAAAACCCAGCGGCCCAGGCCATGCAGCAGCACGGTGGTCACGATGGCGCCGGCGATCACCACCACCAGCCAGGCCAGCAGGGCGGTGTCGGGGCCGACATGGGCGAAGGCCGCCACCGCCGCCCCCGCTAGGGCCCCGTTGAAGCCGTAGATGCCGTTGCTCCAGGCCGTGGGTTCGGCTTCGATGGCGCGGGCGGTGAGGTTGGCCGTCACGGTGCCCACCACGGCGAAGAGGGCCATCCAGGGGGACTGGAGCAGCAGGGCCAGCAACAGCAGCAGGCCGCTCACCGGGTTGTTGATGAAGATCACCTGGCCCAGCCCGCGCAAGGCGCTCAGCAGCGCGGCCGGAAGCCCCGCCTGCCCCCAGCGCCGCTCGAGCCAGGGAAGCGTGCCACCGGTGGGTAGCAACCGCTGCAGGGCCGAACCATCCGGAACCCTCCCCCCGCTCCGGGGGCCGGGCCCGGCCTCGGGCTGGAGAAAGGCGCGGAGCAGGGAATATCCGTCGGGAGCGGAATCGCTGGCGGGGCTGGACATCACGGATGCCGAAGGGCAGAACGGGACCCGGCCGAAACCGGGGCTGGGCCCATGGTGGCGAGGGAGCACGGCGGTGGCATCGTCTCAGCGCAGGCAGGCCATCGGGTGGCGCGGCGTGAGATCCAGGGCGCGGGCGACGCCGGGATGGCACACAGAGCCGTTCACCGTGTTGAGGCCGGAAAGCAGCTCGGGCCGGTCGGTGACCGCCTCAGCCAGGCCCCGGCCGGCCATCACAAGGATGTAGGGCAGGGTCACGCTCACCAGGGCCTCGGTGGAGGTGAAGGGCACGGCGCCGGGCATGTTGCCCACCGCGTAGTGCTGCACGCCGTGAATGGTGACCACCGGGTCGGTGTGGGTGGTTTCGCGGCTGGTGGCGATGCAGCCCCCCTGGTCGATCGCCACATCCACGATCACCGATCCCGGCTTCATGCGGCGCACCAGCTCCTCATCCACCAGGGTGGGGGCGCGGCCGCCGGGCAACAGCACGGCGCCGATCAGCAGGTCGGCCCCGGGCACCAGCCGCTCGATCAGGGCGCTGCTGCTCACCAGGGTGACCATGCGACCGCGGCGGTCCGACTCCAGCACCCGCAGCTTTTGGGGCGAGCGATCCAGCAGGAACACCTCCGCATCCATGGCGGCGGCGATCCGGGCGGCGTTCCAGCCCACCGTGCCGGCGCCCAGCACCACCACCCGGGCCGGGCGCACACCGGTGCAGCCCCCCATCAGGATGCCGCGGCCGCCATGGGGCTTCTCCAACAGGTGCGCCCCCACCTGGGCCGCCAGCCGGCCGGCCACCTCGCTCATCGGCGCCAGCAGCGGCAGGCTGCCGTCTTCGAGCTGCACGGTTTCGTAGGCCAGGGCCGTGGTGCCCGCCTCCAGTAGAGCGCGGCCCACCTCCGGGTAGGCGGCGAGATGGAGGTAGGTGAACAGCACCAAATCAGGCCGGAGGAAACCGAATTCCTCGAGCTGGGGCTCCTTCACCTTCACCACCAGGTGGGCGGCCCAGGCCTCCTCGCGGCTTACCAGCCGGGCCCCCGAGGCGCGGTAGTCGTCGTCGGCGATGCCGACCCCATGGCCGGCGCCTGCTTCCACCCGCACCTCCATCCCTTGGCTCACCAGCTCCCGCACGCCGTCTGGGGTGAGGGCCACCCGCTGCTCATCGCGCTTGATCTCGGTGGGCACACCGATCGTGGCCATCGGTGAGACCAGGGGAGCCGCCAGGCCGGGGGGTGCCATGGGCGAAGTCAAAGGCTGTGCCTTGACCCTAGATCCGCCGGAGTCCGGCGGCTGCAGCGGGGGATGCCGGGTCTGTCGGAGAGCTCGGCCGCCGGGGATCCGCGGACGTGTCTGCTGGCCTGTTTGTTGTGGTGAGTCGGCTCCCGATCAACGCTGAGCCCCGCCGCGCCTATCCCCCCGCCGCGATCGGGAACCTCCAGCCGCTGCCGAAGGCCCGACCGCTCACCTTGAGGGCCGGCGGGGCCTGGCGGCGTTTGAACTCGGCGCGCCTGAGCAGGGTGGCCACCCGCTCCAGCAAGGCCGGGTCGGCCCCCGCGGCCACCAGCTGCTCCGGGCTGGCCAGGTCCTCCACCAGCGCCTTGAGGATCGGATCAAGAACGGCGTAATCGGGCAGCGAATCGCTGTCGCGCTGATCGGGGCGGAGCTCGGCGCTGGGGGGCTTGCTGCGGATCGCCGCGCCGATCAGCTCCCCTGCGGCGGGCAGGCCCAGGGCGGCGCGGCAGGCGGCGGACTCCGGCGCATCGAGCCACGCGCAGAGCCGGAACACGGTGGTCTTGTAGAGGTCGCCGATCACGGCCAGGCCGCCATTCATGTCGCCGTAGAGGGTGCAGTAGCCCACTGCCAGCTCCGATTTGTTGCCGGTGGAGAGCAGCAGCTGGCCCTCCTGGTTGGCCACCGCCATCAGCAGGGTGCCCCGCAGCCGCGACTGCAGGTTTTCGGCGGTCAGCCCGGCCGGAGGTGCCCCAAGCGCCGGGGTGAGGGCGCCCTCCATCGCCTCCATCAGCGGCGCGATCGGCACCGTGCCCAGCGCCAGGCCCAGCCTCCCCGCCAGATCGTCCGCATCGGTCAGGGAGCCCTCCGAGCTCCAGGGGGAGGGCATGCGCAGCGCCCGCACCCGACCAGCACCGAGGGCGGCGCAGGCGATCACCGCCACCAGGGCCGAATCGATGCCGCCGCTGAGTCCGAGCAGAGCGCCACGAAAGCCGCACTTGCGGGCGTAGTCGCGCACGCCAAGCACCAGGGCCCGAAGCAGCTGCTCGGGTGCCTCAGGTTCGATCAGGGGAAGTGCAGGGAGGAGGGGTGCGGGCGGGGTGGTGGACGCCTGCAGGGCATGGAAATTGGAGGGAACTGGCGGATCAAACCGCTCGGAGGGTGCCTGTTGCAGCGAAAGCGGCGCAGCAGCGGAGCCCTGCGGGGCTGGGGATACGACGGAGTCCGGCGGAACCGGGATCTCAGCGGCGCCCTGGGGAGCGACCGGATCCCAGACCCTGAGATCCTCCGCCGACCAGGCCTGCTGCAGCACCACCTGCCCGGCCGCGTCCACCACGAAGCCGGCACCATCGAACACCAGGTCGTCGTTACCGCCCACCTGGTTCACGTACACCACCGGCACCCCGAGCCGGGTGGCGGCCCGGGCCGCCAGGCGGCGCCGCAGCGCGGCCTTGCCCTGGCCGAAGGGGGAAGCCGAGAGATTCAGCAGGAGATCCAGGCGTTGGGCCTGCAGATCGGCGATCGGATCGGCGCCCGCCAGGCGATGGCCCTGCAGCTCCTCCTCCACCCAGAGGTCCTCGCAGATGGTGAGGCCCAGCCGCCAGGTGCGGCCGTCGCCGCTCAGCTCCAGCAGCGATGGCGCCTCGGCGGGACGGAAGTAACGGCGCTCATCGAACACGTCGTAGCTGGGCAGCAGCCGCTTGCGGCCCACCACCCGCCAACCGCCGGCCTCCACCAGGGCCACGGCGTTGTAGAGCGACGGCCGCTCGGAACCGGGGATCGGATCCACCATGCCCACCAGCACCGCGATCCCTGCGGGCAGGTCAGCCGCCAGATTCTCCAGGGCCCGTCTCTGGGCCTCGATCAGGGAGGGACGCAGCAACAGGTCGCGGGGGGGATAGCCCCAAAGGGAGAGCTCCGGGGTGAGCACCAGCCGCGCCCCCGCCCCCGCGGCCCGGCGGCAAGCGGTGAGGATTCGCTCGCCATTGCCCGCCAGATCGCCCACCAGGGCATCGAGCTGGGCGAGGGCCAGGCGCATCAGAAACGGTCGGGTGGGGGGGGCGGCCCTTGCAGACCGTAGAGATTGTGCTCCAGCAGCACCGGCCGCAGGGCCAGGGGCACCTCCTGCAGCGGATCGGCGGCGGCCACCTGCCCGCGCACCCGGCTGCTGGCGGTGGCCGGCACCTGCAGATCGAGCAGCTCGATGCAAGCGCCGATCCGCCGCAGGGCCTCGAGCTCCCCATCGCGCAGGGGCCAGCCGCCCCGGGGTGCGATCGCGAGCCGGCAGGCCCCGAGCAGCCGAGAGGCCTCGCGCCAACGGGGAATCTGGGCCACCAGATCGCTACCCACCACGAACACCAGCGGCTCGCCGGGCCAGCGCTGTGCCGCCCGCTCGAGGGTCTCGATCGCCCAGGGACTGCTGAGCTGGGGCTCCAGGCTCAGCCGCGGGTCATGGATGGCGTCCACCAGGGCCCCCAGCAGCTGGGAGCGCAGGGCCAGGGGAGCGCCATGGTGCTTTTGGGGGTTATCGCTGGCCCAGGTGGCCACCCGGGGATACACGGTGAGAAGCCCCTGCAGCAGCAGGCGGTGGCCTTCGGTGGGGGGGTCGGCGCTGGTGCCGAAGAGGGCGATCGCCACAGTGATCAGGGCAGCAGGGGCTCGACCGGGCCATCGCCCTGGCCCGCCGCCTGCCAGGCCCGCAACCAGTGGCGGGTTTCGGGATCCTGGGCCAGCAGGCGCCGCAGCAGGGCGCCGGGCTGGCCAGCGGCTGTGGCGGAGCGCAGCAGTTCGGCCGCCGCCAAGCGACCCGTGCGCCGGGTGGTGTGCACCGCCAGGGCCGCCTGGGCCAGGGCCACCGGCGCCGCCGGCGCCAGGCTCAGCCCACCGCTGATCGGCACCGCCACCAGCAGCAGCTGACGCAGGCCACCAAGCAGCAGCTGCAGGCCGATCTGGGCCCCCCCCAGCAGGGCGTTATGGCCCGACAGACGGGTCAGAAGCTGGCGGGCGCCACGGCGGCCCATCGGCAGGCCGTAGAGCTGGGAGAGCTGCAGCACCAGGGCGCTGTCGCAGGCGATGCCGCCGGCCAGATCCACCAGCAGCAAAGGATTCACCGCCACCCCGGCGGCCTTGCCCACGGCGAAACGACCGATCAGCTCCTGGGCCTGGCGGCGCCCCTGCTGGAGCCGGGAGCGATGCAAGGCCTGGCTGAAGCGATCGGCGGCGCGGAGCGCATTGAGGGCGAGCAGCAGGGGGCCATCTCGCTCCAGCAGATCGAGCAGGGCCTCCTCCAGCTGAGCGATCCGGGGGGCGGCCGCCTCGCTACGCACCCGCCCGTCGGCCATCAGACGCGGCTCCCTCGGCGCCGCCGCCACCACGATGGGCTCAAGGTGGGCCGCACCGGCCGGCAGCCGCCGCCGGATGCTGGCTTGCAACGCCGGCAGCTCCTCGACGGGCCAACAATCGCTACGGTTAAACACCAGCAGCAGGGGCTTGCCGCTGGCGAGCAGGGTCTCCAGGGCCTCGATCTCCACCCGACCCAGGTCGGCATCGAGCACCAGCAGCACCAGATCGGATCCCAGGGCCACCCGGGCCGCCAGCCGCGCCCTGGCGGCGGCGGCGATCTCATCGATACCCGGCGTGTCCACCAGCTCCACGCCCGCCAGGCCGGGAACCGCCCGGTTCCAAGGGCGGGCCTGCTGGTGGCGGGTGCAGCCATGGGCTACGTCGGTGGCGAAACTGGCTTCCCCCAGCAGGGCATTGAGCAGGCTCGACTTGCCCACCCCCACGCGGCCGAACACCGCCACCCGCGGCCGCCGCTGCTCCAGGCGGGCCAGCTGGCGGTCCAGGCCCGCCAGTTCGGGGGCCAGCAGGCTGCTCTCCCGCGGGCTGAGCTCGAGACCGGCGCGCCAGCGGTCCAGCAGCAGACGACAGCGCTCCGGGGTGGGCGGAGCGGAATCCTGGGGTGCGTTGGTCTGCCGCTGGACTGGCTCCGAGGGATCCCGGTGTGCCTTGGGGCCGCCGGCAGCCGCCTTCCGCGGGCGGGTCTGGGTCATGGGCTCGCCTCCGCCGCCCCGGGCGGACGGCGCCGCCAACCGGCGAGCACGGCGAGCACGGCCTCCGGACCGACCACACCCACGAAGCCGCCGAATTCATCCACCACCACCCGCACGCCGGAACTGTTGCGACGGAAGCTGGTGAGGAGGCGGTCGGCGCGGATCATCTCGGGCACGAACTCCACCGCATCCACCAAATCGGCCACGCGGGCCTCCCCCTGGCCCTCCAGCAGGTGGGTGAGCAAGCGCTCCCGACTGGCGACGCCCAACACCTCATCCACCTCCTCACCCAGCACCACCCACCAGGCGGCCGGCTGGCGCAGCAGCAGCGGCCGCTGCTCGGCCAGGCTGGCCTGGCCATCGAGGGTGGGGGCTGCCACCCGGGGCACCATCAGATCGCGGGCGGTCAGATCGTTGAGCTGGAACACCTTGGCGATCATGGCCGCCTCGTCGGCCTCGATCTGGCCCTTCTGGGAGCCGAGCCGGGCCAACTGGCGAATCTCCTCCTCATCGGTGTTGAGCTCGTTTTCGGCGGTGATCGAGGGCAGCACCCGCTCGAGCAACAGCACCACCGGCGCCATCAGCCACACCACCAGCCCTACGGCCGGTGCGGTGCTCAGGGCCACGGGCAGGGCCAGGCGGCTGCCGATCGACTTGGGCAGGATCTCGCCCAGCAGGATCAGCAGCACCGTGAGACCCACCGAGAAGAGCGGCAGGGCAGGCCCGCTGATGCCGCGTTGGCTGAACACCGAGGCGGCGATAGCGCCCACCATGATGCTGCCGAAGATGTTGAAGATGTTGTTGGCGATCACGAGCACCGCCAGGGTGCGCCCGAGCCGCTGACGGAGTCGCTCGAGCTCGCGCGCCCCCGCCACGGCCCGCTCGCGCCGCGCCAGCTCATGGACCTTCACCGGGTTCACGGTGAGCAGAGCCGCCTCCACTCCGGAGCTGACGAAGGAGCCCACCAGCATCAGTGCCACCACCAGCGCCAGCAGGAGCAGGTCGTTCATCGGGCGGCCGGCGCCGCGGCCTGCTCAACGATGGGCACAGGGGGGGGAAACAAAGCGTTATCCGTATTTAATCGGTTGTGCCCACCCCGCGCCGTAGGGATGGCCGGACCGGCGCATGGCCGGTGCTCCGCAGGGGAGGCCGAATCGGCAACCAACGGGTGCATCTGGACAACGGACCGGGAGAGGGATCAGCGGCTCCTGGACCGGGCGATGCGAGGCCGGGGCCATAGGGTTGGGCCCCAGGCCTTGCCAGCGGGGTTCCTCGGCCGCCCAGCGGCCATGCCGTTCCTCAGGGGCCTCTCGAGATCCAGCCCGATCACCGGTCCAGCCACTCCGTGGTTCCAGCCGCTCTCGGGGTTCCCCAACCCTCCATTTCCAGCCGCCCGCCGTGTCCCACGCCCCCACCACATGCACCGATCCGGCCCTGTTCGCCGACCGGCGGGACCGCTTCCTGCATCGGCTCGGCGGCGTGGCGGCGGTGATTCCGGCGGCCCCACTGGTGACCCACCACGCCGATGTGGAGCATCCCTTCCGCCAGAACAGTGACTTCTGGTACCTCACCGGCTTCGATGAGCCAGGGGCGGTGGCCCTCTTCCTGCCCCACCAGCCGAACAACCCCTTTGTGCTGTTCGTGGAACCCAAGGAGGCGAGCGCCGAGGTGTGGAACGGCTTCCGCTGGGGGTGCGAGGGGGCCGTGGAACGCTTCGGCGCCGCCCTGGCCCATCCGATCGACGAGCTGGCCCAGAGGCTGCCGGGCTATCTGGAGGGAGCCGAGGGCATCGCCTTCCGCGTGGGCCGCCACCCGGCGGTGGAACCCCTGGTGCTGAAGGCCTGGGGAACCCAGCTGGATCGCGCCCCCCGCAGCGGGCGCGCCGCCCTGGGGCTGGTGGCCCCCTGCCCGCTGCTGCACGAGTTGCGCCTCCGCAAATCCCCCGAGGAGCTGGTGCGGATGCGGGAGGCGGCCCGGATCTCGGCCGAGGCCCACGAACTGGCCCGCCAGGTGGCCCGACCCGGGCTGAACGAGCGGCAGGTGCAGGCGGTGATCGAGCAGCACTTCCTCGAACAGGGCGCCCGGGGTCCGGCCTACGGCTCGATCGTGGCCGGCGGCGATAACGCCTGCGTGCTGCATTACACCAGCAACAACGACCTGCTGCGCGATGGCGACCTGCTGCTGATCGACGCCGGCTGTTCCCTCAACGACTACTACAACGGCGACATCACCCGCACCTTCCCGATCAACGGCCATTTCAGTGGTGAGCAACGGGCCCTCTACGAGCTGGTGCTCGCGGCCCAGGAGGCGGCAGTGGCCTCGGTGGCGCCGGGCCAGACCGCCGAAGGGGTGCACGACACCGCCGTGCGGGTGCTGGTGGCGGGGCTGGTGGAGCTGGGGCTGCTGGTGGGCGAGGTGGACGGCCTAATCGAGCAGGGGGCCTTCCGCCACCTCTACATGCACCGCACCGGCCACTGGCTCGGCCTCGATGTGCACGATGTGGGGGCCTACCGGCTGGGCGAGCACCACGTGGAGCTGGAGCCGGGCATGGTGCTCACGGTGGAGCCCGGCCTCTACGTGAGCGACCGGCTGCCGGTACCTGAGGGCCAGCCCGCCATCGCCGAGCGCTGGAAGGGCATCGGCATCCGCATTGAGGACGACGTGGCCGTCAGCGAGCGGGGCCACGAGACGCTCACGGCAGCTGCCCTGAAGACGCCTGCGGCGATGGAGCGCTGAAGCCCGCCGGGCTCCTTCAGGCTTCCGCCAACAGCGCTTCAAGGCTGCCGAGCACCGAGGCGGTGGCCGGCAGGATCCGGTCGGCACCGGCCTGGCGCAGCCGCTTCTCGTAGGCGTGGCGGGCCACCAGATGCTCCGGGCCCTGCAGGTGGGGCGGTGCCACCGCAAAGCTGAGGAAGCGCTGGTGGGGGCAGACCTGCCGGGCCCGCTGCACGGTCAGCACATCGGCCACCGTGTCCCCCAAGTAGGCCACCGGCGGTGAGGAAGCCCCCAGGCCGGGGCCGGCGCCCTCCGCCAGCAACCGCTCCGCCAGCCGGAGAAAGCCGGTGGGATCGGGCTTATCTGGGGCCTCACCCATGGCGATCCGCGGCGGATCCAGCAGCCCCAGCCGCTGCTCCAGCACGTAGCGCACCGAGGGCGGCTCGGCGCCGCTCACGAAGCCCCAGGCGATGCCGGCCGCGTTGAGTTCGGTGAAGAAAGAGGGTTCCACCAGCAGCGGTTCGCTGCCGATGAAGCCGCTCCAGAGGGCTGGGTCCCCGTCGGGGTCGCCACCGAAATAGAACCCCCCGAACACCTCCACCAGCTCCGCCAGGGAGGGCAGGGGCGCTGGCGACCAGTCCCCCGGGGTTGGGGTGGATCCGGCAGTTGCGGAGGTTCCCATTCGGAAGACCGTGCCAGGGGGCCGCGATGGAGAGACCGTTCCGGCCGATCCCATCGTCAGATCAACGGAGGGAGCGGCGGCGGCCGATCGGCTGCAATGGCGCCGGAGCAGCTCGAGCGAGGCCTCCCAGTCGTTGTTCCAGCAGCCCTCCGCCTTGAGGGCGTCGATCTCGGCCGGATCAGGGCGCCAGCCGCTGTAGTGGTGCACGGTCTCCACGATGGCGCGGCGATAGCTGCCGGCCACGTCCCGGATCACGCCATCGATGTCGAACAGCAGAACAGCGCGGGGGAACAGGGGGGCCTTCGATGCGGCTGTTAGGCTAGTTGTTTGCCTGAGCGCCCCTTGAGCCCCGAGACCATGACAGCATCCGAGAGCGCCGTTGATGCGGCTGAGCTGAGCGCTGCTGCCGGGGCCGAGGCAAGCGTTCCGGCCGTGACGACCGAAGGGCGGCCCGTGATGCGGGGCGGCAGCGCGGCCCTCGCCACCGCCACCATCGACGAAGACGGCGTTCCCTCCGGCTACACCCCCAAGGCTGATGAAGGTCGCTTCCTGCTGAAGATCCTCTGGCTGCCCGACAACGTCGCCCTGGCTGTGGATCAAATCGTGGGCGGCGGCCCCAGCCCCCTCACCGCCTACTTCTTCTGGCCCCGGGAAGATGCCTGGGAAACCCTCAAAGGTGAGCTGGAAGCCAAGAGCTGGATCACCGACAACGAACGCGTCGAGATCCTCAACAAGGCCACGGAGGTGATCAACTACTGGCAGGAGGAGGGCCGCGGCAAATCCCTCGATGAAGCCAAGCTCAAGTTCCCCGACATCACCTTCTGCGGTACCGCCTGAGTCGCGGCCCATTCCCATTCCATGCAGGCGGCTCCAGGGCCGCCTTTTTTGTTGGTCAGCCGGCTCAGGGGGAGGGACGGCGCGGACGCAACACCCTGTCGAAGGCGCTGGCCACCACCCGGGGAGGGTCGCCGTTGGTGTCGATGGTGAAGGTGCGGGCCTCCTCCTGGAGGGAACCATCGGGGTAGAAGAAGCTCACCACCCCGTCGAGAGTGATCGAGCCAGCCGATCGTGCGGTGGGCTGGAGATCGGACACCTCCACCCGGGTGAATTGTCGGAAGAAGGCGGGGTCGAACTGGTCGGACGCCTCGCCGCTGAACAGGGCTCGAGCGGCAGCGAAATCCTGACGGGAGAGGGCCTGGTAAAGGGACTCCACCGTGCGGACGGCGGCCGCCTGGCCCTCGGCCCCTTCCTGGGGGCCCGGAGCCACCGGCAGGGCTGGCGCCGCTGGGGTCTCCACCGGGCCAGAGCCGGCCACCGAATCGCTAACCGCTGGGGGCGGCTCGCCAGAGGCACCCTGGGGTCCTGCGATCGGCGGGGATAGCGCCGGTTCCGAGCCTTCGCGACGCCCCAGCCCGATCGAGCCCTCTCCTTCACGGCTCGTCAGGGAAGGAATGGCACCCTGGAGGACCGGACTATGGCGTTCCGCCAGCCAAAAGACAACAGCCGCCAGCCCCATCAGTAGGGCGCCCCCGAGGAAGCCGGCCAGGGCGATCGGCCAGGCCTTCGGCGCCGCTCCGCGGCCCCCGTCACCCAGCGATGGCGTCGGCATGGGAACCGCCAGGACCGGGGTGGCTGGAGTCGCATCGGTGGAGCCGCTCCCGTCGGAAGGGCCGGTGGGGGGGAGATCCAGCAGCCCCTCGACCACGGCCTCCATGCGATCGCAGAGGGGCATGGCGAAAACCTCCCGCAGCTCCTGCAGAAAGCGAAGGCGGCTGCGGGGTTCGGAGAGCGGCGGGGTGCGGCCCACCTCACTCGCGAAGGCGGGGGAGAGCAGGAGGTGGCGCAGGGGCGGCACCAGGGCCAACTGCTCCTGCTCGCAGAGATCACCCACCAAGGCCTGCAGGCGGCGGGCCTCCAGGGGTAGGCCCCGGGCCCGCTCCTGCAGCAGGATCTCCCGCAGCCGCACCCCAAGCTCGTGGTCAGACATCAGGGGGAAGGGCGGCGCGAGGTGGAACCTTTGGCTGGGATCGCTGGGGTGCTTGATGGAAGCCAGAGGCCCGCCAGCGCAGACCGCAGGGCCGGACACACCCCAAAGGAGAGCACATCATTCTGACGGCCCGGTTCAAGCTGCTGCTGGAAGCTGGCCGCAACCAGGGCGCCGAGCGGATCGCGCTCAGCATCGATCAAGAGGGGCTCCGGCCGGAGGGTGCCCTGGCGCAACCCCAGCACTTGGCTGTGGCGGGTGAGCAGGCTGGCAAGCAGGAGGGCTGGGTCGCGGCAGAGCCGCCCCACTTCGCGGCGCAGGATCTCGCGGCCGGCCGGCGTCACCCCCGGCCGCGGCCCCAACGGCCAATCGGCAAGACCGGAGGCGAGGGGAAACCTCCGGCCCAGGGCAACGCCGAACAGCAGGAGCAGAGCACCGATGAGCAGGAGCAGGCGTACACGGTGGGGGCGTTCACGAAGCGGACGGACAC
>Ga0310334_100206_pt1 | contig 17766 bp, 17 predicted proteins | sample LakMicMIDCLREDC7_FD_195548 | JGI IMG/M metagenome (GOLD analysis project Ga0310334, IMG submission 195548) | Enriched freshwater cyanobacterial communities from Lake Michigan, Michigan, United States - MI23.DCL.RED.C7 (v2) (version 2) | ecosystem: Environmental > Aquatic > Freshwater > Lake...
GGATCGGGCTGTTTGGGGGCAAGGGTGGGGCGCGCGGCTCAGCGGCCGCTGTGGTCGGCGGTGTCCGCCGTGACGGCGGCCAACAGCCTGGCGAGGGCCTCGGGTTGGCGGTGGCTGAGCTCATCCCAGGTGGGAGTGAGGGGCCGCTGCTGATCCTCCTCCACGAAGCTCCGGCCCGCCTCGAACAGGCTGGCCGCGAAGAACTCCACCGCCCGGGCCTCCTCGCCCCTCTCAAGGCGCAGGCCGTTGATCGCCGCATCATCGGCGTAGGAATCCATCAGGTCGAGCACGATCCGCTGGTAGGCCGTCACCAGGGTGCGCACCAGACCCAGGTCGAGCACCTGGCCCTGGGAGGCGAGGCCGCGGAACAGGCTCAGCGCGATGTCGCGGCTCATCCGGCCCAGCCCGCCGCTGCCATCACTGGGGCTCAGATCGAAGCGCTGGTGCTTGTGGTCATAGGCGTCGGCGATGTCCACCTGGCAGATCTGGCGGGTGGAGTGGTCGCGGAACACCTCGGTGAGCACGCCGATCTCCATGCCCCAGTCGCAGGGCAGGTGCAGGCGGCGGGCCGCCGCCATCCGCAGCGCGCATTCGCCGGCCAGGGGGTAGCGGAAGCTGTCGAGGAACTCCAGGTAGCGGCTGGGGGGCAGGCAACGCCGCAGGGCCCGCAGCAGGGGCGTGACGAACAGCCGACTCACCCGCCCATACACCATCCCCTCGCTGATGCGGGGATAGAAGGCCTTGGCGAAGACGGTGCCGCTCTCGGGGTGCAGAAGGGGGTACACCAGCCGCGCCAGCATGCGGGGCTGGAAGCTCACCACGTCACAGTCGTGCAGGGCCACCACCTCGGCCCGGCCGAGGGCCTGCACCAGCCCGAGGCCCAGCCAGATGTTGTGCCCCTTACCCCGTTCCCGCGGCGCCAGCCCGAGAGCCCCGAGCTCCGCCACCAGGGCGCCGATGCGGGGGCCGTCGTTCCAGAGCACGTGGTGGGGTTGGGGCAGCTGGCTGAACAGGGCGAGGGCTTCGCGGTAGCCGGCCTCGTCGGCCCGGTCGAGGCCGACCACGATCTCGCCCAGCCAGGGCATGGCGGCCAGGTGACGCACCAGGGGCCCCAGGGCCGGCCCCGCCAGCTCGGAGTGGAGGCAGGGCAGCACCAGGCTGACCGGCGTGTTGCTGGCCAGAGCCGCCACCTCGGCCTCCAGGTCGGCCGTGCTGCGGCCCCCCAGCTCATGGAGCGTGGTGACGATGCCGTTCTGGAAGAAGTCGCTCATGGGGGTGTTGGTGCGGCAGTCGGTGGGGCTGGAGCCGCTTCGGCCAGGGCCGCCTCCACGGCCGCCAGCCAAGCCTTGGGTCCTCCGGCGATGGCCGTGCGTGTGATCCGGGGCCGCTCCGGTGCCGGTGGCGCCAGGGCCATGGCCGGCCGATCGGCCGGGTGGAACACCAGGGCCCAAGCGGCGCTCTCCAGCAGGGCGCGGTCGTTCTCGCTGTCGCCGCAGGCCAGATGGTTCGTGGTGTGGGGAGCTTCGTCCTGCCAGCGCAGCACCTGGGCCAGGGCCTCAGCCTTGTTGCACGGCGGGGCCACGTGCACCAGCCGCCCGCCGCTCACCGCCCCCAGGCCCTCGCCGGCCAGCTGCCGCCGCAGCCGCTCCAGGGCGGCCCCGTCGTCCTGCCAGACGAGAGGCACGGAGGCCAGCCGTTGCAGGGCCAGGCGGGCCAGGGGTTCCTCCAGGCCGATCAGCTGCTCGATCGCTTCGAAGTTCAGTTCCTCCAGCAGGGAGAAGCGCAGGCCGCCGTTGGCGCGCAGTTGGAGGAGCAGGCTGCGCAGCCGCTCTGGATTCCCACCACGCACGATCGCCCCATAGGCGCCCAGCTGCTGCTGGGGAGCCCCGGCGGCGGCGGGCCAGGAGGCCGTCGGCCAGCCAATGCCGCAGCCGTTCTCGAACAGGAAGGGTTGGGGCGGGAGCGCCGCCAGGGCCTGGAACGCCACCATCTCCGCGAAGGTCTTGCTGGAGGCCAGCAGGGTGGGGATGCCGCGCTGGTGCAGCCGGCGCAGGCTTTCGCCCGCCAGAACGGTTTCGCCCGGATGCTCCAGCAGGGTGTGGTCCACATCGCTCACCACCCGCCAGGCCGCCGCGCTGCCGCCCGGTTGTGCGGCAGACCCTGGGTCCATCAGGGGAGGTCCTCCAGCCGCTCCACGCCGCCATGATCGCTGAGGGCAGCGGCCAGCTCTCCCACCGGACGGCCCGACACCGGATCGATCCACTCCGCCGCGATCTCCGCCAGCGGCAGCAGCACGAAGGCCCGCTCCGCCATGCGCGGGTGGGGCACCTCCAGCCGTTCGGTGGCGATGCGCTGTTGGCCGTAGAGGATCAGGTCGAGGTCGAGGGTGCGGGGGCCCCAGCGCTCGGCCCGCACACGCCCGAAGAGGTTCTCGGTGGCCTGCAGCACATCCAGCAGGGCCTCGGGCGCCAGGGCCACCTCCAGCAGGGCACAGCCATTCACGTAATCGGGCTGCACCGGGCCGATCGGGGCGCTGCGATACCAACTCGAGCGGCGGACCACCCGCACGCCCTCGTTGCGGTCGAGGGCCTTGAGGGCTTCGTCCAGGGTGCTGCGGCTCTCGCCCAAATTGCTGCCCAGGGCAATGGCCACCTGCTGGAGCGGTTCCGGGCTCGTGGCCATGGTGTTGGAGTTGGCGCTGGCTGTGGGGTTCAGGCGGGTTCGCCCTTGGTGCGGGTCATGGCGATGGCGATGTGGCCCTGAAAGCGGGGAATCGGGGGCGTCACCTTGACCAGGCGCGAATGCACCTTCTGGACCGGCTCGAAGGCCAGCACCGCGTCAATGATCACCGCATTGAGCTTTTCGATCGTCTTGAAGCGGGAGGTTTCCAGCAGGTTGGTTACCCGTTCCACCACATCGGCGTAGTTGAGGGTGTTCTCGAGCTGGTCGTCGGAGCCGGTGACCGAGAGATCCATCCAGATGGTGAGGTCCACCTCAAACCACTGGCCGAGCACCTGCTCCTCCGGGAAGTAACCCGTGTAGCCGTAGCAGCGGATGCCGGAGATCTCGATGGCATCGAGGTCGGGCTTGGTGCTGGTCATGCCTGCGATTCGTGGTGCGAGCCGGCTCGCGCACCGACGTTTTGCGGATCGTACTGGCCGGCCGTGTCGGCCTCAGTCGCGGCGGTAGAAGGGCCGCTTCACCACCACGGCCGGCTCGGCCTTGCCGCGGATCTCGACGGCCAGGGCCGTGCCCAGCTTGGCGGCGTCGGTGGGCACGTAGGCCAGGGCGATGGCCTGGCCCAGGGTGGGGGACCAGGTGCCGCTGGTCACCTCCCCGACCACGGCACCGTTGTGCAGCACTGGGTAGCCGTGGCGGGCGATGGCGCGACCCTCCAGACGCAGCCCCACCAGCCTTCGCGCCACGCCGTCTGCGCTCTGGCGCTCCAGGGCGGCGCGGCCGATGAAGTCGGCGGGCATCTCGAGGTGCACCAGCCAGCCCAGGGAGGCCTCCAGCGGCGTGGTGGCCGCATCCATGTCGTTGCCGTAGAGGTGCATGGCCGCCTCCAGGCGCAGGGTGTCGCGGGCGCCGAGGCCGCAGGGGGTGACCCCCTCAGCCAGCAGTTGCTCCCACAGGGCCAGGCCCGCCTCGCGCTCCAGCAGCAGCTCGAAGCCGTCCTCACCGGTGTAGCCGGTGCGGGCCGCAAACACCGGTGCTCCGGCGGCGGCGCCCCGGCCACCGCGGAGCACCAGATCGCGGTGGCCGAAGCGGGGCAGGCCCGCCAGGCTCTCGCCGACCAGCGCTTCGAGTCGCGCGGGGGCCTCCGGTCCCTGCAGGGCCAGCAGGATGCCCTCGGCTCCCTTGCGATCGGCGATGGTGATGCCGGAGGGCTCCAGCTGGCTGCGGATCCAGGCGGTGTCGGCCTCGGCGCAGGCGGCGTTGATCACCAGCACCACCTCATCGCGCTCGCCTTCGGCGCCGGGCCGGCGGCCCCGGTCGTACACGATCAGGTCGTCGCGGATGCCGGCGTTGTCATTGAGGAGCACCGTGTAGCAGGCCTCGCCGGGGCCGATGCGGAACAGGTCGGAGGGCACCAGGCGTTGGAGGGCGTCCTTGACGCCGTCGCCCCGCAGCACGAGCACCCCCATGTGGGAGATGTCGAAGACCCCGCAGGCCTGGCGTACCGCCGTGTGTTCGGCCACCAGGCCGGCGAACTGCACCGCCATCTCCCAGCCGGCGAAGGGCACCAGCCGCCCGCCGGCGGCGCGGGCTGCCCCGTGGAGGGGGGTGCGCCGTAGGTCGCTGGTCTGGGCCGGATCGGGCGGGAGGGCTGCGGCCATGGGGAAGAAGACACCTGGGCGGATCCTATGGAGAGGGGCGGGGATACGGTTTTTCTCCTTGTTCGCCCCTGGCTGATCGACCTAAACTGAGTCCCCTGACCTCGTGTTTCCACGCTCCGCGCCATGGGCCATCGCCCCAGCTGCCGCAGCTGCCGCCATTGCATCCCACCCAGTGGGATTGGCTTGGGCTACTGCCAGCTGCGCCAGTTGACGATCCATCCCGACCTGGTGGGCGATCTGTGGTGCTATCACTGGACCGCCCGACCTCCCCGCTTGCCCGTTGTGGCTGCTGGTGGCGCCTCCGCACCTGCCCAGGCCAACGGCCAGCTCAGCCTGGCCTCCATGTTTCAGCAGAGCTGAGGTTGGCCCGTCCCCAGAGCCGCAGGCGAAGGCAACCATGCAGGGAGTCTGGGGATTCGGTTCTTTGGGGCATTTGAGGCTGTCCGCAGCCCATCCGACGCGCGGATTAGGTGCAGATGGCTACTGGGTTGAGGCCGACAAGGTTTTAATATTTGTCATACATGTCTACCCTTCACCCTTGGAGGTGATCCGCGTTGGTCGCCACGCCCTCCAGCACCACCCCCCTGGAGCTTCTTGCTGCTCAGGTTGACTGCGAACTCTTTTCCCTCCCCACCGGGGCCCATGTGTTTTCCCGGGGGGCCAGCGCTAATGCGATCTATGCCGTGAAGCGCGGCATCGTGGAGCTCGAGGGTCCCACCGCAGAGCGCATTTGCTATCGCCCCGGTGAGCTGTTCAGCTACCAGGACATCGTGTGGCGCCAGGGAGATCACCGCAGCGATGCCGTGGCGCGTACGCCGGTGGAGATCCTCCGGCTTGACCGCCTGCGTTTCCTCAACCTGCTCCACAACCACCCCACCCTGGCGGTGCTGCTGATCGCCCAGCAGCACGACCGCCTCCGCGAGCAGCGCACCAGCGGCACCTGCGTGTACTGAGGCTTCCGGTCCAGGGCTTAGGAACGGGCCAGCAGCAGCAGCAGGCTGCGCACCACCTTGGCGGCGAGCACCGCGCTCACCCCACTCGGGTCGAGCTGGGGGGCCAGCTCCACCACATCGGCGGCCACGAGTTGGTGGTGGCGTAGTTCCTCCACCAGGGCGGCGAAGTCGCCCCAGAGGAAGCCGCCGGGCTCTGGGGTTCCGGTGCCCGGAAGCACGGCGGGATCGAACCAGTCGAGGTCGACGGTGAGATAGAGCGGCCGTCCCCGCAGGGGGGCCAGGGCCTCGGCCATCGCCTCGATGGCCACCAGCCGGTCGCTGCCGCGGAGTTCCTGGAATTCCTCGCGGGTGCCACTGCGGATGGCGATCTGGCGCAGGATGCCGCTGGGCAGCACCTCCAGGCAGCGCCGCATGGCGCAGGCGTGGCTGTGGCGAGCCCCGAGCCATTCCTCCCGCAGGTCGGCATGGGCATCGAGCTGCACCAGCACCAGGTCGGGATGGCGCCGGGCCACCGCCGCCACCGCGCCACTGCTGATCGAGTGCTCGCCACCGAGCATCAGGGGAGCCAGGCCGAGATTGAGCACGGCTTCGGCGGCCCGCTCCACCGCGGCCACCACCGGTTCGGGTGCACCGTGGGGGATGGCCACGGCTCCGAGGTCGGCGAAGGCGGTCTGCTCCAGGTCGAGGTTGAGCTGGGGGCAGTAGGTCTCCAGACCGGTGCTCACCTCCCGGATCGCGGCCGGCCCGAAGCGGGTGCCCGGCCGGAAGGAGGTGGTGCCGTCGTAGGGAACGCCGAAGATCCCCACGCGGCAGCCGGCCGGATCGCGACGGCTGGCCATGTAAATGGCCCCTTCGGTGTCGAACAGCTCGCTCCGGTCGGCGGTGGCGTCTGTTGGGAGGGGTTCTCCTTGCGGGGTGGTGGCAGGAGTCGGGAAGGGGCTGATCACGGTCGGGAGGGCTTTGGCGATTGGGAAGCGCGCCTGGAGAACGTTCGGCGCTGGGGCGGGCTGGGCGGACCGCTCCCACCTGATCAGCAATCGGCTAGGGCCCGTTCCACGAAGGCCGGCACCGCATCGAAGCCCCCCCGTTGCCAGCGGGGGCTCCAGATTTCGCAGCCCGGCGCCACGGCGGCGGCCCGATCCGCCTGGGGGTCGCGGTAGCGAGGCCCATCGACGGCGGCGAAGGTCCAGCTCCACCAGCCGCTCGGGTACATCGGCACCCAGCCGTAGAGCGGGTCGGCGTGGCCGAACACCTCCCGCAGCAACTTCACCGTGGCGAGATGAACCTCGCGGAAGGCCTCGGGCGATTCGCTCTGGGTGGCGAACACCCCGCCGGGCCGCAGGATGCGGCGGCAGTTCTCGAAGAAGGCGCGGTTGAACAGGCCCTCGGCCGGCCCGGCCGGATCGGAGCCGTCCACGATCACCACGTCGTAGCTGGCGGCTTCGGCCTCGCGCACCCAGGCGATGCCATCGCCCACTGTGAGGTGGAAGCGGGGATCGCTCCAGCAGCCCCCGCCGATCGAGGGCAGATGCTCCTGGCTCCACTCCACCACCAGGCCATCGATCTCCACCATGTCGAGGTGCTGCACGCCGGCATGGCGCAGGCACTCGCGGGCGGTGCCGCCGTCGCCGCCGCCGATCACCAGCACCCGCTCGACCTGGGCGGCGCCGCAGAGGGCCGGGTGCACGATCGCCTCGTGGTAGTGCCGTTCCTGGCGTTCGGCGGTCATCCAGCAGCCGTCGAGCAGTAGGCCTTTGCCGTAACGCTCGCTCTCGATGATCGTGACCCGCTGGAAGGGCGAATCCCGCTCGGCGATCACCTGACCAGCCAGGCCGTAGCGCACGCCATCGAAAATCTCATCGACCCATGGGGCGCTGGAATCGCTGGAAGCGGGGACAGGGGGGGTGCTCACGCGCCTGGGCCGGATGATGGAGATCTAGCTAAGCGTCCCGAGGTCACCCCCGTCGGTGCCGGGGATCAGACCTGGGGGTGTCGGTCGCGGCAGGCGCTAGGGCCGGCCGCCACCATCCGGACCGGACTGGATCACTCGTCCTGGAAGCGCTGCGCGATGGCGCGGAAGGTTTCGACCTCGATGAGGAAGGCGCTCACCACGGTGGGATCGAAATGGCTGCCGCTGCCGGCTTCGATCATCGACACCGCCCGTTCGTGGGAAAAGGGTTCCTTGTAGACCCGGCGGCTGATCAGGGCGTCGTAGACATCGGCCACCGCCATCAGCCGGGCCGGCAGCGGGATCGCTTCCCCCACCAGGGCGTGCGGGTAGCCACTGCCATCCCACTTCTCGTGGTGGCTGCAGGCGATCTGCCGGGCGACGCTCAGAAAGCTGCTGGGCGCATCGAGAAGTTTCTCGGCGGCGGCGATGGTTTCGAGGCCAAGGATGGTGTGGCTTTTCATGATCTCGAACTCCGCCGCATCGAGCGCTCCGGGTTTGAGCAGGATGGCATCGGGGATGCCCACCTTGCCGATATCATGCAGCGGGGCTGATTTGTACATAATCTCAATAATTTCATCACTCAATTCGGCTGGAATTGATGCGGCTTCCAAGCCCTTCTCCTCCCACATTTTGCGCAGTCTTTCCGCCAGGGTGCGCACATAGTGTTGGGTGCGGCGGATGTGCATGCCCGTCTCGATATCGCGGGTTTCAGCCAGCGATGCCATCGCCATGATGGTGACATCCTGCACCATCTGAACCTCCCGGGTGCGACGTTCCACCTCTTCAATCAGGTAGCGGTTGTTGTAGGCCAGCTGGTCGGAGGCGGCCTTGAGGGCCAGGTGGTTGGCCACCCGGGCCAGCAGGGTGGGTGGAGAAACGGGCTTGGTGATGTAGTCCACGCAGCCGCTGCGAAAGCCCATCTCCTCGTCCTCCACCTCGCCGCGGGCGGTGAGAAAGATCACCGGAATTGGTGCCGTTTCTGGATCCGCCTTGAGGGCTTCACACACCGTGTAGCCATTGAGCTCCGGCATCATGATGTCGAGCAGGATCAGATCGGGCCGGGGTTCGAGCCGGGCCAGCCGCAGGGCGGCCGCGCCGCCGTTGGCCAGCAGCACCCGATAGCTCTCCTTGAGCAGCGCATGCATCAGCTGCAGATTCTCCGGGGTGTCATCCACCACGAGCACCCGGGGGCGCTCCTCGCCTGGAGGGATCGTCATCGAGAATCTCCGTTGCCCGGGGAGGCCAGGGCGGGCGCCACCGGGGTGGCAGCCTCGAGAGCTGCGGCGGCAGCCTCGAAGGCGAAATGCTCCAGCTGGCCTTCCATCGCCCTAAAGGTGGCACCGCCGAGCAGCCGCTGCAGGCTGGCCCGGTGGGCCTGCACGAGATCGATGGCTTCGCCATCGCCAGCCTGGAGCAGGGTCCGCAGCTGCTCAAGCAGGTCTGCGGGCTCCGGCATCGCCGCATCCCAGGGGCCATCCGGCCCGCTCCCGCCCAGTTCCTCGCCCTCGCCGTGACCCTCCGCCAGGGTCCTTCCAGTCGATGGCAGGGCGCGGATCAGGGCCACGGTCTCCTCAAGGGTCGAGCGGAAGTGGTCGAGGTCATCAGCGCTGGGATGGCCGGCTTGGAGGGTGTTTTCAAGCCGGCTGGCCGCTTCCGCCAGGGCGGTCGCCCCGAGGTTGGCGGCCACTCCCTTCACGGTATGGGCGATGCGCCGGGCTGTCGGGGCATCCTGCTCATTGAGGGCCGCGGCCACCCGGTCGGCGGCATCGGCCTGGGTGTTGGCCATGCTGGAGAGCAGCCGGTGGTAGAGGTCTTCGTTGCCCGCGGTGCGCCGCAGCCCACCCTCCCGATCCAAGCCGGGCGGCGGCGGTGTGGTTGCTGGGGGGATGCCGGGCTGGGCCGCGGCTGAGGCGGTGTCTGCCTCCAGGGTCCGTTGTCCCCAGTGGGCCAGGGTGGCGTACAGCCTGGTCGGTTCGATCGGTTTGGTGAGGTGTTCCTGCATTCCGAGCGCCAGGCAACGCTCCCGTTCCTCCACCAGGGCGTGGGCCGTCATCGCCAGCACCGGCAGGTCGTTGAAGCGGGGGTTGCGGCGCAGGCGCCGGGTGGCCTCCCAGCCATCCAGCACCGGCATGTTGAGGTCCATGAGCACCAGGTCGAAGGGAAGGCTGCCGTCATCCCCGCCAGCGTTGTCCGCCGCTCCGTCCAGCAGCCGCAGGGCCTCCTCGCCGTTTTCGGCCACGGTGACGTTCACCGCCACGCTGCTGAGCAGTTCGACGCAGATCTGTTGGTTGATCTGGTTGTCCTCCACCAGAAGCACCCGCAGGCCATCCAGACCCTGGCACAGCAGGGTCTCCGCCATCAGCTGGTCCGACCGGCCTGAGGAGCTGGTGGGCTCGACCAGTTCGATCAGGGTGTCCACCAGGTCGGACTGGCAGATGGGTTTGGTGAGGAAGCCCTGCACGCCGAGCGCGGCCGCCGCCATGCGGATCTCGGCGCTGCCGTAGGCCGTGACCATGACCACCTCGGGGGTGTGGGGGACCTCCAGGGCCTTGAGCCGGCGCACGGTTTCGAGGCCGTCCATGTCCGGGAGCTGCCAGTCGAGCAGGATCAGATCGATGGGCTGGCCGGAGGCCGCCGCCTGTTCGACCCGCTCGAGGGTCTCCTGGCCACTGCCGCAGGTGGACAACCGGATGGGCAGATGGGCCAGATTCGACTCCAGCACGCTGATCGCGATCGGGTTGTCATCCACCAGCAGCACCGATAGGCCGTTGAGCCCATGGGGCAGCACCGGTGAGGGTGGCGCGACCGCGAGCCCGAACCAGGCCGTTGCCCGGAAGGTGGTGCCCGCCCCGACCTCGCTGCTGGCTTCGATGCTGCCCTCCATCAAACCGAGCAGGTGGCGGCAGATGGTGAGGCCCAGGCCCGTGCCGCCGTAATGGCGGGCGGTGGAGAGCTCCGCCTGCTCGAAGGGTTGGAAGAGGTTGGCCAGCTGGCTTTCGCTGATGCCGATTCCGGTGTCGCTCACCTCGAAGCCGAGCTTGATGCGCTGGTTCTGGCGTTCGAGGTAGCGAATGTGGAGCACGATCTGGCCGAGCTCGGTGAATTTGCTGGAGTTGGAGAGCAGGTTGAGCAACACCTGCCCGAGGCGCAGCGGATCACCATTGAGGTGACGGGGCACATCCTCATCGACAAGGAATAGCAGCTCCAGACCCTTGTCGAAGATCTTATGGGCGGTCAGGCCGGTGAGGTCGGTCAGCACGGAGTCGAGTAGGAAATCCGTGCGCTCTAGGGTCATCCGGCCGGCTTCGATCTTGGAGAAATCGAGGATGTCATTGATGATCGTCAGCAGTTTTTGGCCGGCACTATTGATCTTGCTGATGTAATCCTCTAATCGCGGCTCAGGCTCTGCGCGCAGGGCCAGGTAGGAGAGGCCGATGATGGCGTTCATCGGGGTGCGCAGTTCGTGGCTCATGCGCGAGAGGAATTCGCTCTTGGCGGAATTGGCCTGTTCAGCCACCTTGCGGGCCTCGATGAGTTCGAGTTCCTGACTGCGGCTGCGGGTGATGTCCTCCCCTGAGCACAGCATGCCCAACACCTGCCCGGTTTCACCTCGCAGCAGGCAGTTGTGCCAGCGCATCAGCAACACCTGGCCATCTTGGCTGCGCACGCGGTATTCGAGCATGGCCGCCTCGTCGATCCCGGCGCTGCCAGGGCCGGACGGCAGGCCCTTGGCCAGGGCCGCGCTCAGCTGCCGCTGGGCTTCCTCGTCCACCACGAAGTCGGCGATCCAGTTGCGGCCGAGCCACCCGGCCGGCGGGAAGCCCAGCAGGCGACAGCCAGCCTCATTGAGCAGGGTGATTTCGCCGCCGTTGCCGATCGCCAGCAGGGCGGTCTGCACGGTCTGGATGTAGGTCTGGATCCGGTTGTTGGTGCGGTTCAGGCTGGCGCTGCGCTCCTGGATCCCCAGCACCATGCTGTTGATCGTGTTGGCTAGTTCCGCGATCTCATCGTGGCCCTTCACGGCCACCGGCCGCAGCTGGCCATCGTTGCTGATGTCGAAGTCACGCACCGCCGTGTGCAGATCAAGCAAAGGCCGCGTGAGGCTGCGTCCCAGCAGCACTCCGGCAGCTCCCACGAGGCTGGTGGCGAGCACCATCAGGCCCAGGAGCCGATCGCGCAGGGTGGCAGTTGATTCCACCACCTCCGACCGCTCCATCGACACCAGCAGGCCGATCTTCCCCTGGGAAAGGCGGCGCCAGGAGCCGATCCGCTCACGGCCATCGCTGCTCCGGAACCCGCCGTCTAGGGCGGCGGCGGCCTGGTCCAGGTTGCGGGTCCGGAGGGGGCCGGCCGTGAGGGGCTCAAAGCGGAGCGCCCGCTTCTTGCTGGCCTCCTTGCCGGGTTCCGTGGTGGCTCCCCTTTCGAGGCCGAGGCGAGTCAGGGTGAGTGTCTTCCCCTGGTCCTGGAGCGTCACCAGTTCCGTGCGGGCCGTGCGGCCCAGGCCCAGAAGCTGGGTGTTCATCAGGCGCCGGAAGTTTCCGGCATCGATGGTGCCCGCCACCAATCCCACGGTTTTCTCGTCCGCTCCCCGGACGGGGACCGCCAGATCGGTCACGAGCCGCTTGGTGGTGGGGTCCTGGGCCAGGAGCGCAAGCCCCCCTTCCGGGCTGGCCCAGGTGGCCGTCGCCGTGCTGAGTTGCTGGCGGAGGGCCCGGCTGAGCCCTGCCGCAGCTGGGCCCCTGTGGGAGGTTGAATCCAGGCTTGAGATCACCACCCTGCCCTGGGAGTCCACCAGATGGAGGCTCTCGAAGGGGCCCTCGGCGCCACCGGGGCCATGGGCTGAGCGCAGGGCCTCAGCCAGCACCCTTGCCGCCTGCTCGGGGTTCTGGTTCCGTTCCAGTTCCTCACGCAGGGTCGGCGACTGCGCCACGTGCTCCAGGGCGCGTCGGCTGCCGTCGAGGAAGGACTCAAGATCATCCCGCTTGGCCTCAGCGATCTGGCCGGTCTGCTCAAGGTGATTGAGCACCAAGGTGCGCTTGAACTGCTCCAGGGCCATCCACTGGCTGGTGAGCAGGGGCACCAGCCCCACCCCGAGGAAGGTGAGGGTGAGGCGGCTGGTGATCGAGAGCTGGCCGGGATTCAGCCACAGCCAGCCTGGCTTGGGAGACGACGGGCTCATGGGTGGGTCGCCGGCACCACATCCAGAGTTTTGCAGGTATTGCAGGGCATCAAACGGGTTACTCCTACCCCAGGAAATCGTAGGGCGCGGGCACGGCTGTGTTGCGATGGGCCAAGCTGGCCCCATGGACGTTGGCATGGATAGCCGGTTCCCGGAGCCGGTTCCCGGGGTCCGCGCTGCTCCGGACGCCGATCCCGCCCTGGCGCTCGGTCCGGGGCTATGGCTGGTGCGCTCGGAGCTGCGCTGGCGGTTTTCGCGCGCCTCTGGCCCCGGTGGCCAGAACGTGAACAAGACCGATTCGCGGGTGGAACTGCGGTTTCCCCTGGCCACCACCGCGGCCCTGCCTGCCGTGCTGCGGGCCCGGGCCCTAGCGCGCCTCGCCTCCCGGTTGGTGGAGGGCGAACTGGTGGTGGTGGCGGAGGAGCATCGCTCCCAGTGGCGCAACCGTCAGGCTGCTCTGGAGCGCCTGCGGGAGCTGTTGCGGCAGGCGATCGCGCCGCCGCCGCCGCCTCGCCGCGCCACCCGCCCCAGTCGGGGTTCGGTGGAGCGCAGGCTGGTGGCCAAGCGCCAGCGGGCGGGCCGCAAGGCCCAGCGCCGCGGCGGGATCAGGCCGGAGGAGGACTGAGGGGGGAAGGCGACCCGGCAGGTGCGGCCGGTTCGGCAGTGGCCGGGGTGGTGCCGCTTTCGGCGCGGATGGCGGCCTTGGCCGCGCGCCAGTGGGTTTCCAGTTCGCCGATGCTTCGGCCGCTGAGGTCCCCCCCGAGGGCCATCTCCACCCGGCGGAAACGATCGAGGAAGCGCCGGTTGGTGCCGACCAGCCCCTCTTCCGGATCGAGGCCGCCCCAGCGCCCCACATTCACCAGCGTGAAGAGCAGATCTCCCAGCTCCTCCTGGGCGTGGCCGCGATCACCGCCGGCTACGGCCTCCCGGAGCTCATCGAGCTCCTCCTCCACCTTGGCCCACACGCCGTCGATGGCGTCCCATTCGAAGCCGGCGGCGGCCGCCTTCGTGGAGATGGTCATGGCGCCGGCCAGGGCCGGCAGCCCCCGCACCTTGGCGGCCAGCCTGTCGCTCAGCGGGCTGGCGCCCGCTGGGGCCGCCGGGGGGTGGGATTGCTCCCGTTCGGCCTGTTCCTGGAGCTTGATCGCTTCCCAGTGGACGCGCACCGCGGCGCTGTCGCTGGCCTCCGCATCGCCGAACACGTGGGGATGGCGCCGCACCAGTTTGGCGCTGATACCCCGCGCGATCCGCTCCAGATCGAAGCGCCCTTCCTCGCTGGCAATCCGGGCGTGGAGCACCACCTGCAGCAGCAGATCCCCCAGCTCCTCGGCCAGATGGTCGTCATCGCCGTGGCGGATCGCATCGGCCACCTCGTGGGCCTCCTCCAGCACGTAGGGGATCAGGGAGCTGTGGGTCTGCTCCAGGTCCCAGGGGCAGCCGCGGATCGGATCCCGCAGGCGATCCACCACGGCCACCAGCTCCGCCAGCGCGGCGGCCGTTGCTTCAGGCGTGGGCGCTGGGTTGCCCGGGGCTGGTGGGGATGCAGCGTCGTTGCTGGAAGGAGGCATGGCACCAGGCTCCGCCGGGGTGGTCCAGAAGCGCTGCTTACCCTGCCACCTCCTGGGGCCCGATCGCCGCCGGCTTCGGCTTCGGCATTAGCGCCGCCGCCGCCTCCGGACGCGCTTCGCCATCGTCAGCGGCTTGAACCGGAACCTGGGCAGGGGATCGCCGTCCTGGAGCAGATGGAGCCAGCTGCTCATCTCCAGCCCCACCAGGACCGCCACCACCAGGGGCCTGTGGTTCAACCAGCTCAGCTGCAGGGCGTTGATCAGCCCGTCTGGCCCGGGGCTGCCGTAGGGCTTCAGCAGCAGGGAGCCGACCATCACCAGTACGCCCAGGTAAAGCAACCGGCCCGCGCTGCCCAGCACGGGGCTGTGGGACAGGATCGACCGGTGGGGCAGCCCGTGGCGGTAGGGCCACCAGAGCAACCGCAGCGGACCCCAGCGCCGGGTGGCATTGGAGTGGGTGTCGAGGTCTGGGGATAACCACAGTCCCCCGACCAGAAAGGCGGCGGAGGCCAGCACCGTTCCCATCGGGCCCAGCAGGGGCCACCACAGCAGGCCAAAGGGGAGGGCGAGCAGGCTCGTGGCGCGGTCGTGGGAGCGGCCACTGGCCATCGGAGGAGGTGGGCGGCAGCCACTGACACGGCAGAATCATCTGACGCCCGATTAGCTCAGCGGTAGAGCGCCTGCCTTACAAGCAGGATGTCGCTGGTTCGAAACCGGCATCGGGCATTGGGTGAGGAGGCCATGCCTCACGATCCGCCCTAAATTTGGTCATCGAGTTGACCAACACCATGCGACAGGTCACGGTGGCGGAGGCCAAAGCCCAACTCTCGAGCCTGCTCGACACGGTGGAGCAAGGCCAGGCGGTGGTGATCACCCGACGCGGCAAAGCCATTGCTGAGTTGGTTCCCCGCCATGCCGTGCGCGATCTGCTGCCCCAGCTCCAGGCTCTGCGGGACTCCCTGCCCCATCAGGGCAGCAGTGGCGTCGAGACCATGCGAGCCCTGCGGGATGACGTCGGCTCCTGATGCTGTATGTCGACACCTGCGTGCTGCTGGCAGCGCTCACGCCGGAGGCCAACTCCGGCGCCGCCGCGGCCTTTCTCGAACAGGCCACAGCGCCGCTGGCGATCAGCCCGTGGAGTGCCACAGAGCTCCATTCCGCTCTCGGGCTCAAGGTACGCACCAAGGCCCTGAGCCCATCACAGGCCGAAGCGGTGCTGCAGGTCTTTGAACGCAGCTTGACCCCGGGTTTTCTGATGCTGGAGGTGGAACCCCAGGACTTCCGTAATGCCAACGCCTGTCTGCGCGGCTGGACCACGGCCCTGCGGGCGGCCGATGCGCTGCACCTAGCGATCGCCTCCGGACGGGGGGCCACCCTTTGCAGCCTGGATGCACCGTTCGTCAAGGCCGCCCAGCAGCTGGGGCTCGATGCCCAGCTGATCGGCTCTGACTGATTCGCCGCTGGCGGATGGTCAGGATCCGGGGTGTGGTTTGCCAGTAGCCGATTGGCTGGTTCGGGTGAAGGTTGGGTCCGTGGCCGCCTGATCAGGCTCTCGATAGGGTGCTTGAACGCAGCGGCTGGAGCATCGCGATGGACAGCCTCGGTGGGGATTTCGCCGTGCGTCCTCGGCCTGCTGCTGCGGGGAGATCGGGGGTCCGCCACGCTTCTGCCACGACCAAGGCTCCGGTGATTCCTTTCGCCGCCGCGATTGAGAACAGCTGGTTTTCTGTCGTTCCTTCGGCCAGCACCGCGGCCAGCGTGGCGCGCCTCTGGCGGGAAATCTGGCGCTACAACGCCGTGAATGCCGTGAGCGCCGCCGAGGAGGGGCTAGCGACGCGCCTGCCTCGACTCATGGCCGCCGTGCGGGGGATTGATCTCGACCAGCGGCTAGAGCCCCGCGTCTGCGCTCGATCGGCGGCGCTGATGGAGGCGATGGGCAAGGGTGATGGTGCTGCGGTGTACGACATCCTGCAGGCCTGGTGCGTTGACCCGCCGGAGCGTTGGGCCACCCAGCAGATCCTCACCGAATCGATTGCCCACCATGGCTGGGAGCAGGAGCTGTTGGCGGAGGTGCGTGGAACGCGCGTCAAGAATGTGAAACCGCTCTCGCTGTTCCCGCTGCTGGAAGCCGATCTCACACCGTTGCATGACGCTGCGATGCAGGCGCTCGCGCTGATCGGTACTGTTGATCCCGAGATGCATGCTGAAATCACGGCGCATGTGTCCTTGATCAAGCTGTTTCGTGGCGCCGGTGTCGAGGGATTCAGTTCGCCCAAGGCCTTCGGGGCGATCTGGCTTCGCCTACCCGAACCCGGCCAGGAAATTGCCTGGTTTCTGGAGCACCTGGTTCATGAGTGTTCTCATCTGCATTTGAACGCCCTTCTGGCACTTGATCCCCTGCTCCTCAACCCGCAGGAGATCCATCAGGCCCCGATTCGACCGGATCCCCGTCCCCTCTTTCAGGTGCTGCATGGCACGTTTGTGTTATGGCGAAACTGCCGCGTCCACCGGCGCCTGGTGGAGCAATTCCCAGAGTTGGATTTGCAGGATGGGCTGGCTGAATTTGAAGAACAGTTGGCCCGTGGCACGGAGGTGATCGCAACCCGCATGAGGCCGACGGATCGTGGTCGGCTGCTGTTGCAGTCGTTGTGAACGATTTGTGGGTGGCGTCGGTGCGTACCGGGGGCTCGGCGGCGGTTCGGTGAGATCAGTTGGAGGCGCTGACGGTGCGGGAGATCAGGACAGTGAGCATCACGATTGCCAGAAGGACTTGCAGTGACATCACCATCTTGGCTCGGCGGGACATCACCGCTTCCGAGGTAGGGCCGTAGGTGGAATTGACGTTGAGGGAGATGTAGAGGTAATCGATGATGTGGGGCTCCGGTGGATCCTCGCCGGCGCGACTCGGCCAGACAAAGGCGCCGCCGGGGGTGCTGACATCGAGAAAGATATAGACGAACATGAACACCAGCACGCTTTCCATGTACACCGCCGCCACGTCCCATAGCCCGGCAAGTCCGCTGACGTGCTGAAATCTGGTGCTGGCCACCATCGAGAGCACATTGGCGATCACCTGGATGATCGAGAACAGCAGATAGGCCAGGGCCCAGCGAAAGAGGCCCACCTTGTGGCCGCGGAACAGGCTGATCGTGAGGCCGATCGTGACGATGATGAACGCCAGGGTGCTGATCGTGTCAACCCAATGCAGCAGGGTATTAGCGCCAGGGCCGATCAGGCGATGTTGCTTGAGATGGTTCACCAAAAGTAGATCCATCATCCAGACGCCGGTGGTGGCGGCGATCACCATCAGCCGGCCCCGGCCATGGGTGAGCCGTTCCCGTAGGAGGTCGGCGGGTCCTTGGGTGGGCTGGAAGGAGTCTTGCATTGTTTAGAGAAAGGGCCCGAGAGAATCCATTACAGGCTGGTATCGCTTCAGATGAATTGAGTTAGCCATCAACATCCAGCACGCTACCTCCGCCCCTTGTCGAGCCCAACCCTGAGCACCGCGGCGGCTCTGGTGGAGACCGCGCGACCCTGGCGCTTCAGCAGCACGCTCACAATCCTCACCATGGGCGGCGACGCCACCAGGGCCCACAGTGGAACCGCCGCGGGTGGGGCTTGCGATGGCCCGCCCCAACCCCGCGTACCCCAACCCCGGCCCGTGGTAAAACCCACCGTGGGTTAGCGCCGCCCGATCCAGACCGGGGGGGAGGTGAAGTGGCACGCCCTAAACGCCGCCCAGGAGGCGCGGGGGGGGCGCGGTGCAGAGCTGGCT
>Ga0310334_100207_pt1 | contig 17633 bp, 20 predicted proteins | sample LakMicMIDCLREDC7_FD_195548 | JGI IMG/M metagenome (GOLD analysis project Ga0310334, IMG submission 195548) | Enriched freshwater cyanobacterial communities from Lake Michigan, Michigan, United States - MI23.DCL.RED.C7 (v2) (version 2) | ecosystem: Environmental > Aquatic > Freshwater > Lake...
TAACTAGCACCTGCTGGGCAGTGTCTCCATACCCCTTCTGGGCAAGGTCTTCAGCGAGGAGCAGATAGTTCACCAGCGAATAATAATTGACGGTTGAGCGCGTAACTGTTATACTAGCATTCATAGGCGATTTCGCCAGCAGCAAACCCATACCCCTCAATCCAATGCAAATAGAAAACCGATTTATTGAGCAACTATCCTCTTGTCACCACTTTTGGAAGCACCTCAGCAATGGCAAATATGGGTTTCAGTGCCCCTACTGCCACTGGGGGCGCAAACCTTCAGATCGCACTGCGTACTTGATGCCCCGCAGGCGTTCACCGTCCAGCAAGGCACTGGAGTGGTGGTTTCGCTGCAACAACTGCAATCACTTCACCACCTTTGAGAAGTTCCTCGAGGCGCACCATCCCAAAGAGCATTCCGCGTACTTGCTCGAGCGGTACCAGCAGGGCACCACTGGCAAAGGCACCAACTGCCCCAATCCTGATTTCAAGGGATTGCTCGAGCAGGCATCGCTGCGTAACCGTCAAGGCATTTCAGGGACCACAGCGGCACCTCTGGAACCAGAAGCAACAGATGGAATCCAGCGACTACCGCGCTCCAACAAGGAAGAGCAAGCGTGGTGGAGCGGGCACTTCCACCGCCATTACGGCACTCCCACCGATGCCCAAAGGGAGTGGCAGCGACCCAGACCAGACCAAACCAGATAAGGCAACGGTTACGCGGGAATGTTACGGAATGCAAACACGCGTTTGACGCCAGCGCGTAACCGTGCCATACTTATTGCATCGAGAGGACGGGGCACGCACGCTCCCCGCAAGCAAAGCAATCAGCAATTGCCCCTGAGTCCTCTGCTCCCCCGAATAGAAGATGCCCAAGGGTCAAAGGGCATACAACTAAATAAATCCCGCCTTTTCGGCATTATCCCAAGATCAGACATTCCCTCCCTGGTCACTCTGACTAACAAGTCAAAAGCAATCCGTAAACCTTGCTTTTTGAAAATTGAAAACGACGAAGTTTTGCTCCAAGGAACAGTCTATTGTTCAATCCTACATTAAAAATCCGAAGAAAATTAGTAAGTTTTGCGGATCTTTGGACAAATATGTGCTAGACAATAGATCAGCATACAATAACATTCGCAGAGAGGCTTACTGCCCCCCTTGCGTAGACAGGATAAATCAGACCCATCGTCAACCCCTGCATTTTGTGAAGCGGGATTTAGGCCCTAACTCCAACTGTATATTCATAGGGTTTAGCGGTTACTGGGCACTAGGGGTTGATAAAGATCTACGTGAAAATCGACTTGACTTCACCATCTTAGTCGCCGCTTTTGCTTCCAATGGTGAAAGCTTTTACCGCTTCAATCCAAGTCTCATTGAGCATATTCTTGCTAATCAATTTGGCAGCACTGCATATACCGAATGGAAACAAGAAGTTTTTTCAGACCTGGGTTCACTCCGTGAACTAGTGGAAGCTGTACGTACGAAGATTACACGTGTGATTCCTTCAGTGACATGCAGTGACCGCTCTGTTCGCTTATGCAAGCGAGTTGGAATTCCTGTTGAACGCGGTATCGCTTTTCTTTTGCCTGATACAAAAGGTTTCTAGCATTAAAAAAACTCGCACAGTCGAAAGCATACCTTTATCAATTTCCCGCAAATGCATTAACCAAGCCCATAATAACCAATGGAATCATAACCAACCTCCAGCACAAACTTCTACATCTTCCAGAAGTTAAATCCATCACTGGACTCTCCAAGTCCACTATCTATGCCCGCATCTCTGCGGGCACGTTTCCCACACAAATACCACTTGGACCACGCCTTGTCGTCTGGGTGAAGTCAGATATTCAAAAATGAATCGCTCTGCAATTCGCAGCGGAAAGGGGGTGGCACCCCTCTTTATTTATGCCCGCTCCTCGACTGGTCGGATCTGTAACCACTCCAAGTCACCTGTCGCTGCCTTGAGTGTGTTTCTACCTTTGGCGAGGGTCGGGGTGCTTAGTTCTGCCCTGTAGTGGAAGTAGTGATCTTCGATATATTTGATTGAGGTGTCGCATTGTGCGGCAACCATGGTGACTGGTGTTTCGTTCAAGGTGAGTTGGAAAGTGATGTAGGTGTGTCTGAACGAATACCAGGTCAGATTCTTGCCACTGTGAATGTCTACTTTCCTGGCGTTGTTGCCGTCGCCTTCCGCCCATGATGCCAGACCTGCTTCGACAAGCATTTCACATAAACTGTCTTTCCAGATGCGATCACTGAACGTCTGACCTGTTTTTTGATTCGTAAACAGTAGATCGTTACGCCCTTTGAAATTCGTCAATTTCCTCAGTTCTTCTAGGTGTCGAGCAACTGGGGCATTGATCGTGTAGCGGCGACCCGTCTTAGTGTTTTCGGCGGGCACATCGATCAAGATCCAGGTTTTCTGGTCGGTATTGCTGAGCGTGTTGTTTTTTCGAATGTGACCCCACTCCACTTTTCGAAGTGACCCGATGCGAATACCTGATTCCATTGAGATCCGCATTGCCAGATAGAGCATCTTGCGGTGAATCTTTTGATTTTTTGCCCGTTGACTGGTGCCGAGCACCTCTGTGAGTACGTTTTTGCCCGATACGTTCTTGTTGATCTCGCCCTCGTCGTTCCAGCGGGTGCGCCCTTCAGACCAATAGAGACGAGCACTGCGCTCTAGTTCCTTCCACTCATCAACGGTCAGGTCGTCACGCCTGTGCTTTTTGTCTTTGGAGATTTTGACCGACTTCAGTGTGGGCACTGAATCTTTATTCAAATACCCCTCCTGAATGGCAATCTCTTCAAACATCCGCCTGAAGGTGCTGATCTCAGCATTGATGGTTGTTTGCCTTGGCGTCTCCTTGCCTTCCTGGTGTGCTGCTTCTTTGCGCCAGGTTTCGTAGTTGGCGAAGAAGTTCCTGGGCATCTTGTGGATGGGGCGCAGGTTCTGCCCTGCGTATTTGAGAAACCAGCGGGCGTGATGCTCCATCAGCAGGTATCGCTTGGTGCTGATGCCGTTGTGGGGGATGCTGCTGATCCGTTTTTTTTGCTTCGCCAGGAAGCGATCTGCCATCTGCTCGATGGTCAGGGTTCGGATCTGCTCGCCCCGCTCGCTCTTGGTTTTGAACTCGATGTATTTCGCCAGACCCTTGCGCTCCGCCTCCAGCAGGTCGTTTGGGGCGATACGACCCAGCGAGTGGCGATGCCTCGACTGCCGCTCCTGGTCATAGAAATAGAGATACCAGCGACCCCCTCGATCCCCGTCTTGGAAGACGTAGCAGTGGGGGTCGTGGGCGATGGGGCGCTTGTTGAGCACCTTGGTCATTGGAGTATCTTCTGCCCCTTGGAGGGCGTCATATCCCGCCGTTTGCTTACGGAACGCTTACAGCGGTTACGGTGAGGCAAGGGATTTCGGCAACGCTTACGCTATGCTTACGGTAACTCACGAACCCCAAAACTCAAGTGTGGCAACGGTTTTCGAGTTACGTCGGCACTAACGCCGATTACACAACGTAGATTTTTAATTCTTTTTGTTTATAAATAAAAATCTCCTGGTGTGCATTGAGTCATCCATTGTTCTAAAACTTCAGCTGGTGTTTCCAAATCTTGATGTTCATCGATTAAATCCCAAATTTCCCAATAAATTTGTTCCACTTGCAATGGCAAGCCCTCATATCCCTCCAGGGGGTTTGCGTCACTTATTTTTTCATGAATTAATAGTAGTGATTTAAGCACCAGTCCAGTTTTGCCTTGGATCGTGGGCATTTGATCCCACCTTTTTTTGATTAAATAGGTCCATTCTTTAACGGCTTTAGTATTTTTTGTTTCGGGATTGCTGGAAACTGGCTGCAGTGTTGATTCTGGCAATATTGTAGTTTTATTTGGCTCACGCAAAATCCAAAGCAAGCTTTTTCTTAGTAGTTTTCTTAGCGGCAAGCTGCACCTAAGCTATTTGCGCACATTCTAGGCAGCTTATTCTGGTTTTGCGTTATTTATAGCAATATGCCCACAGCTTCGATATGAGCTTTTAAGCCGCCATGTTCAATGCTTTCCCAATGGATTATGTCTACTTTGTAAGGAGTAGCAAGTTCATCAAATGCTGTTGCCAGTTGAGTGCTGTAATCTATGGAGCTACTGAAGGCAATATCAATATCGGATCCCTGCTTTTCAAGCCCCAGAGCCCTTGAACCATATAATTTGAACCAGCGGATTTCTGGATATATTTGCTTTATGGATTGAATTTGTTCAATTGTTTGGCTTGGCAGGCCACCAATAACTGCCTTCACGGCCGTTTCTCCAGTTGAGCTGCAAGTTGCAGTAATTCAGGCGCAAATGTTTCTCGAATAAGCATTAAGGCCTGATTTGCCCTGGCTTGATCGTAGGTGTGGGCCATCAAATTGCGCTGCTCAAGCATATCAATCCACAACTGACCATTTTTAAGTAGCCCATAGCTAAACGCCTGCCTTAAAACCTCCCTTGGTAACTGGGCATCAATGCCCTCGTAGGAAAGCAAATCCTTCAAGGTTTTCCAGCTCAACTCAAAGCTGAATTCGTAGGCTTTAACAACAGCCATGCCAATCACCTCATCGTTGATGCAGGCGTTGTGGGCTTTTAGGGCAGCTTTGAGCTGGCCTAGGGCCCTTTGCAGGTTTTCTAGCCGTTGCCGCCAGCGTAGATCGGTGATTTTTCCTAGAGCAATGAATTTGCCCTGATTTTGCCTGATATCGGTGCTATTTGCCCCTTCCGCGTCAAAGGCTGCTATTGTGTAACAAATTCTAAAGCGATTGATGTTTCTTAGTTTCTTCGGCTTTTTATTTGCGGCACTTTCTTTTGTGCAGGTGCCCCAGTGGGATAACGATTGGACAAAATGTTCAGTCCATGTGCCCGACACCGCATGTCATTGGTATGTGGTTAACCCCGACAACACCTTTGGCAAGGGTTTTAGTTGGCTCACTGCCCCTGAATACGACGTGGCCGCCCTGCGTGACATCGGCTACCAACACGATCTAACCGTTGCCCAGGGTTATAAAACAACAGTTGAATTAATGAATGTTGATGCAGGTGTTAAATACGGTGATGATTATTAATTGTATATAGCTATATATAGTTTTTAATCACTTTTTAACTAATTTCCACAGCCACCAAACTGCCAAGGCAGCTAGCACCCAGGGTAGTAAAGCCCTAACAACAATCAGGGAAATTACTAATATCGTACCTGAAATAGCTAAGCGTTTTGCCAGCGCCTTTGATTCGTCTGTCATGTATTGCCAGCGGGGAACCAAGGCCATGCAGATTGGTTTTTCAATTTAGTTAAATCTGCCACACAGCTGCTCCCGATAGTTGTTACGATTTGTAAAATTATTCATTTCCATGACCTCTAATTGGGACGCACTGTTTTCGGCCCTTCCCCCTGAAGAGCTAGATAAGGTTGCCTTGCTGCGCATGATCGAGTGCACCAACGGTGTAATCCAGCACCAATTCAGAGATGGTTCAGATGATGCTTTGAGTGTGGAAGAAACCAGGGCCGCCATGAAGTTTTCCATGGGCTGCATCAAAAATATGACGATTCCCTTGGGTGATGAACTCATTAGCTTTGCCCCTGCCACAGCTGAACTTGTTGGCAAATTGCGTGATTTGTATGTGAGTGGGGTTAAAAATGGCAATCAAATTGCCATGGCCGAATTCTTTATCGCTTCTGAAGCAAATCTCAGGGCCGTTGGGATGGAGCGTATCGAAGCTGCTAAACGTTTAATTTTTTACCACATATATGAACTTCCGCCCCACACCCTCGATTGGGGAATCGACTACATCCGTGGATTTGTTGGTGCAAATAGATAGTTCTATTCGCGATTAGCAAGCACCCAGAAACCAGTTGCTAAAACCGCTAGTAAAGCCATGCTGGCGGCCCAACTTGGGCTAAGCGCCCAGCTCAACATCAGTTGCCACACCACGCCAACTCCCGCCGCTAGGGCCACACTGCTAAGCACCAAAAGCACTTGGCGTTTTATTTCTGCCACCCCCGCAGCCTCTAATTCCGCCTCAAACCTCGCGATTGGGCCGCTTAAAGGCACATAAAAAGCCAGTGCCCATAAAGCGCTGCCGCTGAATAGCACACTTAAATCAGCATCAACCATGGGCAGAGCTAACCGTTGCAGGTGGAGCATCCTTAGCATCCGCAAACATTTTTGATTAGGCCGTGAAGGAACCCTGGAGCTTTCGCGGCCACCCCATTCACAGCCTTGAGCGCACCAGCAGCGCCGGGATACCAGTGCTCTTGGTGCATGGTTTTGGCGCTTCCACCTACCACTGGCGTTTCAATATCCCCGCCCTGGAGCAGCACCATCCAGTGCATGCCATTGATCTGCTCGGCTTTGGTGCCAGTGCAAAACCAGCTGGTGAGGCCTATGGCGGTGAACTGTGGCGTGATCAACTCTGCGCCTATGTGCACGAACGCATCGCTGAACCAACGGTGTTGGTGGGTAATTCCCTGGGCGGTTATGCAGCCCTAGCCGCCGGCGCCGCCCTCAAGGAGCAGTGCGCTGGTGTGGTGCTGCTGAATGCAGCCGGGCCTTTTAGTAGTGAACAAAAACCAGCCCAGGGTTTAGCTGCCATCGCCCGCCAAACCATTGCCGGTGCTTTGTTGCAAAGCCCTGTGCTGCAGCGCTTGATCTTTGAAAACCTGCGCCGTAGAGCCACGATCCGCCGCACCTTGAATCAGGTTTACGTGGATAAAACCAATGTGGATGAAGCCCTGGTGGAGGCCATCAGGACCCCATCTTTGGATCCAGGTGCCTTTGGGGTGTTTCGTACGGTTTTTGATTTCCCTAAAGGCGAACCGCTCGACCATTTGTTTGCTGAGTTGCAAGCCCCGTTGCTGTTGCTTTGGGGTATCCGCGATCCCTGGATAAATGCTGTTGGTCGCAGGGCCCTATTTCAAAGCCACGCCCCCGCTGCCACCACTGAAGTGGTTTTGGAAGCTGGCCATTGCCCCCACGACGAACAGCCGGCAGTTGTTAATGCAGAGCTGCTGCAATGGTTAAGCACGCTCGCTTAAATTCAACGGCTATGGCCCTGCAACAACAAACCAGCCCCTACCCCCATTGGCTATTCACTGATGCCAGCAGCGGTGATCAAATCCGTTTAGTGCCTGAACGGGGTGGCTTGCTCAGTGGTTGGTGTTGCGGTGGCAATGAAATCGTTTATCTAGATGAAGCCCGCTTTTTGGATCCAAGCCAGTCGATCAGGGGCGGAGCACCGGTGTTGTTTCCCATTTGCGGCAACCTGCCAAACGACCAGTTGCCCCTAGCTGATGGCCGCATCGCCACCCTTAAGCAGCACGGTTTTGCCCGCACCATGCCCTGGCAGATATCGGCCCTGGATGATGGCCGTGGGGTGCGTTTAGAGCTCATTGATACCCCTGCCACCCTGCTGGATTTCCCCTTTGCTTTTTTGCTGCAGCTTGATTACCGCCTAGCTCCTGGCGCCCTTGAGGTAACTGCCACCCTCCACAACAGGGCAAGCCAGGCCCTGCCATTTAGCTTTGGCATCCACCCCTATTTCAATGTGAGTGGCCTTGGCGATCTCCAATTTGAAGGGATGCCTGAGGAATGTTTAAACCACAAGCTGATGGCCCCCGGTGCCACCAGTGAGCAATTGCAACAGCTAGGGCAGGGCATCGACCTGCTGGTGCGCCCCAGCGCTGATGTGGCCTTAGTTGATAAGGCAGCAGCAAGGCGCCTACGCATGGAACTGAGCAGCCCTTGGAACCTGGCGGTGTTATGGACTGATCCCCCCAGACCGATGGTTTGCATCGAACCCTGGACTGGTCCACGTCAAAGTTTGATCAGTGGCGATGGCAAGTTGGAGCTGGCCGCCGGTGAAAGCCAGGTGTTGCAGTGCCGTTATGTGGTGGAAAGCATTTAGTGCCGAGGTTTAACTACCGTCCTGACATCGATGCCATGCGTGGCATCGCCGTATTAGCGGTTTTTATTTATCACCTGAATGAGGCCTGGCTGCCCGGTGGCTTTACCGGTGTAGATGTTTTCTTTGTGATTTCCGGTTACGTGGTAACCGGATCATTGCTGGGTCATCAAGGGGAGGGGCCATGGCAGCAATTGGCTGGTTTTTATCTGCGCAGAATTCGGCGGCTACTGCCAAATCTTTTGGCATCTGTTGGTGTAACCAGCCTTGGCATAGCGCTGCTGGTGCCACCATCGGAAACCCGCAGCCTCTTTGGTGATGCGGTAAAAGCGCTCTATGGCTGGTCTAACAATCGCTTTGCGGCAAAAGCAACCGATTATTTCGGCCTTGATTCCAACCTCAACCCCCTATCCCACACCTGGTCTTTAGGGGTTGAGGAGCAGTTCTATCTGATCTTTCCGCTCTTGCTATTGCTGATCGGCGTGGGCCGCAGGCGGGCATTACCAATCCTGCTGGGCCTTTCACTTGCATCCCTCGGCCTCAGTTTGTGGTGGACCCAGGAAGCGCCGATATTGGCGTTCTTTTTGATGCCCAGCCGCTTTTGGGAATTAAGCGCAGGTGCTGTGCTGTTGCTTGCCCAATTAAGGGGCTTTGGCGGCCACTTAAACCGGCTTTGGTTACGCCTTGGCGGCTATGGGCTGATGTTGCTGGCCTTGCTTAAAACATCTTCTCTGCAATGGTTTCCAGCCCCTGGCGCCCTGGTGGCGGTGTTCGCAACTTTGTTGCTGTTGCAGGCGGGCTATGGGGCTACATCAGAACGGTTTTTGCCTTGGCGAGGCCTTGAGCGCTTTTTAGTGGCTTGCGGTTTGATTTCCTATTCGCTCTATCTCTGGCATTGGCCAGTGCTCACCTTTTTGCGCTGGACCTACGGCATCGATCGCTTTTGGCTCTACAGCCTGGCGATTGGTTTGTCTTTTGGCTTGGCCTGGTTGGCCTATGTGCTGGTGGAGCAGCCGGTGCGGCGGCGGCCCCTATCAGCCCCCTTTCAATGGGGCCTTTCCTTGGCAGCCATGGCTGTTACCTGGACGGGCATCGACGCTCTAGCCCATCCCTACAGGGGCAAGTTTTTTCTTGGTAGTGGCGTAGATCCTGTGCCAAAACTCGAAAAGATTGCTGAACATCGGCCTGTGATTGCTGGCACTGATATCAGTGATGCCAGTTGCAGTGTTGCCAATTGGTTGCCTTACAACATTAAGAACAGAACCGATTTCAGCCGCTGCAGTAAAGCGGGGCGTGCCGGTGCCGGAGAAATATTTTTGCTTGGTGATTCCCATGCCCATCACCTGCTGCCAATGTTGGATCAAGTTACAAATAAAACTGGTCAAAGTATTAGTTTTACATTTAAAAGTAGTTGTTTAATCAGCCCTGATATAACAGTTAGCTTTGATAATAAACCCTATGAACCCTGTCGCTCATTTGCAGCTGGTGAAATCGACCGTGCCATTCAGCGGCTGAAGCCAAACGACATCGTTTTGGTTTCTACCTGGTTAAATAAACAATTGGCTGATATTGATGGCCGCGGCAGGCCAAATGATTTCCCGGTTTATGTAAATGGCAAACGCCTAATCCCAGCCCAGGTTCGCTCTGCCTACATTGCAAGTAGCCGCCGCATCGCCAAGCAATTAGCGGCAAAAGGCATTCAGTTGGTGTTGGTGCTTGACATCCCAACCCTGGCTAGGGAGCCCGTGGTTTGTGAAGCTTGGGGCAAATTATTAGCTAATCGAGAGGGGGGCACATTTTGCTCACCCACGGCTGGAATCACAGCCGAGATGCAAACCACCCTGCGCAACACCCTGGCCCAGGTGGCAAAGGGTTTGCCAAATGTGCATATCTTTGATCCCACCGATCAACTTTTATTTGCAGGTCGCGTGCAACATCGACGCCCAGATGGCACCTTGCAATATGCCGATAGCCATCACCTTAGCTATTCCGGCAGTAAGGGTTTAGCGGAAGGATTCCAGCGTTTTCTTAATAACCAAGGTTTAACAGGAGGCAACACCAGGTAGGCGGCCGCGGCAAAGTTGATTCAATGGGTCGAATTGTTTTTTAACAGCTTCTATTAAGGGCTTTGATTTTACATCGGCCCAGGCATCTAGCTTGCTGTTATTTGGGCTTTGTAGCACGGTTAGGTAGCCGCTGCGCCTTTCGCAGGCTCGCCTAAGGGCTTCCACCCTGTAGGGCGCCATCCCCTCGAAAGCAGCCTGGGCAAGGCCTAGGCCACTGGCTGCCCCCAATTGCAATTGCCAACCCTGGGCAACTGGATCTTGCATAAATTCAACTATTTTTACTGGCTCAAGGCCCAGCCGCAGCAACCATTGGCCAGCTTCCACGGTTGTTGAAGTTGTTGTTGAAGTTGTTGGTTGGGGGAGCTTTTCCAATTGGATATTTGGCGTTAATTGCAATTGCAGTTGTTGCTCTTGAGCAAGGTTGCATAGGCCCAGTTGCAGGCATGTTGCTGCCCCTGGCCCCTGGCGCCATTCAATAAATTCCAGCGCCATGGAGCTATGCAAAAGCAATTGTTGGCGCAGTTGTTGTAGGTCTTCCAGTGCACCTTTTAGCTGCACTATTTGCCGCCCCTTGGGCAATGGCATGGTGCGCAGGGTTAGTTCGCTGATCAGGCCAAGGCTGCCCCAGCTGCCACAAAACAAACGCATTAGGTCGTAGCCGGCCACATTTTTAACCACCTTGCCGCCGGCTTTTGCTGCGGTGCCATCACTGCGCAAGAGGCTGATTCCTAGCAATTGATCACGCAGGTCGCGGTAGCGGTGGCGCAGGCGGCCGCTTAAACCCCTTGCCACTAAACCGCCGATGCTGCTGGGGCCAGCCAGGGGTGGATCCAAGGGCAACCATTGATCCTGGGCGGCAAGAACCTCCTGCAGTTTGGCTAGGCCCAATCCGGCTTCCACCGTTACGGTGAAATCGGCTACGGCATGGTGAATAACGCGGTTGCAGCGGGCCATGCTCAGCACCATGCCTGCATCCGCCTGCAAGGCAGCACCCCAATGCAGGTGATTGCCAAGGCCGCTCGGTACCCATGGGCTGCCATCGGCATGGAGTTCAAGCACCAATTGGCTTAATTCCTCGCGCTCTGGCATTACAACTGGAGCGAGATCCGGCATGCCGGCAGATGGAGCACAACATCAAGATCATCGTCTTTGATGATGACCCCACAGGCTCACAAACCGTTCATGGTTGTTCTTTGTTGTTGAATTTCAGCAGCAGCAACCTGGCGGCGGGCCTTGCAGACCCCTCTGCCCTCTTGTTTTTAATCACCAATAGCCGTGCCTTAGAACCCGAACAGGTGCGGGATCAACTGCAGTTGATCTGCGCTCGGCTCAAGCCGCTTTTAGAAAATTATCAACGGCCTTGGCTGGTGGTTAGCCGCGGTGATTCCACCTTGAGGGGCCACACCCCCTTGGAGCAGGAGCTGATCAGCGCTGGCCTTGGGCCATTCCACGCCAACCTGTTGGTGCCAGCATTCCCCCAGGGGGGTCGCACCACTGAGGCGGGCAGCCATTTGCTCCATGGCAAACCGGTGCATCTGAGCGCCTTTGCCGCAGATCAGCGTTTTGGTTATCAAACCAGTGTGCTTAGCGATTGGTTGGCTACTAAAAGTGCTGGCCGCATAAATGCAGCCCAGGTGGCGATTTTAAAAGCAAATCAACCATTGGCTGATTTGGCGGTAGGCCAATGGGCGGTGATTGATGCCCACACACCAGAAGATTTAGATGAGTTAGCTAAAACCCTGCGGTTTGAATTGATTGATGGCGGTAGGCGTCACTTTTGCCAAAGCGCCGCCAGCTTGCTGAATGGTTTGGCTGAGCTCAAGCCCCGTTTACTTAGCAAAGCTGATCTACCCCCCTGCCGCGGCCCTGGCTTGGTGATAGTGGGATCCCATGTGCCCCTGGCGGATCAACAGTTGGAACTGCTGCTTGCTGAACCCGGCTGCAGGGGTGTGGAATATCCAGTTGATCAGCCAGCAGCAACAGATTTTGAGCCGTTGTTATTAACCAAGCTGCAATCAATCCGCAGCCAGGGGCTAACGCCAGTGCTGTTTAGCAGCCGCGGTGAACGGCGTGGCTTCAGCCCAGCCCAGCAGCAACAACTAGCCCTAAGGATGGCCAAATTAGCCCTAAGCCTGGGGCCACCTTTGGGTTTTGTGATCGCTAAGGGCGGCACCACCAGTTTTACTTTGTTGCACGCTGGCCTCGGTTTAGATCGCCTGCAACTTTTGGGCCAGTTGCTGCCGGGCCTTTCCCTGGTGCAGCCCCAACCCCACCATCCAATCTGGGGAGATCTGCCAATTGTTACCTTCCCCGGCAATCTCGGTGATGCCACCAGCCTGCGGCAGTGTTGGCAGCTGCTAGAAGCTTGGCGGCTGGATTGCTAGCTATTGCGATTAACCAAACTCCAATAAACCAGCGCTGCGGGCCAGTAATTCCATGGGATGGGCAACGGGTAAAGGCTTTTTTTGCTCGAGCATGTGTTGGCGTATCTGCAGGCTGCAACCGATGTTGGCGCTGGCCACCATTGCGGCACCGCTATTGATTAAATCTGCAGCTTTTATTGCACCCAATTCCGCTGCTTCCTCTGGTTGCACCAGGTTGTAGATGCCGGCGCTGCCGCAGCACACCCCCGCTTCCATCGCTTCTCGCAACTCCAGCCCTGGGATTGCCCTAAGCAATTGCCTTGGTTGCTGGCTAATGCCTTGGCCATGGATCATGTGGCAGGCATCGTGATAAACAACCAACGCTTCTTTTAATGGTTTAAGCCGCGCCTTAAAACTATCGCTTAACCCTAATTCATAGAGGAATTCATGCACATCTTTTACCACTGCCTTAAATCCTGGCTGCCCTGCTAAAAGCTGGGGATATTGCTTCAGTGTGTGGCCGCAACCGGAAGCGGCAACAAGGATTGCATCAAGAGGTTCGTTGGCGGCGGCTCGATTGAAGCTGCCCACTAAATCCATGGCGAGGGCTTGGGTTTGCTTTAGTTCCCCCTGGTGATGACTCACCGCCCCGCAACAGCCTTGACCCTCCGGCAGCAGCACTTCCACCCCATTGGCTGCAAGCACCGCCAAGGTGGCGGCGTTAACGCCAGGATCAAATACGCGCTGCACGCAGCCGAGCACTAAGCCAACCCTGGCGCGGCGCGGCCCTTCTGCAGGAATCAGCCCCACCGGATCTTTGGCCTGGGGTGGCAAGGGCGGCAGCAGCTGTTCCATGGCTGCGATTTCCGCGCCAAATAGGCGCGTTATGCCGCTGCTTCGAGCAAGTTGCTGCAGCGGCGTGCCGGCATAGGCCTGCAACGGCAGCATTAAGGCCCGCAACCGCTGGGGGTAGGGCAGAAGGGCAAGTAAAAGTCGCCGCAATTGCCGCTGCCAGGGGGTGCGCAAGCTGGGGTTGTTTAGTTGGGGCCGCACCTGCTCAAGCAGTTGGTCGTAGCGCACTCCGGCGGGGCAGGCGGTAACGCAGGCAAAGCAGCCAAGGCAGCTATCAAAATGACTAGCCACGGTGGCATCAAGCGTTAGTTCGCCGGCCTCGATCGCCTTGAGGCTATGGATGCGACCCCGGGGTGAATCCATCTCCGTGCCCAATACCCGGTAGCTGGCGCAGCTGGGCAGGCAGAAGCCGCAGTGCACGCAGGGGTCGAGCAGGGGTGGTTGCATTGGGTTATGCCTTGAAATGACGCACCACCGCTTCTGCAAAACCGGAACAGCTAAGCGGTTCCACCGGCGGTTCCAAGAGGCGGGCTAGGTCGTAGGTAACTTCAGCATTGGCAATGGCAGCGCTGAGGCCAGCAGTGATTAAGTTGGCCGCCTCTTGCCAGCCCATAAATTCCAACATCATCACACCGCTGAGAATCACCGAACCGGGATTAATGCGATCAAGGCCCGCATGTTTTGGTGCCGTGCCATGGGTGGCTTCAAAAATGGCAGCGCGATCGCCGATGTTGGCCCCTGGTGCCATGCCAAGGCCCCCCACCACCGCTGCAGCAGCATCGGAGATGTAGTCACCATTGAGATTAAGGGTTGCCAGCACCGAATATTCCTGGGGCCTGGTTTGAATTTGTTGAAAGATGCTATCGGCGATTCGATCATCTACCAGCACCATTTCACGCCATTTGCCATTTCCATGGCTGGCGCCAATAGTTGCTAAAACCAGCTCAACTTCAGCATCGATCGCCTCGCGTTTATCAGGGGTGAGATTGTTGTAACCCGGTTCGATCAAGCGGCCATTATCTGCAATTGAAAGCAGTGGATTCTTTTCTTGATTCGCCAGGATCCAGCTCTCCCTTTCGGTAACACAATCGGCACGAAATTCAGTGGTTGCTAATTCATAGCCCCAATCCCTAAAGCCACCTTCGGTAAATTTCATGATGTTGCCCTTATGCACCAGGGTTACGTGGCGGCGTTTGCCCTCAAGCCGCAGGGCATGCTGCATCGCCCGGCGGATGTGCCGTTGGGTGCCAGCTTTGCTAACGGGTTTGATACCAAGGGCGGAACCTTCGCGGATCCGTTTCTTACCTAATTGCGGGCTGGCGGGAATAACGGTGTTGTTCAAATGCTGCAGCAACTCTTGGCCCACGGGGTCGGTGGCGGCCCATTCAATGCCGATATAAATATCTTCTGTGTTTTCGCGGTAAACCACCACATCAAGGTCTTGGGGGCGTTTATGGGGGCTTGGGGTGCCGCTGTAATAACGGCAGGGCCTCACACAGGAATAGAGATCAAAGATTTGCCTAAGGGCCACATTTAAAGAGCGAATCCCACCGCCGATTGGTGTGGTGAGGGGCCCTTTGATGGCAACCCCATAGGTTTCGATTGCGGTGAGCGTGTCTTGGGGCAGGTATTGATAGGTGCCATAGAGCTCACAGGCTTCATCACCGGCATAAACCTTGAACCATTCAATGCTGCGTTCACCGCCATAGGCCTTAGCCACAGCAGCATCGAGCACCATTTGGGTGGCGGGCCAGATGTCAACACCGGTGCCATCGCCGCGAATAAAGGGAATGATCGGGTTGGCTGGCACCACAGGAAGGCCGTCCACAAATTTAATTGCGGCGCCACGGCTTGGGGCGGTGAGCTTTTCGTAGATAGCCATCTGGGCGTTAGCCGCAAAAGTTATGGGTTAGATGAGCCTAGTTTTGCGTGTTCTGCCGTTATCGATGCTGCCGAACTGGCCCAAGGGCTCGTAATCCTTCGCAACTTTTGCAGCCCTTACTAGCTATAGGGCGCCTACGCTCCAATCAAGATTGCCCGTGCACCTGGCCCCATGGCTGTTGCCCTCGATTCAAACGTTGCCCTCACTAGCGCTGATGCAGCTGTTCCCTTAGCCACCCAGCTGCGGGAGGGAACTAAAAAATCCCACACCATGGCAGAAAATACTGGCTTTGTTAGCTGCTTTCTAAAAGGGGTGGTAGACAAACTCAGCTATCGCAAGCTGGTAGCAAGTTTGTATTTCGTATATGCGGCAATGGAGGAGGAGATCGATCGCCTCCGGCAAAATCCAGTGCTGCAACCGATCGCCTTTGAGGCCTTAAACCGTCGCGGCGCCCTTGAAGCAGATCTGGTTTATTACTACGGCGAAAATTGGATCGAGCAAATCCAACCAACAGCAGCGGCTAAGGAATATGTAGCCCGCATCCATGAATTAGCAAATAGCGCCCCCGAACTACTGGTGGGTCACCACTACACCCGTTATTTGGGTGATCTATCCGGCGGCCAAATTCTGAAAACCATTGCCCAAAAAGCAATGAATATGCAGGGTGATGCTGGTTTGCAGTTTTATGTATTCCCTGCAATTGAGGATGAAAAGGCTTTTAAAAATACCTATAGGGCTGCATTGAATGCGTTAGTGATTGATCAGGTGATGGCTGATCGAATGGTGGAAGAAGCCAACCATGCTTTTCACCTTAATATGAAACTATTCCAAGAGCTCGAAGGCAATTTGGTGGCTGCCATTGGCAAGGTGTTGTTTGGTTTCCTCACCCGCCGTCAAATCACTGGCAGTACCGAAACTGTTAATAACTGAGTGAGTAGCCGCCCCCTGCGGTTTTTAGTACCGGGTACCAGCGCCCGTTTCCGCTGCGGTGGCTTGCTGGTGGAGCTGCAAAGTGCCCGCCTATGCGCTGAATTAGCGCCTTCGGTGGAGGTTGTTACCTATCGCCAAAGGGAACCGGGCCATCTGTTCCTTGCCGATCTATTGCAACAGGAAGCAACACCAGGGGAAGCCCTATGGATTGTGAGTTGGGGTTTTGATGTGCCCGCGTTATTGCGGCAGTTGCGCGGTAGACCCGTTTCTTACCACGCTCATAGCAGTGGTTATGGCTTCCAGCTACCCCCTGGGGTGCCGGTGCTGGCGGTGAGTAGAAATACGCTTGGCTATTGGGGTGATCGCGCCCCAAGGGCACCATTGCAACTGGTGCCCAATGCCTTGGATCCAGCTTTTGGCAACAACACAACTGCTGTTAGCAACACCAGAACCATTGATGTGTTGGTGCAGGCCCGTAAAACCAGCAGTTATGTGCTCGATTGCTTGGTGCCAGCCCTGCGCAAGCGGGGGGTGGCCGTTGAGGTGCAAAGCGGCTGGGTGGAGGATTTAGCAGACCTGTTTGGCAGCGCCAAGGTGTTGCTTTACGACTCCGCCGATTATTGGCGCAGTGTGGGCGTAACGGAGGGTTTTGGTTTGCCGCCCCTGGAGGCTCTCGCCAGTGGTTGCGTTTTATTTAGCAGCTTTAACCATGCCCTCGCCGATAGTTTGGATCCAGGCGTAAGCGCATGGCAGATCGGGTGCGGCAGCCTTGCCAATGATTTGGAGCAGATCACAGCAGCAGTTGCAAACCCGGATGCCTTTCGGCCAAAGCCTGAATTACTGGCGGCCCTGTTGGCGGCCCATTCAGAAAGCAAGGTGCAGCAGCGCTGGCAGCAGGCCCTAAACGCTGTTAATCAGCATTGGGATCAGTTGCTTGCTGGTGCACCGGCCTTAAAAAGTGTTCCCAGTTGGCGATTGCGCTGGGGCCGGCGCTTGAGCCGGTTGAAAAGACTGTTCTGAACCGCTTTGGCGCCATAGGGTTGCCAGCGTGACTGCCCATCAACCCCACCGGCCGTCCGTAGGCGGCATAGCGCCCATGGCGTGGTTGCGTAAACGCAGCCAAACCATCGACCAACTATCACGCTTAATTAGTTATTTGCCCCAGGAACGGCGCAAGGCCCTCTGGCAAATTTTGCCGATTTCAGTGCTGCCAGGGCTGCTGGATTTAGCGCTGGTGGCAGTTGGGGCAAGGCTAGTGGGGGCCCTAGTGGGCAACAACTTAGAAGATAAGTTGCCTGGGGTTCGTGTATTTGGCGGCAAACCACTTGATCAAACCCTTTGGTTGATTGCCCTGTTTATAGGCCTTGCCTGGTTTGCATCATTTTCAAAATTATTTTTGCAATTAGTTCAGCAGAAATTAACCGCACGGATTTGGCGTGATTTATCAAATGAAATCCATGCGCGGGTGTTGCGCCAAAAATATGAATATCACCTCACCCGTTCCACAGCGGAATTAACCACTTCGATCCTTTCCAATATCCGCCAGGCAGCCAGTGGTGTGATCAATCCCACCTTGCGCATATTTAGTGCACTGGTATCAATCTTGCTTTTG
>Ga0310334_100208_pt1 | contig 17623 bp, 16 predicted proteins | sample LakMicMIDCLREDC7_FD_195548 | JGI IMG/M metagenome (GOLD analysis project Ga0310334, IMG submission 195548) | Enriched freshwater cyanobacterial communities from Lake Michigan, Michigan, United States - MI23.DCL.RED.C7 (v2) (version 2) | ecosystem: Environmental > Aquatic > Freshwater > Lake...
AAGGAACCCCGGGCCGCCATCGCCCGCCGCTAGGGCCCCGGGGTGGGCCGGGCCAGGGGCGGGCGGGGCAGGGGGCTCACCCGGCGCCGCAGGCGGTGCAGCGGGTGCTGGGGGCGTGGCGACCGGCGGCCTCGGAGCGCTGGGCGGATCGGCCCGCAGCGACAGGGTGATCAGGGCCGGGGCCACACCCTCGTTGCTGACCAGCAGCTGCACCGGTGAGCGTGGCTGCGCCGCCAGGCTCACCACCCGCAGGGGGCCGCGGCTTTCGAGTGGAGCGCCATCGGCCGAGAACACCGCCATCTGCATCAGCGGCGAGCCGTTGACCCCCAGCACCAGCCGGTGGCCGGCCGGCAATCGAATCGGGAACAAACGGGCGCCGCCGGCGTCGACCTGGGCCGAGAGCACCCGGGTCTCGAGCGGCTGGGCCTCGATCGCCTCAATCTGCATGTTAGCCAGGCTCTGCTCGGCGGCGGCAAACCAGAGCTGCCGGAACGGCTCCGGGGGAATGTCACCGGTATCGCGGCCAGGCAGCAGGGTGCTGGCGCTGCCGGAGACCAGCTGCCGCAGCACCGCGGGGCTGAGTCCCTGGGCCACCAGCGACCTTTGGCGCTGCTGCCAATCGCCGTTCGAGAAGGAGCCGAGCCGGCGGCGAATCTCGAGCGGCAGCTGCTCGACCTTGGCGAGCCAGTCTTCGGCCAGCTCGTTCCAGACCTTGCGCAGCGGCGCATCGGCCGCTGCATCACTGGGCAGTCGACCACCCCGCTCTGGAAACTGGGCCAGCAGGCTGGCGTCAACCAGGCGCAGGAACCAGGCCCGATCCACCTGCATGGCCCGCAGCCTGTTGAGCAGCTGCTGGCGCTGATCGACCTCGACCGCCGGCAGGCTGCTGGGCAGCTGCAGGGCGGCATCGGGGGTGCTGGGCTGCAGCCGGCCGCGGTTGAGGAACCACCAGCCCAGGGCCGTGCCGACCACAGCCGACAGCACCAGGGCGATCACCACGGGCCAGACACCTCCTTCGACCGCCTCCTCGCGTTCTTCGGCGCGGCTGCGGGCAGGGGCGGCCGGGGCCTGGCTGGCAGCGGGGGCCGGCAGGGGCGGCAGTTGCGGGGCCGGAGGTTCAGCAGGGCTGGGGCTCTCGGGCTCGGGCTCAACCCGTTCTTCAGGAGGCGCCGGCGGCGGCACCAGCACCACGGTGCGATCGGCCTGGGGCACGGGCCCGGTGCTCTCGGGCATCGCCAGGGTCTGGAAGGCCTTGAGCGCTTCGCTGGCCGAGCCGAAGCGTTGGCGCGGCTCAGCGGTGATCAACCGGGCCAGCAGACCCTGCAGCGCCGGTTCCGCCTCCAGCGGCACCGGCCAGCGCCAGGCCAGGGTCACCGGATCCAGCAGGGCCGCCGGTGACTTGCCGCTGACCAGCACCAGGGCCAGCACCCCAAGGGCGTGGAGATCCATCCAGGGCTGGGGCACGCCGCCCCGGGCCAGGTCGGGGGGCGCATAGCCCGCGGTGGCAGCCGGCAGCCCGCTCACCAGGCCGAAATCGAGCAGCACGGGCAGCCCGTCGCTGTCGCGGCGCAACAGATTGGCCGGGCTCAGGTCGCCGTGCACCAGCTCCTGGCTGTGCAGCACCGCCAGCACCGGCAGCAGCTGCCGCAGCAGCAACAGCACCTCACCGGCACCAAACACCAGCTGGCGTTCGAGCCGGGCCAGCCGAAGCTGCTCAAAGGTGCGTCCCACCTGCCATTCACGCACCAGCCAGAGGCTGCCGCCTGCGGCGATCGCGCCCCCCAGCCGGGGCACCTGGGGGTGCAGCACCCCCTGCAGGCGGCCCCAGCGCTCGCGCACCGGGTCGGGGGCATGGGTGGGGCCCAGCTCGCGCAGGGCCACGGCGGCATCGCCGGCCAGCAGATCGCTGGCGCGCCACAGGTTCCCCTGCTCGCCGCTGCTGAGTTGCTGCTCGAGGCGGTAGCGATCGCCGATCAGGGAGCCCACCGCGCTCACGCTGGCACCTCGGCCACAGCCGCGGGCTGGCGCAGACCGCGCGAGGCCAACCAGTCGCGGTCGTAAAGGCGGGAGCGGTAGCGATCGCCGCTGTCGCACAGCACGGTCACGATCGTGTGCCCCGGCCCCAGCCGCCGGGCCGTTTCCACCGCAGCGGCGACATTGATTCCCACGGATCCACCCAAGAACAGACCCTCACGCCAGAGGAGCTGATAAATGGTCTCAAGCGCCTGCTGATCGTCAATGCGCACGGCGTCATCGACCGGTGCGCCCTCGAGGTTGGCGGTCACCCGGCTGTTGCCGATGCCTTCGGTGATCGAGCTGCCCTCGCTGCTCAGTTCACCGCTGGTGGCCCAGCTGTAGAGCGCGCTGCCGTGGGGGTCAGCCAGCACGCAGCGCACCGCAGGGTTCTGCTGCTTGAGATAGAGCGCCACCCCGGCATAGGTGCCGCCGGTGCCGGTGGCCGCCACCCAGGCATCGACCTGGCCGCCGGTCTGCTGCCAGATCTCGGGCCCGGTGGTGTTGAAGTGGGCGCGCCGGTTGGCCAAGTTGTCGAATTGGTTGGCCCAGACCGCGCCGGGAGTTTCGGCCGCAAGGCGACCCGACAGGCGCACATAGTTGTTGGGATCGCGGTAGGGCACCGCCGGCACGGTGCGCACCTCGGCCCCGAGGCTGCGCAGCAGGCCGATCTTTTCGGCCGACTGGGTCTCGGGGATCACGATCAGGGCCCTGTAGCCGCGGGCATTGCACAGGTGGGTCAACCCAATGCCGGTGTTGCCGGCCGTGCCCTCGACCACGGTGCCGCCGGGCCTGAGCTCACCGTTCTGTTCGGCCTCGAGCAGGATGCCCAGGGCCGCCCGGTCCTTGACCGAGCCGCCGGGGTTCATGAATTCGGCCTTGCCGAGAATCGTGCAGCCGGTCAGCTCACTGAGGGCGGCAAGCCTGATCAGGGGTGTGTTGCCCACCGCCCCCACAAATCCTTGGCTGATGCCGGGGTGATCGGCGCCCATGGCCACGCGCGTGCATGGCTCGGATGGTAGGCACCCCCGGGCAGGCCTTTAGGGTCAGACGCGACGTGACGACGGCCATGGCCCTCGCCCAGCGGCTGCAACAGGTGCGGCACCACACTCTTGAGCTGATTGCGCCCCTGGAGAGCGAGGACCTGTGCCTGCAGGGTATGGCCGACGCCAGCCCGCCCAAGTGGCACCTGGGCCACACCACCTGGTTCTTCGAGACCTTTGTGCTGAAGCCGGCCCTGGCCGCGGGGCAGATCACGGGCTTCGAGCCGGCGCCCGAGGCCTGGAGCTATCTGTTCAACAGTTATTACGACGCGGTGGGTGCCAGGCACCCCCGGCCCGAGCGGGGGCTGCTGAGCCGTCCGCCGATCGCGGCGGTGCTGGCCTGGCGGCAGCGGGTCGACGCCGCCCTGCAGCAGCTGCTGAGCCGCCCTGACGCCTGCGGCCCGAGCGCAGAGCAGCTGAGCCTGCTGGAGCTGGGTCTGCAACACGAGCAACAGCACCAGGAACTGCTGCTGATGGACCTGCTCGATGGCTTCAGCCGCAACCCCCTGGAGCCCGTTTACGACGCGGCGCCCGAAGCGCGGTTTGCCTCCGCCTGGCGCCAGCCGAGCGCCGGTTCAGGCCATGAACCCCGCTGGCTGAGCCATCCCGGCGGGCTGGTGGAGATCGGCCACCCCGGGGCTGCAGCCGGATTTCACTTTGACAATGAGGCGCCGCGGCACCGGGTCTGGCTGGAGCCCTTTGCGATCGCCGAGCGGTTGGTGAGCAATGGCGACTTTGCCGCCTTCATCGCCGATGGTGGCTACCGCAGACCCGAGCTGTGGATGAGCGAAGGCTGGGCCGCGGTGCAGCAACGGGGCTGGCAGGCACCCCGCTACTGGCGCGGCAGCGACGCGTTCAGCCTGGCGGGTCGGCAGCAGCGCGATGGGGAGGCGCCGGTGCGGCACCTGAGCTGGTTCGAGGCCGATGCCTATGCCCGCTGGGCCGGGGCTCGGCTGCCAAGTGAGGCCGAATGGGAACTTCTGGCCGATCAGCTGCCCCAGGCCTTCGGCGTGCTGTGGCAGTGGACCGCCAGCCCCTACCGGCCCTACCCGGGCTTTGCCCCGGCTGCGGGCGCCGTGGGGGAGTACAACGGCAAATTCATGAGCTCCCAGATGGTGTTGCGCGGCAGCTGCCATCTGACGCCGGCCGGTCACGAACGCCGCACCTACCGCAACTTCTATGGCCCCGCCTGCCGCTGGATGGCGAGCGGTGTGCGGCTGGCCCGGGACTCCCAGCAGCAGGCCAGCCCTTGAGCACCCGCGTTCTCGATCTGCATCCGGCCCCTGCCGACCTGGAGGCCGTGGTCTGCCAGGGCCTGGCGCGCCAGCCGCGGCAGCTGCCGGCCTGGCTGCTCTACGACAGCGAAGGATCACGCCTGTTCGAGCTGATCTGCCAGCAGCCCGAATACAGCCTCACCCGCACCGAAATGGCGCTGCTGGGGCAGCAGGCCGCCGCCATGGCCGCCGCGGTGGGCCACAGACCCGGGGTGGTGGTCGAGTTTGGAGCGGGCAACGCCCGCAAGGTGGGTCCGCTGCTGCAGGCCCTCAGACCGGGGGCCTACGCCGCGCTCGACATCAGCGCCGCAGCCCTGCGCCAGGCCTGTGCGGTGCTGCAGCAGGAGCACCCCCAGGTGCCGGTGCTGGGGGTCTGCTGCGACTACAGCAACCTGCCGGCCCTGCCGCACGACCCCCTGCTGCGGCAGGAGCCCAGGCTGGGCTTCTATCCCGGCAGCTCCCTGGGCAACTTCACCCCCGAGGAAGCCACGGCATTGCTGGCCCAGATGGCCAGGCTGCTGGGGCCGGGCTCCCAGCTGCTGATCGGCATCGACCAGCCCAAACCGGAGGCGCGGCTGGAGGCGGCCTACAACGACGCCGCCGGCATCTCGGCCGCCTTTGCCCGCAACCTGCTGGTGCGGCTCAACCAGGACCTGCAGGGCGACTTCGACCCCTCGGCCTTCCGCTACGAAGCCCACTGGCAGGCCGAGCACAGTCGCATCGCCATGGCCCTGGTGAGCCAGCGTGACCAGCTGGTCACGCTGGCGGGCCGCAGCTGGCGCTTCGGCGCCGGTGAAGCACTGATCACCGAATACAGCGTCAAGTACGGCCCCGAGGCCTTCGCCCGGCTGGCCGCCGCCGCGGGCTGGCGGCTGGTGCGCAGCTGGAGCGATGGGGCCGGGGATCTGAGCCTGCACCTGCTGGCCCAGGCAGACTCCAGCCCAGACCCCTAGCCCCCCAGCCATGAGCCGCGAAGACCAGCGCGCCGCCATGCGGCAGACCCGCGAATCGCTGATCGCCGAGCTCGAGGAGCTCTACCGCCGGGCCTTTGATCGGATCAGCGAGCAGGACCTGGGCGAGGGGGCGATCGCCCGGCTCACCCAGCTGCTGCTGCGCTCCCGCGAGGCGGCGATCACCCCGCTCACCGAGGAGATCGAGGCTCCCCTGATCACCCGGGCACCCGAAAACCCCTGATGGGCACCTGGTTCGACGATCTCGAAGCCCGGCTCAACCAGCAGCTGGAGGCCTTTCTGCAGGCCAACCCGGCCCAGCAGACCCGGCTCGAGCAACAGGAGGCCCAGGAGCGCCAGGAGCAGCTGGGTCGCACGCGGCTGCAGCTGCAGCAGCAGGCCCAGCAGCAACGCCAGGCCCTGCTGGAGCTCGCGGGCGAGATCCGCCAGTGGCAGCAGCGCAGCACCAAGGCGCGTCAGGCGGGCGCTGCCGATCTGGCCTCCCGGGCCGAAGCCCATGTGGCGCAGCTGATGCTGCAGGGGCGCCAACGCTGGCAAGAGCTGGCCGAGCTGGGGGCCCGCTTTGCCCGGGTCGAGGCCGAGCTCGAGCAGCTGGGCAGCAACCGAACATCAACCGGCCGGGATCTTGAATCGGAATGGGCGGCGTTCGAGGCCGAACAGGAGCTGGAGCGGCTCAGGCGCCGGCAGCAGGGGTGAGGCGCAGTCAGCCCTTGGGCGCGGGCGGCACCAGGCTCACGCCTTCGGGCGGCGGGGTGGGGTCGGGATCGGCGATCAGCATGTGCTGCAGCACGATCTCGGGGCGCTCGCTGTCGCGCCAGCGGATGCGGTACGCGGGCATCTTGGTGCCGCGGCTGGTGGTCTGCTCGACCGGCTCCATCACCCAACCCCGGCGCGAACGGCCCTGGGGGTTGCGCTTCACCACCGCATCGGCGTGCTTGAAGCGAAATCCAACGCGCTCGCCACTCATGAAACCGAAGAACCCCAGAAGGGGGGCATAGCCTGATGGATTGATTATCTCACTGCGCCGGTTCGCCGCTCCTGGCAGGCGCTTCGGGCCGCAGCAACGGGAACGCGATCACATCTCTGATCGAGGCGCTGTCGGTCAGCAGCATCACCAACCGGTCGATGCCGATGCCCAGCCCCCCGGTGGGGGGCAGTCCCACCTCGAGGGCATGGATGAAATCCTCATCGACGCTCTGGGCTTCATCGTCGCCGGCGGCCTTGCGGGCCTGCTGGGCCTCGAGCCGCTGACGCTGATCGAGCGGATCGGTGAGTTCGCTGAAGGCATTGGCCGTCTCGCGGCCGGCGATGAACAGCTCAAAACGCTCCACCAGGCCGGGTTTGCTGCGGTGGGCGCGGGCCAGCGGCGAGTTCTCGACCGGGTAATCGAGCACGAAGGTGGGCTGGATCAGGTCAGCCTCCACCGTCTGCTCGAACGCCTCGACCAGCAGCCGACCGACCGAGTCGGCCAGCGCCGGCACCTCGAGCCCCTTGGCCTGCATGGCGGCGGCGGCCTGCCCGCGGCTGCTGAAGGCCGTGAAATCGAGCCCGCTGGCCTGCTCCACCAGCTCGTGCATGGTGGCCCGGCGCCAGGGCGGGGTCAGGTCGATCTCGGCTCCCTGGTAGCTGATGCGGGTGTCGCCACAGACCTGCAGGCAGACAGCGGCGATCAGCTGCTCGGTGAGCTCGAGCATGCCGATGTAATCGGTGTAGGCCTGGTAGATCTCGATCGAGGTGAACTCGGGGTTGTGGCGGGTGCTGACCCCCTCGTTGCGGAAGATGCGGCCCAGTTCATAGACCCGTTCAAAGCCGCCCACCACCAGGCGCTTGAGGTGCAGCTCGGTGGCGATGCGCAGGGTCAGGGGCAGATCGAGGGCGTTGTGATGGGTCTCGAACGGCCGCGCATCGGCGCCTCCGCTGACGCTCTGCAGCACAGGCGTCTCGATCTCCAAAAAGCCGCGCCCATCGAGCCAGCGGCGCATGGCGCTCACCGCCTGGGCCCGGCGCCTGAAGGTCTCGCGGGTCTGGGGCGAAACGATCAGATCGAGGTAGCGCTGGCGATAACGCTTCTCGACGTCGGCCAGGCCATGCCACTTGTCGGGCAGGGGCTGCAGGCTCTTGCTGAGCATCTGCCAGCCGGTCACCTTGACCGAGAGCTCACCGCGGTCGGTGCGGCGCAGCGTGCCCATGGCCCCGATCAGGTCGCCGGCATCGACCAGGCTGGTGATCTGGGCAAACGACTCGGGAGCAGCGGCATCGAGTGTGGCCTTCTCGAGATACAGCTGAATCGGCCCGCTTTCATCCACCAAGGTGAAGAAGGCGAGTTTGCCCATCACCCGCCGGGTCATCACCCTGCCGGCCACGGCGACCTCGAGTGCGCGCTCAGCCCCGTTGGCCAGATCGGCATGGTCGGCCTGCAGGGCGGCGTTGCGATGGCTGGGCTCAAAACCCAGGGCATAGGGCTCGTGGCCGATGGCCCGCAGGGCCTCAGCTTTCTCGAGACGGGTCTCGCGCAGATCCGACAAGGTTGGTGCAGCGTTTCAGCTGCGACCATCCTGCAGGAGCGCTCAGCCTGAGGCTCTTATCCAGCCGCCGCCATGGTGGCCTCGCGCATGCGCTGGGAGGCGTAGCCCGTACCACGCACCGTGAGAATCAGCTCAGGATTGCGCGGATCGGGCTCGAGCTTGCCCCGCAGGCGGGCAACGTAGACATCAACCACGCGCAGGTCGGCCGCCCGGCGCGGCGGGTACCCCCAGAGCTGCTCGAGGATCTCGGCCCGCGGCACCACCCGGCCGGGCTCCTTGAACAGCAGCTCCAGCAGGCTGAACTCGGTGTAGGTGAGGGCGATGCGCTCACCATCACGGGTGACCTGGCGGCGGTTGCTGTCGACCACCAGCCCACCGATGCGCAGCACGCCGCTGCCGCTGGGCTGCTCGCGCGGCTCACTACCGGCCGAACCCCGGCCCACCCGGCGCAGGATCGTGGCGATGCGGGCCTCGAGCTCCTTGGGCGAAAAAGGCTTGGGCAGGTAATCGTCAGCGCCCAGGTCAAGACCCGAAACCCGCTCGGCGATGGCATCAAGGGCCGATAGAAAAATGATCGGCACGCACGACTCAGCCCGCAGGCGGCGGCAGACCGCAAAACCGTCGAGCTTGGGCAGCATCACGTCGAGCACCACCAGGTCGGGCTGCTCGTGGTGAAACAAGGTGAGGGCCTCCTCTCCGTCTTCGGCGCAGATCACCCGGTAACCGGCGAGCTGCAGGCGCATGACCAGAACGCGGCGCACCGCGGCCTCGTCGTCGACAACCAGGATGGTGGCCCTGGGCTCGTCCATCGACGACCCGCGAACTGACTCTTGTGCGCCGCCCTGCTGCTGAGACATGTCCTCAGAAGGCATGGGGCGGGCTTCATGAAGAAACGCAACCCTACCTGCTGACAGGTCTGGCAGTCACCCCCAGAACGGCCCCTGGGGCAGGGATCTGGCGCTTTTTAAGATTTTCTACAGGAAGCACGGCGACGGTGATGCGTCAGCGCTGCGTCGCGGCCTCGAGCGCTCAGGGCCAGCGGGCCTCGGCATAGCGATTCCACTGCAGCGCCGCCTCGGCCAGGGCCCGGTCGCTGCTCAATTCCCCCAACATGGCGCGCTGCAGCTGGGTGTAGACGATCGCCTGCAGACGCTTGATCCCCGGAATCGCCGGCACCAGCACCCGCGAGGCCTCCAGAGCCTGGGCCGACAACAGGCGGGCCCGCTGCACCAACCGGTCTGCCGGATCACCGGGCTGGGGCGCACCGGGCTGGGGCGTGCCGAGCTGCCGTTGCAGCTGCTCCAGGGCCGCCACCGCCGAGGGCAACACCCGGGCCTGCTCGGCGAAAGCCAGCTGGTTGGTGGCATCGGTGAGGTGCAGCGCAAAGCTGACCGCCTCGGTGGCCATGGCGCTCTGGCGGGGCACCACCAGGTTCATCACGGCCACGTTGGCGTCGCCGGAGGCCCCGGTGATCGGGGCATAGGGCGCGGTGCGTGCCGCGATGCCGGGGGCATTGGTCTGCAGGTTGCGCAGGAAGTCGGGCCCGGTGGCCACCTGGGCCAGATCGCCGCTCTGGAAGAGCTCGATCGCCCGGCGGTAACCCTGGCTGACCACCTCGCGCGGCAGCAGCCCACGCCGGTAAAGCGCACTCCAGAAGGCGAAGGCCTGGCGGCCGGCCTCGGAATCGAAAGCGGCGCGCCGGTCGCCATCGAGCAGCTGCACACCCTGCTGCACCAGGGTTTCGAGCAACTCGGCCGAGTCATCGGGCACCACGGTCATGAACAGGGCGTAGCGCCCCGTGCGGCGGTGCACGGCCTCGGCATAGGCGGGCAACTGATCCCAGCGGCGCGGCGGAGCAGCAACCCCGGCCCGCTCCAGCAGGGCCTGGTTGGCCATGGTGATGCGGGCGGTCAGATACCAGGGCAGGGCGAACTGCTCACCGTTCTGGCGGCCCGCCTCCCAGATGGGGGGCAGGTAGGTGGCGGCAGCACCGGCAGGCAGCACCGACGTCAGATCGAGCAGGCCGCCCTTGCTGGCCAGGTTGGCGGCAAAGGGCGGGTTGAGGTTGACCAGATCGGGAGCGGTGCGGGCAAACACCGCGGCCAGCAGCTTGCGTTCGACCGATGCCCAGGGCACATCGGTCCAGCGCACCCGCACCCCCGGGTTGCGGGCCTCCCAGCTGGCGATCACTGCTTGCATGTAACCGTTGAAGCGGGGGGCCAGATCCAGGGTCCAGACACTGAGCGCCCGCTCGGCGCCGCCCTGCCCGCCGGGTGCGGGGCGCCTGCCGCAGGCCCCGATCGCCAGGGCTGCCCCGGCAGCAGCCCCACCGCTGCCCAGCAGCTGCAGCAGACGCCGGCGGGACAGGTCCATCAGCGCACCCCCGGCAGCTGTTGCCGCCAGATCAACAGCCACAGCGAACAGACCAACGGGGCCAGCAGCCCGGTGAGCAGGGCCTGGGCCCACAGCACGTGCAGCGCCGCGACGGGCAGCGTGCCGCGCAGCTGCAGCTGCAACACCAGGGACACTCCCAGCACCAGAGAGCCGACCACCGCCAGCAGGGCCAGGGGCAGAAAGCGCTCGAGCACCAGACTGCGGCGCCCGAGACGCCCCCACCACCAGCCCAGGCCCGCCAGGGCAGGCAGCTCGCTGACCGGGCCCGGATGCAGGCCATCGAGCAGCAGGGCCAACCCTGCACCCACCAGGGCGCCGGAGATCGGACCGTCGACCAGGGCCCAGGGCAACAGCCAGAGCACCGCCCAGGCAGGGCCGATGGCATCGAGCTGCAGCAGCCCCGGCGAGGCCAGGGCAAGCAACGGCACCAGCAGCGCCGAGGCCAGACACCAACCGCGGCGCCAGAGGTCGACCATCAACGCCGCACCTGCACCCAGTCGACCGCCGCCAGCGGGGCGCTGAGCTGCACCAGGGCTTCGGGAGCCGGCATGGCCTGCTCATCGAGGTTCTGCACCACCCCCACGGTCAGGTTGGGGGGCACCAGGGTGCTGGCCGGCGAGGTGGTCACCAGGTCACCGGGTCGCACCCGCGCGTCCCGGTCCAGCAGGCGCAGCACGGGTCGGGCCGTGCCCGTCCCCAGCAGCAGACCATGCTCGCCGGTGCGCGCCACCCAGACGCCGACGCGGCTGCCGGGGTCGGTGAGCAACTGCACCGTGGCCGTGCTGGGGGTGACCGTGACCACCCGACCGAGCAGGCCGCCGGGAGCGGTGACCACGGCGCCGCTCGACACCCCCTGCCAGGCCCCCTTGCCCAGCAGCAGCTGCTGCCACCAACCACTGGCAGGGCGCGCGATCACGGGCGCCGCCAGCAGGGGGCCGGCGGCCTGCTGCAGGCCAAGCAACCGGCGCAGCCGCTGGTTGTCGGCCTCCAAACTCTGGAGCCGGCTCTGCTGATCCAGGCGCTGGGCCGCCCGCAACCATTCGGCCTGGGCGGTGCCAGGCCAGAAGGGCCGACTGGCCAGGGCATACAGGTCGCTGAGCCCGGCTCCCTTGCTGAGACGCACCGCCAGCAGCAGCAGGGCCAGCAGCATCCAGGGCCAGCCGGTGAGCAGCAGCCGCTGCGGCGACAGACGGAAGCCGCGGCCGGCCTGCATCAGGTTCAGGCGACCGGGCGGATGAAGTCAGGGGTATCGAGCACCCTGGCCAGACGGCTGTAGTCCTCGAGCACCAGCCCGCAGCCCTTGACCACACACAGCAGGGGCTCTTCGGCCACATGCACCAGAATGCCGGTCTCATGGCTGATCAGGTCGCTGATGCCCTTCACCAGGGCACCACCGCCGGCCAGCATGATGCCGCGATCGACGATGTCGGCCGCCAGCTCGGGCGGGGTGCGCTCGAGCGTGCGCTTGACCGCTTCAACGATCACGTTGAGGGGCTCGGCCATCGCCTCGCGGATGTCGCCGGCGCGGATGTTGACCGTGCGGGGCAGCCCCGACAGCAGGTGCAGACCGCGCACATCCATCGAGGTCTCGTCGTGACTCTCGGAGGGGAAGGCCGAGCCGATGCGGATCTTGATGTCTTCGGCGGTGCGCTCGCCCACCACCAGGTTGTGCACCTTCTTGAGATAGGTGCCGATGGCGTCGCTCAGCTCGTCGCCGGCCACCCGCACCGACTCGCTGATCACGGTGCCGCCCAGGCTGAGCACGGCCACCTCGGTGGTGCCGCCGCCGATGTCGACGATCATGGTGCCGACCGGTTCGGTCACGGGCAGTCCGGCGCCGATCGCCGCCGCCACGGGCTCATCGATCAGGTGCACTTCGCGGGCACCGGCCAGGCCAGCCTCGCGCACGGCCCGCCGCTCGACGCCGGTAACACCACTGGGGATGCCCACCACCAGACGCCGGGCCACCAGGCCGCGGCCGTCATTGCCCTTCTGGATGAAGGTCTTGATCATCTGCTCGGCGGCATCGAAGTCGGCGATGACGCCATCGCGCAGGGGCCTGACAGCGCGGATCGTGCCTGGCGTTCGGCCCAGCATCATCTTGGCCTCAGCGCCCACCGCCAGCGGCAGGTTGCGCTCCATATCGATGGCCACCACCGAGGGCTCCTGGAGCACGATGCCCTTGCCCGACACGTACATCAGGGTGTTGGCGGTGCCCAGGTCGATGCCGATGTCGCGGGAGAACTGGAACCGACGGAAGAACACGTAAAACCCTGGACTGCAAGGGCCGAATCATAGAGGGGTGTTACAGCGGCGCCCAACGGTGGCACTGAAGGAATGTGGCCCCGACCGGTCTTCCGGCCTGGCCGGGTGCCGCATCATGAGTTCCATCAACGAAGACAGGAGACACGCCATGGGCGTCAACTCGATCACCCTGGTCGGCAGAGCCGGCCGCGACCCCGAAGTCCGCTATTTCGAATCGGGCAGCATGGTTGCCAACCTCACCCTGGCGGTGAACCGGCGCACGGGCAGCGACGAACCCGACTGGTTCAACCTCGAGATCTGGGGCAAGCAGGCCCAGGTGGCCGCCGACTATGTGCGCAAGGGCAGCCTGCTGGGCATCATCGGCAGCTTCAAGCTCGACCGCTGGACTGACCGCAGCAGCGGCGAAGAGCGCAGCAAACCCGTGGTTCGGGTCGACCGCCTGGAGCTGCTGGGCTCCAAGCGCGACAGCGAAGCCGGTGGCATGGGCGGCGGCGGGTTCGGTGGCGGTGAGCCCTCGGACGAGGAAGTTCCTTTCTGAGGCGCTCGCCCTGCCCTGTCATGTCCTGAGGCCTGGGCACAAGGCGTGAGGAACAAGAACCTTGCAGGTTCCTGTTCGCGCGTCAGCCTGGTGGTTTGAGGGTTGCAGCCGACCGAGCTGCAACCCTCAACGAACCTCCGCTGCAATCAGCCAACCAACCAATCAAAAAGCCTGAGCCGACCAGAGATGGTCGCTCAGGCTGTGTTGGAGCGGTTTTTAGCTGCGAGCGCCCCTGTCACTGCGGTGTTGAGCCTGAACCGGGAAGCCTCCCCGGTTCAGGCTCAAACCTCAATAGCGGTAGTGGTCGAGCTTGTAGGGCCCCTGCACCGGCACGTTGATGTAATCGGCCTGTTCCTGGGTCAGCTCGGTGAGCCTGGCGCCGATCTTCTCGAGGTGCAGACGGGCCACCATCTCATCGAGGTGCTTGGGCAGCACATAGACCTGGTTGCCGTACTGATCGCCCTTGGTGAACAGCTCGATCTGGGCCAGCACCTGGTTGGTGAACGAGTTGCTCATCACGAAGCTGGGGTGGCCGGTGGCGCAGCCCAGGTTCACCAGACGGCCCTCGGCCAGCAGGATGATCTTGTTGCCGCTGGGCAGCACGATGTGATCGACCTGGGGCTTGATGTTGTCCCAGGGGTACTGCTTCAGCGACGCCACATCGATCTCGTTGTCGAAGTGGCCGATGTTGCAGACGATCGCCTGATCCTTCATCTGGATCAGGTGCTCGTGGCGAATCACGCGGAAGTTGCCGGTGGCGGTCACGAAGATGTCGACATCGCGCACGACGTCATCGAGACGCACGACGCGATAGCCCTCCATGGCGGCCTGCAGGGCGCAGATCGGATCGATCTCGGCAATCATCACGGTGGCGCCGAGGCCCCGCAGCGACTGGGCCGAACCCTTGCCCACGTCGCCGTAGCCCAGCACCAGGGCCACCTTGCCGGCCACCATCACATCGGTGGCGCGCTTGATGCTGTCGACCAGGGACTCGCGGCAGCCGTAAAGGTTGTCGAACTTGCTCTTGGTGACCGAGTCGTTGACGTTGATCGCCGGGAAGGGCAACTCGCCGCTGTTCTGCATCTGATAGAGGCGAGCCACACCGGTGGTGGTCTCCTCGGTGACGCCCTGAATGGCCGCCTTGATGCGCGAATAGAAGCCCGGCACAGCCGCCAGCTTCTGGCGGATGCTGTTGAACAGGGCGGTCTCCTCCTCGTTGGAGGGGCTGTCGAGCACCGAGAGGTCGCTCTCGGCCTTGGTGCCCAGCATCACCAGACCGGTGGCATCGCCACCGTCATCGAGAATCATGTTGGGCGTGCCGCCGTCGCCCCACTCGAGGATGCGGTGGGTGAAGGCCCAGTACTCATCGAGGGTCTCGCCCTTGTAGGCGAACACCGGGATGCCGGCGGCGGCGATGGCCGCGGCGGCGTGGTCCTGGGTCGAGAAGATGTTGCAGCTGGCCCAGCGCACCTCGGCGCCGAGGGCCACCAGGGTTTCGATCAGGACCGCAGTCTGGATCGTCATGTGCAGGGAACCCGCGACGCGGGCGCCCTTGAGGGGCTGCTGACCGGCGAACCTGGTGCGCAGGGCCATCAGGCCCGGCATCTCGGTCTCGGCGATCGCAATCTCCTTGCGGCCGAAATCGGCCAGGCCGAGGTCGGCGATCACATACGTGCTGGTGCTCTGCAGCGCAGGCGCAGTGGGTGTTGCCACCATTGGTTTGTCTCCTGGGTACGGCTCGCTTCCGGCTGGAAGGGCGTTGAAAGATGTGCAGAGGCGCCGAGGCTTCGGGCTCGCGTGAGTGGGAATCTACAGGGATGGGACAGCAGAACGTGCCGCAGAACCTGCCGCAGAACCTGCCGCAGGTTCTGCTGCTCAGCGATGCCGCCGCCACCCGTGCGCTGGGCCACAGCCTGGCGCTGCAATGGCTGGCGCTGCCACCAGGATCGCGCCCGCTGCTGGTGCTGCAGGGTGATCTGGGCGCCGGCAAAACCTCGCTGGTGCAGGGGGTGGCGGCGGCGCTCGGCATCACCGAACCGATCACCAGCCCCACCTTTGCCCTGGCCCAGCAGTACCAGGGTGACAACGGTGCCCTGGTGCATCTGGACCTCTACCGTCTGGACCACGTCGCCGCGGCCGACGAGCTGCTGGCCCAGGAAGAGGAAGCGGCCCTGGAGCTGGGTGCCCTGCTGGCGCTTGAGTGGCCCGAACGGCTCAGCACCCACCCCCACCAGGCCTGGCAGGTGCGACTGGATTTCAGCGATCCCCACAATCCCGAGGCTGGCCGCCTGGCCCTGCTGCGGGGCCCTGTGCGCCAGCAGCCGCCAGAAACGCCCTGACCTGGGCGGCGCTGGGCTGGGGGTCCATCGCCCCGGCCCCCTGACAGACCAAAGCGCCGCAGGCACTGGCAAAGCGCATCAGCTCTGGCAACTCAGGCGGTTCAACCGGTGCGCCGCACAACCCATGCAACAGTCCGGCTGTGAAGGCATCCCCGGCGCCGGTGGTGTCGACGACCCGGGCGGCAAAGGGCTGCAGGGAGCCCGCCAGGCCCAGGCGCTCAGCCGTGGCGGCGCGGGCCCAGCGCAACGGCGCCGCGCCGTCGGTCACCACCACCAGGGGCCGCTGGGGCAAGGCCGCACTGACCTGGGCCGGGTCGGTGCTGCCGAAGAACCAGATGGCCTCCTCGGCCGTGCATTTGAGCAGCCGGGGCACCGCCAGCAGCGGCTCCAGCTGCTGGCGCTGGACCGGTGTGGGTCCGGCGGCCGGATCGGCAGCGGCGTCCCAAAAGGTGGGGCGCCAGTTGACATCGAGGGCGATGGCCACGCCGGCCGCCGCGGCCTCACGGATGGCGAGCCAGGCAGCCTGCGCCGCGGCGGCCGAAGCGAGGGGGATGGTGCCCAGCACCAACCAGCGCGCCGATGCCAGCAGGGGCCCGAGTGCGGCAGACAGCTCACCGGCGTCGAGCGCCTGATCCGCAAAGCCCGCCCCGCCATCGCCCGCAAACCCGCCGAATTGCCGCTCGCCCGTGGGGTCACGCCGCACCAGCACGATGCGGGTGGGCCGTCGGGAATCCCACTGGAGGCCCCGCTGATCGATGCCCCTCGCCGTGAAAAGCTCGGCCAGGCGTGCACCGAACGCATCGCTGCCCAGCCGTCCCACAAAGGCACTGGAGGTCCCCAGGCGCACCAGGGCACAGGCCACGTTGGCCGGCGCGCCCCCCAGATGGTCATGACCCGCCCGTGCGGTGCCGCCCATCCCAGGGAGACGATCGGTGGCCAGGGGAGCCAGTCGGTCGATCAGGGCCTCGCCAAGGCACAGCACCTGGGGTGGCTGCTTGCTGGCGGCGGTCATCACCGGGTCCGAGACGTCACTGGTGACGAGGAGTTCAGGGACGCCATGGGCACCAGTGTCATGCGATGCGACAGGTCTGCGGGGGTGTGCGCCGGTTGCTTCAAAAAACCCGCCAGAACTCTGGCGTGTTTTTGAACCGTCGTCACCACGACCTCCAACCGGCCAGAACCAGGCCATGGATCACAGGCTCAGGCCGCAAGACTCAAGCCCCAGATTCAGGCTGCCAGACTCAGACGCTCCATGAGCGCCGCGATGATGCGGGCGTTGGCCGCCGGAAAGGGGTAGGCCGCGAGCTCGCCAGGTGAGACCCAGCGCACCTGCTGGCTGGCCAGGGGCTGGGGCTCGCCGCGCTGCCACTGGCACAGGTGCACCACGAAGCGCAGGCGCTTGTGGCTGTAGGCGTGGTCGAGCGTGATCAGGGCTTCGCCCACCGCCACGTCGATGGCCAGCTCCTCGCGCAGCTCGCGGGCGATGGTGGCGGCGATCGGCTCGCCGGGCTCCTGCTTGCCGCCGGGAAACTCCCACAGGCCGCCGAGCAGCCCTTCGTTGAGTCGCTGGTCGATCAACACCTGGCCGGCAGCGTTGAACACCACCCCGACGCCGATCACCTGAAACGGCAGCTCACGGGGCGCCTCTTTCACGGGGTAGCGGGCAGGGTCGCCGGCAGCGTAGGCAGCGCAGTGCCCCTGCCAGGGACACAGGCCGCAGCTCGGATTGCGGGGGGTGCAGACGCCTGAGCCCAGGTCCATCAGGGCCTGGTTGAAGGCTCGGGGCCGCTGCGGATCGAGCAGCGACGCACTCAGCCGCCACAGCCCGGTGGCATCCCGCGCCGGCGGCCGGGGGCTCGCGGTCAGCCGCGTCAGCACCCGTTTGACATTGCCATCGAGGATCGGATGGGGCAGGTCAAACGCCGAACTCAAGATGCTGCCGGCGGTGCTGCGGCCCACCCCGGGGATCGCCAACCAACCCTCGAGCGTGCGCGGCCAGGGGTCAGCATCAGCAGCCTCCCCTGCTGCGCTCAGCCTTGCGGCGCTCAGCATGGCGGCGCCCTGGTGCAGCCGCCTGGCACGGGCGTAATAGCCCAGGCCCTGCCAGCGCAGCAGCACCTCGTGTTCGCTGGCAGCCGCCAGGGCCGCCGTAGTGGGAAACGCCTGCATCCAGCGCTGCCAGTAGGGCAGCACCACCTGCAGCTGGGTCTGCTGCAGCATGATCTCGGCGCTCCAGATCGGCCACGGATCCAGGGGTTCGC
>Ga0310334_100210_pt1 | contig 17477 bp, 14 predicted proteins | sample LakMicMIDCLREDC7_FD_195548 | JGI IMG/M metagenome (GOLD analysis project Ga0310334, IMG submission 195548) | Enriched freshwater cyanobacterial communities from Lake Michigan, Michigan, United States - MI23.DCL.RED.C7 (v2) (version 2) | ecosystem: Environmental > Aquatic > Freshwater > Lake...
GTGCTGTCCAATTCCTTCGGGTTTGGAGGCCACAACGTCTGCCTCGCCTTCCGTCGAATCAGCTGAGCCGGGTTCACCCCCTGCCCGTGCCTTCGCCGGCCGATCGCCCTTCCCCACCCCGCCCGTCACCATGGTCGCCGCACCTATCTCCGTCGACACGCTCTGCGTCAACAGCATTCGCTTCTTAGCGATCGACGCCGTCAACAAGTCGAATTCCGGCCACCCGGGCCTGCCGATGGGCGCTGCGCCCATGGCCTACGCCCTGTGGGATCGGGTGCTCAAGCACAACCCCAAGAACCCCGAATGGTTCAACCGGGACCGCTTTGTGCTGTCGGCTGGCCACGGCTGCATGTTGCTCTATGCGCTGCTGCACCTGAGCGGCTACGACTCGGTGACGATCGAGGACATCCAGCAATTCCGCCAGTGGGGCTCCCGCACCCCTGGCCACCCCGAGACGTTTGAAACGCCGGGCGTGGAAGTGACGACCGGCCCCCTCGGACAGGGCATCGCCAACGCCGTGGGCCTGGCAATCGCCGAAGCCCACCTGGCCGCCAAGTTCAACAAGGACGACGTCAAGCTGGTTGATCACTACACCTACGTGATCATGGGCGACGGCTGCAACCAGGAGGGCATCTCCGGCGAAGCCGCTTCCTTGGCCGGTCACCTGGGCCTGGGCAAACTGATCGCCCTCTATGACGACAACCACATCACCATTGACGGAAACACCAATGTTTCCTTCACCGAGGATGTGCTGAAGCGCTACGAGGCCTACGGCTGGCACGTGCAACACGTGGCCGATGGCAATACCGATGTCGATGGCATCGCCAAGGCGATTGAAGCCGCCAAGGCCGTCACCGATCGTCCTTCGATGATCAAGGTCACCACCACGATCGGCTACGGCTCCCCCAATAAGTCCGGCACCGCCGGTGTGCACGGCGCAGCCCTGGGCGCTGAGGAAGCGGCCCTCACCCGCCAAGCCCTCGATTGGAGCTACGGCCCCTTCGAGGTGCCCCAGGAGTCTTACGACCAGTGGCGCCAAGCCGTGACCCGCGGCGCCGCCGCTGAAGCCGAGTGGAACGCCACCCTGGAGACCTACCGGTCCAAGTACCCCGCCGATGCCGCCCAGTTCGAGCGCCAGCTGCGCGGTGAACTGCCCCAGGGTTGGGATGCCAACTTGGCCAGCTTCTCGCCCGACGACAAGGGCCTGGCCACCCGGATGCACAGCTACAACGCCCTCAACGCTTTCGGCCCCAACCTGCCCGAGCTCATCGGCGGTTCGGCCGATCTCACCCACTCCAACCTCACCGACATCAAGGGCGAGAAGAGCTTCCAAAAGGGCGCTGAAGCCAACCGCTACCTGCACTTCGGCGTGCGCGAGCACGCCATGGCGGCGATCCTCAACGGCCTGGCCTATCACGGCAGCGGCCTGATTCCCTACGGCGGAACCTTCGCCGTATTCGCTGGCTACATGGTGGGCGCCATGCGGCTCTCGGCCCTGAGCGAACTGGGTGTGATCTACGTGCTCACCCACGATTCGATTGGCCTGGGCGAAGACGGCCCCACCCACCAGCCGATTGAAACCCTGGCCAGCCTGCGGGCCCTGCCCAACCTGCTGGTGATCCGCCCCGGCGACGGCAACGAGACCAGCGGTGCCTACCAGGTGGCCATCAACAACCGCAAGCGCCCCACGGTGCTGTTCCTCAGCCGCCAGGCCATGGCCAACCAGGCCAATTCCACGGCCGCTGCTGTGGCCAAAGGGGGCTACATCCTGGAAGACAGCAACGGCACCCCCGAGCTGATCCTGATCGGCTCCGGCACCGAGCTGGAACTGTGCACCAAGGCCGCCGCCGAACTGCGGGCCGCCGGCAAGAACGTGCGGGTGGTGTCGATGCCCTGTGTGGAACTGTTTGAAGAGCAAGATGCTGCCTATCGCGAGAGCGTGCTGCCCGCCTCGGTGCGCAAGCGCCTGGTGGTGGAAGCCTCCAGCTCCTTTGGCTGGCACAAATACACCGGCTTCGAAGGCGACACCGTGTCGATCGACCGCTATGGCGCCTCTGCCCCTGGCCCCCTGCTGATGGAGAAGTTTGGCTTCACGGTGGAGAACGTGGTGGCCAAGGCCAACGCCCTGCTGGCCTGATTCAGCCTGGCCCGAAGCGCTCTGGGCTCAACATCGGGCCAACCAAAATTGTGCTTTGCCCCGCCCGATGGCGGGGCTTTTTCATGGGGACTGGGCTCTGATCGTGCGGATACGATCCCATGCTGCTGAAACATTCAGCCTGTCCGCAATCCGGAGGACATGATGATTTCTTCCTGGACAACGCACGCCAAATTCAAAGCCTGAAATCGGTGAACTCTGGCCAGATTTTTAAGTCCATCGCTAGCTAGACTGGCTATACGCTGCCCAACCACCTTGCCGGTAGCTCTACCCCTAAGCAGCCGGCATGTCCACTCCCCCGATTCGGACAGAAGCAGCAGTCTCACCGCAGGAAGCGGAGCCACAGGACGTCACAATCACCATTGCCTTTGTGGCGTCCTGCCTCAATGAGGCCGGCAATGTGGCGGAGCTCTATCGGCGCTGCCTGGCGGTGTTTGGGGCCTACGTGGGCCGATCGGCCCATCCGGAGCGCTATCGCTTCGGCATGACCCTGGCCGATAACGGCAGCAACGATGGCACGGCCGAGGCGCTGGCCGAGCTGGCCGCCGCCGATGGACGGGTGCAGATCCTGATCAATGCCCGCAACTACGGCCCGGAACCCTCGGTGGTGAATGCCCTGGCGGCTACCGAGGCGGAAATCACGGTGCTGCTGGCCTCCGACCTGCAGGATCCGCCGGAACTGGTGGGCGAGATGCTGGCCCTGCTCGAGCGGCCGGGCAGCAACCGGGATGCGGTGCTGGCCTGTAAGCGCTCCCTGCCGAAAAGCCCATTGCTCAACGCCGCCCGGTGGCTCTATTACCGCCTGCTGGCCTATGGAACCCGTTCCCAGCGGGCCCCGAACGGCTTCCATGGCTTCGGCGCCTATCGCCGCGAGGTGGTGGAAGACGGGGTGGAGCTTTGGCGACAGACGGCCCTGAGCCTGCGCCAGGCCCTCACCAGTGCCAGCCACAGCCGGGAGCTGCTGCCCTACGACCTGCAGGGCCGCCGCAACGGCCGCTCTAGTTACAACCTGCTGGGTTACGGCAAGGAGGCCCTTGCCGCCGTGTTCTCCGGTGAAGCGATCACCACCCGCCTGACCATGGGTCTGGGACTGGCGGCACTGCTGCTGGCCATTGGCCTCGGCCTCGTGATCGTGTTTTATGTGCTGAAGGGGCAAAGTGGCTACGCCGCTGGCACGCCAACGGTGATGTTGCTTGTGCTGGCCAGCCTGGGCATTCAATCGTTGCTGCTATCGCTGCTGGCCTATCAGATTGAGAATCTAAATTTACCAATCCGGCGGCCTGTTGTTCGCTTGAGACCCAATCAACTCGGCAGTGCGGATCCTGTCGTCACACGGCGGCATTAACAAGTCGAATCTCCAGGCGATCCGAACCCGCTGTAGCCCCATCAATCTCCAGTTGAACGAGCAAACTTTGGCCACAATAGTTCAAGTGCCTTTCGGCGTTGCCGCTGCGGGCAAGGGTGAGCACCGGCCCCAAGTGCCGTCCATGCCATGGACATTTCAAGCCATCGGAGGCACACGACCCGTGGGCTTGATCCAGCGGGGCCCCTTCATGGGGACAGACCATCGGCCAAAGATCCACGGCGTCCTGATTCCAGGCAACGCGAAGCAGAAAATCTGGCAGAACCGTAGACCCCACTCCAGCCGAGAGGACAACGGCCGAGCTTGTGGCTTGGCGCTGCAAATGGCTCGCATCGACATGTTCCAGAGCCGTATTGATGGTGTCAGTGAAACCGATCAGATCGGCATCATCAAAGGCAAAGCGCACACCCTTGCTGCGAAGCCAATAACGCTGCTCGCGCATGGGGAGATCTTCACCCATCAGAACGCGATAATTGCGGCGGGTCGCCCAGCGGGCCAATTGGGCCATGAGCCAACCCCAAGGGCCCCGGTAATAAAAAGAATAGGTGGTTGTGGTTAAGCAACCCTGGGCATGGGATTGGTGGCGAGTACGGACACGGATCGCCAAATTGAGGATGGTTAGCAGATAGTCGTGGGCAGAAGCTTGCTCATGCTCAATGAACAACGACGCCGGGAAACGCAAGGGTCCGATGCGCTGGAGGAAGAGGCTGCTCGACTGGGTCTTGGTGCAGAGCAGGGTGTGGCCACTGACCCGGGTATGGACGACATTGAGATGGGGCACATCGGAATAATTCCATTCGGAATCCTTAGGTGAGTAAGGTCCGATGGTCTCAAGATGCAAGCGCAGACAGCGATAACCCTCCGACGCGAGCAAACGATCAACGCCAGCGATCATCATTCTTGGGCTTTCAGAATATAATACCGGTTGCCAAGGGGAGCCAGCAATGGAATCGAGCCAAGGGCTCCCGAGGGAATGCTGAAATGGTTCAAAATCATGGCTAGTGAGAAGCGGTTCCACGTCCTGCCCTCATTCACCACTGCCATGCCGTAACGCCTCGCCAAGCAGCTCACTCCCTTGGGGGTGAACAGCTGGGGATGTTGGGGACAGTAAGGGGGCCAACGCTGGCCTAACACCCTGGCAAGCAGCGATCCCGGATTATGGACGACCATAAAGATCATGCCCTGCCGGGAAAGACGCGATCTCAGCGTGGCAAACAACTCATTGAGTTCGAAAAGATGATCCATCACATGGATCGCAAGCACGAGATCGAGCTCATCGCCCTCGTGCTGCAACGCTTCTTCCAGAGTCGCGAAATGGTGCGCCGGCGCGTTGGTGGCCGCAATCGCCGCCTTGAGCTGGCCCACCACATCCTGATTGGGCTCAACGGCTGTATAACTAGCGATCCGGCCCGGAAGAGTCTGCATCAGTTCGCGCAGGAGCCAGCCGCAATCGGAACCCAACTCCAAAACACGAAGGGTTGGATTGCCAGGGCCTTGCGGGGCTGCGCGTGCGATTCGATGGGCATAGGCGCGCTGGTTTGCTTGCTGATCCAGGCTGGATATCTGGCCATGCATGTTAGGAGGCATCGATGCATAGAGCTTTATCAATAGCGCTTCATCGGGGAAACTGCGGACATTTAATGTAGAGCAATCAGAGCACTGAAAATAGGGGAACATTGCCCCCGCGCGGCCACCCAACCAGAAAGCGCGCAACTGATCGAAGGGATCGTCACCAGACAAATCACCCCTGACGGATGGCTTGGCCTCCAAGGCTTTTCCGCAGCACACACAAGCTATTCTAGAAAGGGCCATGCCAGAGCTTGATTGATCCTGCAATAAGGATACCTCTGTTATGGCACAAAAGAAGCCAGTCCTGACTATTGCCGGCGATTCAGACGCCAATCATCATTGTTCAGATTATTCACTGAGCGTGCCAGTTTGCACAGATCAAAATAGGAACACTTCCATAATTGCCCCCCCTGCAGCTTCACGAACAAGACAAGGGTGAATGGCCAAACAAATCGTTTAGGATCTGTCAATAACAGATTCCTCCCACAGCCACCAATGAGCACAAGCCGAACCACCGCCCAACAAAGCCCGATACCATAAATAGCAAAGTCAAAATGAAGAATCCGCAAAACGAACCTGTGCTAATTTCCTTAATTACAGGAACAGCCGGACGCACAGATGAACTAAGCAGGCTTGGGCTATCTCTAACTCAACAGACAACCAAAAAATTCGAATGGATTGTAGTGGATCAGAACAGTGATGCTCGCATCAATGCAATACTAGATACATTTCGCGCAAAAATCGAAATAAAGCACCTACGCTGCGAACCGAATCTCAGCAATGCCTTAAATCTTGGTGTTCAAACCGCCAGAGCAAAGATCGTCGGCTTTCCAGATGACGATGGCTGGCTGGATCCCGATGCCCTGAAATCAATAATTGAGCTTTTCCTAAATAATCCTCAATGGGCCGGAATAGCATGCAAAGTAGTTGACGCACAAGGAAATCAGTCGATCTCAAGCTGGCACATGAATGCCGGGCCCTGCAACCGATTCAATGCCTGGCCGCGCATTGCCTCAACTGGCCTTTATTTTCGACGTGATATTTTTTTGAACCTGGGAGGGTTTGACACTACTCTTGGCCTAGGCATAAACATACCTATTGCCGGCCATGATCTCGACCTAGTTCTGCGAGCGATCAAAAAGAAACTCAAAATTCAGTACACAACTGAACCTGTGGCAAGACACCCAAAGATGCATGGCATCAACACAAAAATAAACACCGAAAAAGTCTATCAATATGCGGTTGGCGCAGGCAGATTAATGCGTGAGCATCGTATGCCCATCTGGTGGGTCGCATCATCAATTGCCTTGCCTTTATTTAGAAGCTGTAGGGAAAGAATTCTGGGAAATAGTGAAAAAGCGAGAACAGACTGGTTAAATACCCTTGGCCGCTTCAGAGGATGGCTAGGGGCTGGCGGTGGCCGGAGAACAATTTTGGGATCTTCGCAGGAACCGACGCTGGATCAACGCTAATTACAGAAGAAACACACTCTCATAAGTGCTTTAAAGCATAAGCCGCTCCTTAGTTCACCAAAATCCAAGGCGCCCCAGGGTAAATCAATGCTACTAATCCCACGAAAAAACGACACGCCCGCAAAGACAATGCGGACAAACACAGCACAAATAGATTAAAAATGACTGATTAAATCATTTTGCACAGAAGCCAGCAATCATGCACTCAGGCAGCTTAGATTTTCGATAAAGTTCTCAATTGAATCTGGCTTTGCATCGCTGAAAGACAGGGTTTAACGAGAACCTTCAATGCAATCCACGGCAACATCCGTTCTTCGGACAGACTGTGCGTAGACCTATACCAACATCAGCTGTTCACTCACAGATCATCTCCCCTATACTTAGCAGTTTTTAGCCAAAACAATAGACACACCAACTTGGCTCGGCACCTTTCCCTAATTTGGCTAACTTTTCATAAGTAGCCTTGAAATTACCGCAGCCGGGGTAAACACTAAGAGCACGCCTAAAATGCTTAAGCAAAACAAATACAACTCCAGACGAAACCCATACGGCACGATGAAATTCCTACAAGAAAAAATATGTCCCGATACAAATTTCTGGCCTGATCATTCGCAACACTATCAACAATCACAAAATCCCTCCTGGTTTACCCCTGATACCTTGGAGATATCACCGGCCCCATCAACCACCCGTGCCAGGCAAAGGTGCCTTCAATGCATTGGGAAGGAGGCCACACTCATGGATCCGATGTAGTGTGGCTACTTAAGGCCTTCCGTGAATATCGACACTACTTTGGCCCAAGATGCCGCTGCACCTGCGTCGATCTTTCTTAGGTCGATTGCCGGGTTTGCATGCCAGACCTGGATAGCTCTATTGGCGCTGGTGAGCTTCCCTTTCTACATTCGCCTCCTGGGCATGGAGGCCTTTGGTCTGATCGGTTTCTATTACACACTGCAGGCTCTTCTGCGCGTGCTAGACCTCGGCCTAACCCCGTCCGTCATCCGGGAGCTAGCCAGATCAGCAAGCCCTGGCAACGAGGCATCAACCCTCTCGGAAAAAGCTGGCACATTTGAAACATTATTTATCGCGATCGCTACACTTATCTCCTTAGCCATAGTCGCACTTTCCCCAATTATCGCCCACCACTGGCTACGAAATGAAAGCCTATCAACAGGCGATGTAACTGTGTGCCTAAGCATGATGGGCCTGCAATGTGGAGTGAATTGGCTGTCATCCTTTTACCAGAGCGCCTTATTGGGAATGGAACGCCAGGTGAGACTCTACATATTGCGGTCTGTTGAAGCAACTTTTAGCTCACTCGGAGCCCTGGCGCTAATTATATATACGAAAGCAGGCATCCAGCTTTTCTTCACATGGCAACTGGCTATTGCCGGATGCCTCCTCATATGCTACCGAATTGCATTCACGAGATCCCTACCAGCGCCCCCTCATCTCTTCACCTTTCGATTCAGCTATCTATACAAAATACGTAGATTTGCTGCAGGCATGAGCATCATTACGCTACTTGGCCTAATCCTAACCAATATGGACAGAGTTTTCCTTAGTCACTACGTATCTCTAGACAAATTTGGAATATACAGCCTTGCTTCCTATGCAGTATCAACACTCTTCGGCGTTTTCGTGCCGCCAATGTTCAATGTAATGTATCCCAGATTTTCCTCGCTGATCGCCACTGACGAACGATCCCTTCACAAGATTTATCATCTAACCATCCAATGGTTCGCCGTCATTACCGGCCCCCTATTAGTAGGAGTGCTGCTCTTCACGCACGACTTCCTCATGGTTTGGACACAATCTTCCGACGTTGCCAATGTAGCCACCAGACCCATAGCCTGGCTTGCAGTGGGTTGGTCACTTAACACTCTAATGATGTCTAGCTACATACTTCAAATCGCATCTGGCTGGACCTCGATTGGGGTTAAACTATCTACACTCCTAGTAAGCCTTTTCGCCCCAACGCTGGTTATTCTTACGATTTATTTCGGGATAGAAGGAGCAGCGGTAAACTATGCGCTGATGAATTCCGCTTACCTTGCGTTGGGGCTTGGATGGACACATCGTCGACTACTACGTGGCCAGTTGAACACTGTCATTATTGTGGACATCTTCCCAATGGTTTTGGTCTGTGCGCTTATTCTGGCAATCATGCGAACCAATCCGCTGGGATCTCTAAATACTTGGGCTCGCTTGACAGCAGGCGCTGGAGTTGTATCCGCAACATTCGTCTTATCGGCCTTGGCGACAAATAGTCCTCGGGCAGAAATCCTCAAAACACTAAAGCTGAACGCAAGCATGACTAAAGAACATATCTGCCAAGCCACCTCTCTCGTCAAAGACAGAAGTCAACCATGACAATCAAAGTATTGCAACATCTGAATGAAATTAACTACGCTCGGCAGCAAATGCGAAGCCGAGGTGTATCAATGCTCCCTGCTCTCTGGATCTGTAGACTGTTAACAGCTATTGGCCTATCCTCAATCCTTCGTGGTGATCTAATCAAGAGCTGGGATCTTTGGGAGACAGCCTGCTTTTTAGAAAAACACGTTGCTTCTGATCAACCTGTAATCGACTTAGGCGCTTACCATTCCGAAATCCTTCCTGTCCTCCACCGCACAGGCTTCACTCGTCTTCATGGCGTAGACCTCAATCCCGAGCTTGTGCGCGAGCCTTACTACAACAAAATTACTTATACGGTGGGAGACTTTTATTGCTGCCCATATGCAAATAACTCCTTCGCTGCCATTACATCAATTTCAGCCATCGAACACGGGCACGATCAAAATAAGCTACTTCGCGAAGTCGCCCGCCTTCTAATGCCTGGTGGATACTTTATTTGCTCAACTGACTACTGGCCTGAAAAAATCAACACAAATGAGTCAGAGGTCCTTGGGATGAGTTGGACAATTTTCTCTACCAAAGAATTACGTAATATATTCGACGAAGCTCAAAGCCTGGGCTTATATCCAGTTGGGCCATTAGAATTTAAAGTCAGCCAACCAGTAATACAGTACGGAGGTAAGTCCTACACTTTTGCCTGGTTCGTCCTAAGGAAAATAGAAGCTTCATGAAGCGAGACCTGCGCATACTCCTGATGAGTGGATCTGCTCCACCGATTGCCTGTGGTGTTGGCGACTACACAGCGTGTTTGGCAAGCGAACTAGACACGATCGATGGGATCAAGGTAGCGCTACTGACCGCCGCGAGCACAAATACTTCCGAACGAACTAGTGTCCTAAAGGGCGTCGAGCTGATCGAACCGTTCAGCAATTGGCATCCCTTAAATTTTTTCTCGGCGAGGTGTGCAATTCTTAAATGGCGACCAGATCTACTTCACTTTCAATGGCCAGCATCTGCTGCATACAAAGGGGCCTTGCTTGAAATATTACCTTTGTGGTTTCACTTTTTTTACCACAAACCTGTCGTCCTAACTCTTCACGAACATATCCTTCCTTGGATGAAATGGACTCTCATGATGGCCAAATCGAGCACTGTCGTAACATCTGTCCGGCCGAACTTTTCCGATGGGTTCCGCAATGGGTTAAGCATCTCGGTAGCGTCTAAACCATTGCATTATATCTCGAATGCATCAAGCCTGCCAAAAGTAAAACCGTCGTCGCACCAAGTAGCGGCTGTTCGAAAAAGCCTCGGAGTCGAAAATGGGAAACCGATAATAGCCTACTTTGGACTGCTATATCCCGATCGCGGTGTTCACCAACTCTTTCAAATAGCCAATCCAGACGAGCACCATCTAGTAATCGTCGGAGGCAGTATATCTGTCGCGCTTAAATACCATCAGGATATAATAAAGTTGAGCCAAAAAGTTCCATGGCTACATCGGACTTCAATCACAGGCTTTCTCCCCAGCGAAGAGGCGGCGCTCATCCTTTCCTGTGCCGATGCAGTCGTACTTCCTTTCCTGGGGGGTGGAGGAATATGGAACACTTCCATCCATGGGGCGAGGCTTCAGGAAACTTTTGTGCTGACAACATCTGCGACTCGACGTGGGTACGATTGCAAGCAAAATGTATATTGGGCTGAGCCTAACAACATAGAGGAAATGCGAGTTGCCCTTAGCCACTACCTGGGCTTTCGCCATAAAGGAAGCTCTAACGATGTGCCTTTATGGCCCGAAATTGCATCACAACACGCTGCTCTTTACAAATCACTCTTACCGAATAGTGATTATCATAGCCCACGGCCAATATGAATTACTTTCCGCAGGAAACAATGGTCACGGATAATCATTTGATTGGGGTCCAGGCAATTCCACATGAACAGCCACCCAGCCCTCCATTATTGAAATTAATGAAATTGAACCGCCTATCTCATAAATTTAGAGTCAGCCTTGAAATCCTTGGGACCTGTAAGACCTTAAAGAAAAGAGAGGCAAGTCAGGCAAATAGCCAATTCGCAACGAATTTTCACAGAAAACATCCCAACACGGACTGCCCCGCAAATACGGCTAGACCGCAGGATAAATTCTGCTTCCAGCCAAGATCGCTGAGCCGGAAAATATCTTACTTGTCCAAGCCAGTGGCCTGCATATCAATTGCAGCAGCAAGGATCATGCAAGAACCTACCAAGCACAAGCAGCATTACATGGCAATACCATATAAGTCTATACATTACGTAGGCTCTTACTTCTTCCCCAGGAAAAAGATTTTCGCCTGCCCACCAAAGGATAAGGGGCCAGAATGACATACAGGCTATCATTCTGCATTCCAACCTTTAATTTTGGACAATATATTGCAGAAACCCTGCAGAGTATCATCTCGCAGGCAAACGAACACGTTCAGATCGTGATCGTCGATGGCGGCTCCACGGATGACACTGCCGAGATCGTAGCCGATGCCATGACTCGATTTCCCCAGATCAAATTTATTCAGCGCGAAAAGCGATGCGGTGTAGATCTCGATATCCTTGAATCCGTCTCTCAAGCGGATGGAGAGTATTGCTGGCTCTTCAGTAGCGATGACGTGCTTGCACCCGACGCCATATCCCGAGCATTACAAGCAATTGAGACTAGAAACTGGAACGTCTTCCTAATGGGCACAAAACTCTGCGATTTACAAATGAATCCTATGCATGATCATGCAATTCTTGCATGCAAGCAATGCCTTACCTTTGATTGGTCAGACCCCAAGCAGCGCTCCGATTACTTCAGGCGCGCCCATACTAGTACCGCTTTTTTCAGCTTTATAAGCAATATTATTGTATATCGAGACCAATGGTTATCCAGCCCAACGGAAAAACAGTTTATCGGCAGCTGCTGGATCATCGCTGCAAAAATCGCCGCCATGAGTAGAATCGGCCTGCGGGTGCATTACAGTCCGGACATTTTCCTGCTTAAACGTGTTGGAAACGATTCATTCGCAGCCCAAGGATTGATTCCTCGAATAAAGCTTTCGATTGCAGGGTTTCGTTTCCTTTGGGCCCATTTTTATGGAGTAAACTCTTATGAATATAGACAAGTCAGTCGCGTGGTCTTGAATGAGTATCCCCTTATCGAGATGCTCTCGATAAAGCTAAAACTGATTCCCAATGCTACTCTCCAGGAGAAAAAAGAATTCTACGCCTTGGCGCGCTTCCATTACAATGAAAATGCTTGGCTCGGAGCAATAAACTACCTTGTAGTACGTTCGTCTCCGATCTGGTTACTTAAAATTTCTCAGACAGCGTTTCTATTCCTTCTCGCTGTTAAGCACCCTCGAAAGATTTGGCCGTGATCCGACTCTCCATCTGCATCGCTACACTTAATCGCGCAGAGTTCATTATCCAAACTCTCAACAGCATTCTGCCTCAGATGACGAACGAGGTGGAGCTCATCGTGGTTGATGGCGCCTCCACTGACGGCACAGATCGCTTGGTCGGTGAGCTATTCTCCGGTCGCCCCGATTGTCATTATCACCGTTTGGCGGAAAAGGGCGGCGTAGACCTTGACTATTGCCGTACCGTCTTGCGGGCAGTAGGCGAGTTCTGCTGGCTGATGACTGACGACGACCTACTCAAGCCCTGGGCAGTGAAACGTATTTTGAAGCATCTCAACGACGACCTAGACCTACTTTTGCTTAACTCCGAGGTAGCAAATATAGACTGCTCGCAAATCTTGCTTGACAAGCGAATCCAGATCGAGTCTGACAAAATGTTTTATCCTGTCGATCAGCCCGAGTTACTCGCTACCGCAGGCGACCTCATCAGCTTCATTGGCTCCGTAGTAATCCGGCGCGCGACATGGCTGGAAAGAGACACACAACCATACCTAGGCACTGAGTTTGTCCATGTCGGCGTGATCTTCCAAAGTCCATTAGAGAAAAATACCTATATTTTGGCTGAGCCACTTATCCGCATCCGATACGGCAATGCCCAGTGGTCCCAGCGTGCTTTCGAAATCTGGATGCTGAAGTGGCCACGCTTGATCTGGTCATTCCCTCACTTGCCAGACGCAGCCAAGAGCAAGGTGATCGACCGAGAGCCCTATCGCAAACTAATCTACCTAGTGAGCATGAAAGCTCGTGGCTGTTTCGGCAGAAGAGAATACCTACTTTTTCTCTCTGGCAAGCACTTAGGGTGGGTAAATCGAATCTCTTCTATTTGTTTGGCGGCCTTTCCCGAAATCCCATTCAATGCCTTAGCAAGCCTAATATTCATAATCTTCGCCTCCCAATTTGGCTGGAACAAAATGATCGGCGAAGAGCTCAGGGCCAGCCGATATAACTACGCTAAACGAGATTTCCTCAAGGCCGGCAAACGTCAAACTTGATTCGCTTAAATCAGCATGTACAAAATAAATTTTATTTACAGAAGACAGCCAAAGATCAATCGGCCAAACGATAGCTCTACGCACTTCAAAGTCATCTTTCTCTAGAAGCAAATACCAACAAATCCTCTTATCCGACATGGGCATGCCATTTCATATGCATCTCTTATTACACCGAACATTGCTGAAAACTGGACATACTAAACAATAGACAAGGTGCTGTTCAATAAAGCCAGCCCGGTGAAATATTTCAGCCACAGAGGAAGCGGCATAGAAGACAAAATTAGACTTTTATCCCTGAAGAAAGCTTGACCAGCTCATAAATCACAGGCTGACCCTCAAGAAACAACCAGATCCCACCATGAATTCGACTTCAATCGTAGGCACACAATCAGAACATGCCAATATTATTCAAACCCAAAGACTGCATGCAATGAGACCATTAAGTGGATTCACAAATGCTTCCGATTACTCCATAGCACACCTCTAAGGCTATTTCCTCTCTAAGCTGACCGAAGCTTGGTCGACTAAAATTGCAACCATTTCCGCAAACGTTAAAGTTGGCTCCCAACCAGTCAACCGCCGAAGTTTTGAAGAGTCTCCGACGCGACCGGACCTCGAACGCGTCAATATTGACGGATCCTGAACGACGTACTGCTCCCAATCCAATCCAAGGCAGCCAAACGCTGCGGCAGCGAAGTCCCGCACTGTATGGGCAGCTCCTGTCGCCACCACGAAGTCATCGGGCGCATCCAAGGTGAGAATACGTGTGAAGGCTTCAACATAGTCTGGGGCATACCCCCAATCGACTACCGCATCAAGATTGCCAACCATCAAAGGCTGGCTTGCACCTCGACTCGCCGCAAGGGCGGCCGCAACTATTTTCTTGGATAAGTATTGAGCAGGGCGCAGAGAAGACTCATGATTATACAGAATACCCACGCTTGCAAAAACACGATGCTGCCGCCGATAGTCCTTGCATATCTGTCCAGCGAGGGCTTTGCATAGACCATAGGGTTCACTTGGAGCGACCTGCGTTAACTCATCTTGTTGGACTTGAAGAGACTGACCTCCAAAAATCAAGGAACTCGAAGCGAAAAATAAACGAGTTTTGGGAGAATAGAGCCTTATAGCTTCAAGAAAATGGAGCAAGCCGACCGTATTAACAGCCATATTTAGTTGGTAGTCGCTATAAATATCATCCGCCTTGCGAGCCTGCGAAGAAGCATGATGAGCCGCTAGATAGTAAATCTCCACCGGCTGCAGGCTGAGAACCAAATCAAAAATAGACTGTGCGTCGTCAAGGCAACACGGCTCTTGAGTTGGGATCGCTCCCCAGGATTCCATGCTCTCACGTCCAATTCCAAGAACAGTGTAGTCTCGCTGCCTCAATAAATTTGACAGGAGACTTCCATCTTGGCCCTGATGGCCAACAATTATTGCAACACGATTAGACAATTTCGATCTCCGGCATAGGAAAGATTAGGTGGCCACCTGAGGCAAGAAATTCCGCCTCACGCTCCACAATTCCAGCCTTAAAATGCCAGGGCAAGACTAGAAAATAGTCTGGTTTCTGGGCACGGGCTTCCTCTTCAGAAACGATTGGAATATGGGTCCCTGGTGTTACACAGCCAAATTTATCAGGATTGACGTCCGCAATACAGGGAATATCTTCTGCTGTGAATCCACAAAATTGCAGCATAACATTTCCCTTTGTCGAAGCACCGTATCCAAAGATGCGCTTGCCATCCTCATTTAGCGAACGAATTAACGTCGTAAGGCTGCGACGATGCTCAAAGACACGCTCCTCGAAATCACGGAAGGGCCGAGGGGTATGCAAACCGATACGCTGTTCCGTCTCTAAAAGCCAATGGATGACGGATAGATTGCGTGAAAGCCCCGAACATTTACGTGCGGCAGTCACAGCAAAGCTGCCGCCGTTAACAGCATTCATTGTTACATCTAAAACTTCCATATCGGCAGCTTCTAGTATTTTAACAACTGCCATGAAGCTATAATACTCAATATGCTCATGGCAAACTGTGTCGTATGAATTCATTCGCAGCATTGACGGCATATAACTTTGCTCGAAATGCCAGATTCCCTGAGCTTCAAGGCAGTCATGAATCTCTTGCGCGAATTCTATCGGCCTCCTAAGGTCATAAAACATGGCAATCGAAGTGATCAGCTTCGCCTTGGAATTTCCAACGGCATCTACGAAGTTCTTGCGGCTGAAGAAATCTGCAACAAGCTGAATATCATGCGGATATAGATGTTGGAACTTAATTCCGGTCGGATCGATACCTAGCCTCTTCAAGCCTGGCATATTGTATGACTTCAAGAGCGTAGCGTCATTGCTACCAATATCAAGAACAAGATCTCCTGATCGCAAGCCTGCGAATTGAGACAAGTGGCGACTCTTCGAGGACAAGTGATTCACCATGGACTTATTTAGACTTGATCGATAGCCGTAATTATCGCCATACATTGCCCCAAGATCAAATTCATGCGCCAATTGCAAAAGGCCACTTTCCGGACACCAAAGAAGCTCAAGCGGACCAATTGGGACTGGCTCCGCAGCAGACTTTGGGAATATTCCCGTGAAGGCTTGTTCACCGAGATTGAGGACGGAAACCAAAGACCGGCTCTCTGACATACGGCAATGCTCAATCCTGCTAGCCACGGCAAACTCATGACAACTCAACTGCATCTTAGTAGAATCCCAGTAAGAAGGGCTATGACCCTACGGTTTTGCCGTGATTTCTTATACCAAGAATCACTAGATAGCCCTATGGGCCTTTGGGCTGGCTTGACATTTTTAGAGGCAATTGGGCCTAATAGCAATGCATTGCACACAAACAATTCAGCCTAATTTAATTGACGGAGCTAGAAAAAATTGATGACCAATAGAAGAATACCGCGAAGCCGGAGTTTGTCAAATTATTGCACCTTCCCAGGCGCAACTTGCGAGACCAAAAACATATATAAAACATTCAATGCGTCATATATTGGGACATAATGAAGGCCCTAATTCATTGTCACTGCAATCGGATCGGACTGGGCCTTGCCCCCCCTCACCCCGCCCAAATCTCAGCCAACTCCAGGCGCAACCCCGGCAGCACCTCACCCCCCTCCAGGCCCTCGGCTTGCTCGATCCGCCGCGGTTCACCGCAAGCGGACCAAATCTCCACGGCCCGCTCCTCAGGCAGCAACAACCATCCCAGGCGTGCCCCATTGGCCTGATAGGAAGCCAGCTTTTGGCGCAGGGCAGTGGTGCCACGGCGGCCTTCATTGCTGAAGCTGGCCAGTTCCACCACCAGGTCGGGGCAGAGGGGGGCAAAGCCGCGGCGCTGCTCGGGGGTGAGCGCGTCCCAGCGATCCAGCCTCACCAGCGAGGCATCGGGACTGAGCACGGAGCCGTCCGGCAGGCGGAAGCCGGCGGAACTGTCGAACACCTTCCAACCGCCCTGGTGGTCGGCCCACTGCAGCAGGGGCATCACCAGGCGGGAATTGCGGGCGCCTGTCTCACTGCCGGTGGGGGTCAGCGCAATCAGCTGGCCATCGGCTCCGAGTTCCAGCACCGCCTCCGGGTTGGCAGCACAGACCAGGGCGAATTGATCGGCGGTGAGGCGCGGATCATTGGGGAACCGCAGGGGCACAAAGGCATCCCCGGGTTCAGGCAGGAGATCGGCCCGAGAGTCACCCAGGGGAACGGGCGTGGCTGCGAGGGTCATGGCGCCTCGTCAGGACGCTCAACTACGTTAGCCAGCTCACCCCTGATTTCCCCAAGCCCGCCAGACCGGGCTCTTGGCACTGGAGGACTCAGCGGCGCCCTTATTCCGTGCCCGTATTCCGTTCCGGCCCGCAGGCCGGTGAGGGTGAGGCGAATCTGCTCCGCCATCGTCAGCGGTTGCAGCTGCCTCCTGCTGAGCAGCGTCCGAAACCGGGTCAGGTCCCCCTGGTAGTTGTCGTGAACCGCCCCGCTCAGGATCTCTGGGCTGATCACGGCGGCGCCGGTTTCATCGCCCACCAGCTGGGCCAGCTCCTGCAGGGTGAGGGTGTCGGTGCAGGCGTCAATGCGCTGTAGACAGCCTGGGGCATCCGGCTGCTGGAGCAGCTGCCAGCTCAGCGCCATCAGCG
>Ga0310334_100214_pt1 | contig 17371 bp, 22 predicted proteins | sample LakMicMIDCLREDC7_FD_195548 | JGI IMG/M metagenome (GOLD analysis project Ga0310334, IMG submission 195548) | Enriched freshwater cyanobacterial communities from Lake Michigan, Michigan, United States - MI23.DCL.RED.C7 (v2) (version 2) | ecosystem: Environmental > Aquatic > Freshwater > Lake...
TCCCTATTCCGAATCGCTATTCCGCACTGTTAAATACCGACCTAATTATCCCAACCGGCCTTTCCGCAGCAAAGAAGAAGCCTGCCAATGGGTTTCTTCTTTTGTTGATTGGTATAACCACCAACACCGCCATTGCGGTGAGGCTATTGAGATCTGCCGCCAGCGAAACCATGTTTATGAACAGGCTCGCCTGGCAAATCCAAAACGCTGGAGCAGATCAATTCGTTGCTGGAAATAACCTGATTTGGTATGGATTAATGAACCATTAGAAGCCCAGCAAACAAGCCTCCAAGTAATCTTGGCAAGGGAGACATAAAACGCCTACTAAAGGTGACATCTTTCCTTGCCGTTACCGTTTGGAGGCGTTTAGGCCTGCTGCGTCACTGGAGTATCTCCAGTTGCAGGAGCTGGGCCGCTTGGTTGAGGCGACGGTCGAAACAGGCAAAGGTGAGTGGTTGATCCGTGCTCTGGTCGAGTTCGTGGGCCGCAGCCAGTTGCACGCTGTCGTAACCGCGCAGAGCGAAAACATCGGCAAATCGCCCAGCCTTTTCAACCAGAGGCTGGGTCACCTCCACGATGCTGAATTGATTCCAGCTGTGGATCAGGCGCTGACGGGCCTGTTCGATGTCATCCCCACTGATTGGATCTTCCCTCTGATGACGGGCCATGCCCGCCATGGCCTCTACCCAGGTGATCCGGCAGACAGCAATGGCTTCTGCTTGCGAGCTGCTTTCCGCCATCTGATCAGAGCCGGGCTCATTGATCAGCAACTTGATCAAGGCACTGGTATCGCAGAAAAGAATCATCAAGTCAACCGCGATCTTCCAGCACGATTTCACTCACGAGTTTTCCCTGACCACGCAGATTCACAGGTGGAGGCAAAATCGGCTTTTGGCCGTTCCAACTGATCACGCCAGCATCAATCGACTTCTGCAGCGGATTGGTTATGGCTGAAGCAGCTGACTTAATAGCAGTGATGCGAGCGATGGGCTTGCGATGGGAGGTAACTTCCACCACCTCGCCAGATTGAGCGCGGGAGAGCCATTCGGAAAGATGGGTCTTGAGATCCCGCACCGAAACCTGGCTTGCGACTACTTCTGACAAGCTTGACGCTCCATGTGTGACCACACTATCCGACTCCCACCACTGCTGCAGCAATGGGCTAGCAGAAGCCTCATGCATAGCTACACCGCCTTTGACCTAAGGATTAGTAGAGTGATCTCCGGTTGCTGGAATTGGCTCAAGATCTGGCGGCAGCAACCTTTGCCGGTGCTGCTGTTCCAGAGATCAGCAACGCCGTGGGCAGCCATCACGATTGGCCAGCGATCCAGCTAAGCCCCACAGCACGCCCAAGCTGACGATGGCAGCTGCTGACTGGCGCTTAGAGCTGGAGGGCGTGGGTTGATAATCTAACTTGCATGAGCCAAAAAAACAGCTAACCAGTAAATAATTATAAGAAATAATACACCAATTGTTTATTTACTCGCCTATTGCTGTGCCATGAGCGGGAAGCAATTTATATTAGATATGTTGCCTCGCACGGCATCAAAGGCGGACAACTTTGCTGATAGATACCGCTTAGTCCAGAATTTTGGCGACGAAAGCTACTTAGCCTTTATTGGACTTAATGACATAAATCAGGAAAAAACTTTAGTCTGGATTGTTGGTAATCCTGCAAGCAAAACAGATTTAACTCTTTTATGCGAAGGTTTTTGGCGTACTGGAAGCCCACTCTATCAGCCAGCAGATGGGGATTATGGAGCAACCGCTCTTAAATTTAATATAGCTGATTCGGGCTACAACGAGATCACGGAGTGACAATTCCTGCTAATGGATACCTAAATATTACCGATAATATTGGCAGTGGAAATTTCAGGGATACACCTGTTGGCGTTCTAGAAACCCCAATAGTTACAAGAGGTGATTCAGCTTACGCAATCGTTCAAGGCGGAACTTGGCAGCAAGCAGAGGCAAACGTTCAGAAACTTGGTGGTTACTTAGTTGCCATCATTGATGCTGCTGAAAATTGTTTCTAATATTCAGCGATAAAATCCGCTGGGTATGTCTAGTTGACGAGAATGAGACTAGATTCTCCGAATTATGCCGTCTTGATCAGAGGGTCCCTAACAGCTCTGGCTGAACCTGATCCCCAGTGGCTGGAAGGGGGTGCCGCCGCAGTGGTGATCGAAGCATCATCTTTAATCGATAATTATAACTGATGCAGCTATGGGCATGACTTTGCGAGGAAGGGCAGAGGGGTGCTGACTGAACGCCTTGCCAACGAGTGCCTCCTGCATGACAGCGCCAACGCTCAATTGCCCCACGACTGACCCAGGCCTAAAAAGCCCCGGGATGATCTGGGGCTCACTAGTGCGATGGCGATGCTTGATCTCTACTGAACTACCGGCCCTCCACGGCATAGCGGCGCCAGGTTGCATAGGGGGCACCGAATTTCAGAACCGCCTGCATCGGTGCGCTGTAGTACCACTTCTTCAAAGATTCGAGGTTGTCCCATACCTGGATGACCACACGTTTCGGCGGCGTTCCAGATAAAGAGGTAATTGGCTTGCCTCCTGACTCTCCGCCGGCCATGATTATGCGTCCACCACTCCCTTCCATACTCTTCCAAGCCCTCGGGATCACTTCCTTCTCGAAGAATTCTTGGTCTTTGACGTCAATTTCAGAGATGAGATAGACGGGAGGCTCGCCATCCGCCTTCACGTTGAGAACTTGGACGCTGATCGCACCCAAGCTAAAACCTGCGATGGCTCCTAGAGCGATGGCAATACGTGTTCTCATGAGCATTTGTTTAGAGGAAACACAATGGTGCAGACTCCTGTTGCCAGAAATATTTTTATATTTAGCCATAATTGGCGATCAAAGACTAACTGAAGGCAAAGAAAAAGATAAAACTTAACCAAGGGTTGCGTACTGTTCCGTGCATGTCCGGCATCTTGGGATCCAAGGGAACCTTCAAGTACCCAATTCAGAACAACTGAGCCTCATCGAAGGAAAGTCTGAAAAACCCGCTAAAATCCGTCCAGATCCAAGACTGAGATTGAAACGGATGTCCACCCACCTCCAGCTGGGCTTCGCGGACTACGAGCAGATCCACGCTAAAAAGAGGACGCGTCGCCAGCGCTTTTTGGATGAGATGGAGACCACGGTTCCCTAGAGTGATATTCCATTAGGTCTCAAATTCGAGCTCGAGTACAACATGTATTTGGTTTTTTTGCCACATCAATGTGAGGCAAATTCAAAAGAAGAATTGGGCCTAAAAGGAATAAGGCTTGCTGAGGCCTAAAATATTAAACTTAATATTTACTATTAAGGTATTTTCCTTTGATTACAATTTCCTGAAGGGATTAATTTGTCAACGCCTGAGGCGAGCGGAAACCTCTTTTTCGAGGTGCCCTTAAGTGAATTAATCTTATTTTATTTCTGTTACAAAATCAATTCGCAATAACTTCCTTCCAAAAAGCAACTCTTCTCTTGATCTGCTTTGCTGCTTCTTTTGGATTTGCATAAAACCAAGCATTTTCATTCACTTTACTATCAACAACAATGTTGCAATAGTTGGCAGTTCCCTATCAGCCATATTCAGTAGTGTGGCTGAAAGGTTGTATAAATGCTTGGTCAAGATCTTCTAAAGGGAAATAAGCATTACCATCAACCTTCACGATATTGCTGCTGCTGGCAATAACTTTGCCACTCCATTGGGCTTCCATGCAGAAAACGCTAGTGATTTCATTGATAATCCAAGCTTAGATATAGATCAAAGAGACCAGGCGTTACCCTCATAGCTATAACCCAACCCAGATAAAGAAGCTGCTTCTGTGGCGCTAGAAGTGTAGAAATGCTTACCTGTTGAGGCTTTAAAATAACGTTTAACCGAATTTTCACTCCCCTGTCCTAAAGCATATGCACGGCCAATGATTCCTTCATAATTCCATCCCGAGGATTTCGCTGCAGAAAATTCCCCAGCGCTAATTGTGAGCAAATGGTTTGAAGTGGCAGGATTGTATAAACGATGCACTTCAGCCAAGCCATTGATTTCTCCACCACCGGGAGCAAATAAACTCCAACTAATACCCTCATTTTTATATCCGCGGCCATCGGGACTAGTTGGCACATGCAATCGAGACGATTTTCTGAATGATCCAACTGGAAGCAGTCGTTACTGGATCATCGACTTGCCACATGACAAAGAGAAGGGTTAGGTTATCGATATTGATAGGGTCATCAAGGATCGCGACAGTATTTTCAAGGCTGCTTTAATTGCTTATTGCAATGGCAGGCCAAGTAGGTTGACAGATGAACAGCAAGCTGCATCAAATCAACGCAACCTGGGATTTGAAGCAGAACATCCATTCATGACTCGGCTTGCAGAATTTGTTAACAAAAATAAGTTCCCATTTACAACCAGTGACGCACTGGAGCAATCAGGTTGCCGAGATGCTAATCAACAACGTAGCAACGACTTTAAAGATGCCGCCCAGTGCCTAAAAGCGCTCGGGTACGTGCAGGATAAAAATCAGACACGGAGAGGCAAAAACAGATACCGTCTTTGGCATCCTGCCTCAGATGACTCGGCAGCAGTCCAAGTACCTGAGTCAGGTTAAAGCGCAGTTGCTGCAGGGCATCTGGGCTATTTGCCTCATGTCTCAGATCTTTTCTATATAAATAATTAAATATAAGTACTAGTAGTAGTAATGGGCTTTTAAGTGATGGTTTTTTTGCCGAGTCACCCGAGACAGCCCACCCGCCTAATGTCTCTACAACTGCCGCCGGCCCAAGCGCACATGTCTCCAGGCCAGCTCAAGGCCCCGACTGAGCAGCTCCTTCTCCTCGATAAAGACCAGAGATAGTTGGATATACAATGCCAATTGGCTCCCTGATGGTATTTTCATCCTTAAGGATGTAATCAGCTATGTCTGTTTTTTTCATGAAGCTAACTCCCTGCTTTTGTTGAACGTACCGCAAGAATTCTTCCATGGTTCTAGCGTGTTCTGGACGCATGAGTCGATCGTGTATAGCTATAGACATCATGCGTCGCCTTGAGCCTGCCTCCTCATAAAGTTGATCGAAGGAGGACTTCATTTCATCCCGCAACTGGCTACTTGAATAATAACGACCTTCATAGGCAAAAATGTCGTTTAGATTTATCGTGTATGGTACCACCGCAATCTCGGATTCCTTGTCAATCTGCACAACAAACGGCTCGTCTCGACTTAAGTCGTCAATGTGATACTTGAAGCCAAGAGCAACGAGGTTGAAAAGAATATGTTTAGATGCTCTTAGACCCGGGGCATTGAAGCCAATCGCGCGCTTACCGGTAACTTCTTTTATAATTTTAACGTTTTTCGAGATAGAAGCTTTTTCCTGTTCTTCAGTCATAGTCGACATGGTTGACCAGTCCCAGCCATGAGCTGCTGCTTCATGCCCTGCCTGGACAATCGATCTCGCTGTGTCAGGATAATTCTTTACAGCCTCCCCTGCCATGTGTGAGGTGACAGAAACCTTTAATCGGTCAAACATTTCAAGGGCTCTTGGTATCCCTTCAGTCACGCCATAGCGGTACCATGTAATGGTAGGCAAATCATATATTCCGTCGGGTGGGACCCATCTAACCAACGGCGATGGGGCTCCGAATCGTGGCTGGGCCCCTGATTCGAACATTAATGATATCGAGATCGGCATTCGAATGCCATCAGGCCAGAACCCTTTTATATTCGTCTTGGCCTGCAATGTTTTTTGATTCGTTTCGACCAGTTGGGCCATAGCATTTCTATTAATACTTAGCCCAGCGGCTGCTCCGCCGGCGGCCAACCCACTCTGCAAGATTTCGCGACGACGCATGCCATTTAGTAAATCGTTCGTAATCTAAGCAACTCCTTTGATTCGTCGAACTCTGAAAACAAAAATTAATCTCGTGTTACTTTGCTGACAATTCCTTTTCTGTTGATTGCAAATTGATGCTATCTCTGAGACTCGAGAGCAAATGGAGTTAGTCTTTAATGAAGGGTTTGGCCCTATTAGATTAAGATTCTAAAACAATAATATTATACATTATGACAAAATAACTTGTAATCAATCAACAGGACTGGGGCCTTCCTCGGCATCCATGTGCGGGTCCACGATGCCGCAGAAAATTTTTAGTTGCAGGCCGCCATCCCTTTTAAGCCCAGTGAATAACTGTCAAACCAACCCCTGCCCACTTAAGCTATCGCGAGCTCTCCTTAACCTAAGTGGTACCTAAGTGCAGCCGTTGGGGTTACTGAGCCAAGCTGACTATTCCAAGCACCCCCCAGCAGCACTAACCCCGCAGCAACTCCGAAGCAATAAACGTACGGCAGCAATATTCCAGGCAATAGGTGATGTGCCGCCTAGCCGAATAATATTCACCATAAAGGTCTAAAACCTTAAGCCTTCTTCTTCTTCAAGCAAACGGATGTAACGTCTTATTGTCACATCAGAAAGACTACAAGCTGCAATTAGTCCGAGTGGGCCAAAAAATAAACCAGCAGCAAACCATGCGAATGAATCATGACCTTTAGATCCGTCAATAGAGCCTGCATAGCACCCAGTAACAAGCCAACTAAGCAGAATAATGGGCAATAAAAGAACACCGACTTGATCAATATTGCCGTCGGGAGTACCGGAGACACCAAGCCCACCAAATACGAAGCCAATGGCGATAAGTTCTAGGCCACTTTCGTTGAAGCTTATCCCTCGGATGGGTGCTGCGGCCATGGCCCAGGTGCGAACGCCTGGGCGTTTTTGATGTCTGAATGTTTCGTAGATCTTGGCTGTTGCGTTAACTTATAAGATCGGGCCAGTTGTAATAGATGTGTATACATTATTGTAGCTGTGTTCAATTGTGTGAGGTGTCGCGTCATCTCCACGCAGTACGGCAATAACTGCGCCTTCCGCATTAACGACTGTAGCAGCGACATTATATACTTTTTGACTATAAACTTCGAAAACCACATCTACGGCACGTAAGGCTGCCCTTGATGGCATTATGCCGCATACGTATGGCGGCATAGGTCTGAGATGGGCATAGCTCCAAAATGCAAATCAGAATGAATAGTTTCCCTCTTGTGATGATGAGAGATGCGTTGTTTGATGCAAAATCTTGTGAATTGCTTAACCCTTTCCGGTTGCCTAGGCTCGAGATTCTCAATATGTGGAGCTAAGTACATGTCATGGCTTTTTCGCGAGTCGTAGGGTGAGCGTCCAGTTAATGGTTCTATATTCGCTTTGTACACCCCAGGCTGTATCCAGTTTTTCGCTAATGTTCTCTAAGGGATCTTTCCCTAGCGCTTTAAGATAATAACCACTAGCTGACCAGCTGCGAAGGTAACCTTTCATCTGAACAAGGCTCCACTCCTCTTTAATGGCCAGTGGATTTTCCTTCAGTTCCCCAATATCTAGTTCATCGAAGGGCAGCCGAACCGAGCGATAACATTCATCCACTAGTGATCGTTCGGGAGGCCAATAGGGGCCAACAATCTTGCTAAAATAGTGTTGAATCAACTGATCGAGCTTCTCCTCGTTGGTCGTGAGTAGCCCATAGGACCATATGGCCAGGATTCCACCAGGTTTTAAGACCCTTTGGCATTCCTGGAAAAAAGCATCTAACGGAAACCAATGCAGGGCTTGGGCCACTGTAATCAGATCCACGCTTTCGGCCCGTAACCCACTGGATTCAGCGGGAGCCACACGATAAACAACACGATCATGGGCCTCACTATTTTCTAGTTGTGATGTACTGGCATCGGTGGCGGTCACCGATTCAAACATCTCAGCGAGAGCAACAGCTGCTTGACCACTGCCAGTGGCGCAATCCCAGCAATGTTGGCGGCTGGGTGCTTCTTTGACGATGGTTTCAAAAAGGCGGAGGGGATATTTTGGGCGAAATTCGCCGTAATATTGGGCAACGTTTTCAAAATGATCGGCGGGCATTTTGCTAGTACTACGTGCCATTAAATCATTCGATCCTATATTGGATATGTGTTATGTGGAAGCGGAGATTGTTGTCCTTTCTGTTGAGCTCAAATGTTTAGGATGGTAATCAGGATTTAAAAATGGTTTGAATCCCCCTCAGAAAGTCCATCCTGATGGTTGGGTTGCCGAATTACTCGTAGTCACACTGGAGTTTGATGCGTAGAAGAGTTCTGGCGTGACGGTTATGTTGTCGCTTACTTGTAGCTTGTAGAGAACGCCCAGAACCACGGGCTGCTGCCCTAAACTCCTGCAATATTGGCCGGCTGACCTACCGCAATTCAACCAACATTGTGCTTACCAAAGATTTGATTCCATTGAAAGTCCGTCATCCAGGATCGAAAAGATTGGGGATAGGCACCATTTGTTGGTGTACCAAATATAAATTTGTATCCGTAGCCCGCACTTATTGAAGGGATTTGATCTGTTTTGTTTGGCTGCCAATAAGCATTAAAGGCTAATGAATTTTTGTAGGCGTTTCTGAGTTTTCAACAAATTGTAGCTAGGATTCTGCAATAGGACATTTCCTTTTAGTTTCATGCTTCGCCTTTTCTCGTCTAATCGTCTTGCTCTGGCTGGAGCCGTTTGCTCTTTGTTGGCATCTATGCCCGCTACGTCTTCTGTGAACGCAGCTGAGCTCCCAGCCCAAAAATATATTCCTGCTGCTATTGCTGTTAAGTTTGCTGAAGCGGCGATTCAAGCTTGCCGTTCTGAGGGCTACGGAGTAACTGCCGTTGTGGTGAACACTGAAGGCAACGTGATTGTTCAAATTCGGGGGGATGGCGCGCGTGTTCAGACAGTGGAGACTGCGCGAAACAAGGCATACTCTGCCGTTACTTTGGCGGCTAACCATAATCTCGATTTAACATCTGGAATTCTTGCTTCTATGCAAGCTAAAGGTGCTGTGGGTGTTGGTACCTGGCCCATGCCCCCTGCTTCAAGTACAGGTATTACCCTTTTTGCTGGCGGTGTGAATTTACGCTCGAATGGAGAAGTTGTTGGTGCTCTTGGTGTATCAGGTACTCCCAATGGCAAGCTTGATGAGGGTTGCGCATTGAAGGCTCGCGATGCAGTGGGCGGCATGCTTTAAAAAACTGCTTTGGAAAGAGTATTGGGAGGTAGGTTTTGTACCAGCTTGTAACTGTGCTCCAGCAATTCGTCTAATTTAATCCTTCCTTTCGCTTTTCCGATGCAACGAAGAGACTTGTTTAAGGCTAGTTTGGCTGCTGGCGCCGCTGGTTTAGCTGCTGGTGTAAGTGGGCAGCAGGCCATAGCCCAATCCGTAACTTCTCAGGCTGTCAATCCGTCGGCTAGCGGCCTTAGGGGTTCTTTTTGGCCGGATGGCATCCGTCTACCCGTTTCGTTATCGATGATGTTCGAATCCGGTAGCCAACCAAGGTTTAACCCACCTACGCCGTTCAATAATTTCGTTCCACCAGAGGGCATTTATGACATGCCCACAATTTCCTGGTATCGCTATGGAGTTACTGAGGGTATCCCTCGTGCACTCGAGATGTTAGATCGTTTAGGCCTCAAGATGACATCTCATATGTCGGGACTTTCTGTTGAGATGTATCCGGACACTGCCAGGTCTATTGTCCAGCGCGGACATGAAGCTGCCGCCCATGGCTGGGATTGGTCAACTGAATCGACCATGAATGATGATGAGGAGAGGGCATTCATTCAGAAGAATGTTGATGTTATTCAAAAGGTCACCGAGCAAAGGCCAGTTGGTTATAATGCTCCAGGATTAAGGGGCTCAAAGAATATTCTCCAGAACTTATATGCTCTTGGTTTTAAATACCATATCGATGACGTAAGCCGTGATGAACCTTTCGTTGTTGACATTGATGCTAAGCGCGAAATCGCGGTTGTACCCTATGCCGTTTATCTCAACGACATCAGGGCCTATGAGGATCGCAACTTTGCGGATGGGAACTTTCTCGATGTGATGAAACGTTCCTTTGATCGTCTTTACAAGGAGTCGGCAGGGCGGCGCCGGATGTTGGCAATTACGATGCACGATCGTCTACTGCGCCCGGAACATGTGGAGACCATGGAAGAGTTTCTCCTCTATACGCTCAAAAAGCCTGGTGTGAGCTATATGAAGAAGGTGGATATAGCTGATTATATTCTGAAGTCACCCAATGCGATACGTGAACCCATCGGCGTTGTTTACCCTACAATTCCCGGTCTCTACACTTAATTATTTAATTTCTAAGGATTTACTTCAAGCTCGCTGATTGTTCCATTCTGAGTTGCTACCAGCAGCTTTTTGCCATCTGGTGAGAAGCTACAACTAAGCAAGTGCTTGTCGCTCAGTGCCAGTGTGGCAAGTTCTCTTCCAGACAGGGTCCATAGGCGTACCCTTCCGTCGTCGGCGACAGAAGCAAGCACACCGGCTTGATTCAGGGCCAGCCCATTAATCCAACCAGTTTGGCTTGCCTGAATGGTTGTTTGTAATTTTGGACTGAGTTTTAGATCTCCGAGCGCCCAAATCTTGATGCTTCCATCAAATCCTGTGGTGATAACCAGTTTTTCATCAGGGCTGAAAATGACATCGTTGAGCCTACCTTGATTGGTCTTGAAGGCTTGTAGCATCGCGCCAGTTGTTGAAACAATAGTTACATTGCCCATGTCTTGTGTGACAGCGACAAGTTTTCGTTGTCTTGCCAGTGCGAGGTTGCGCGCTACACCTTGTCGTTCAATTCTCTTGACCAAGCGACCATCTATTGTCCAGAAGCGTATGGATCCATCGTCGGATGTCGTAATCACACCATCGTTACCTGGCAAGATTTCCACATCAGTAACACCAGAAAGATGGGGTCCGTAGTTTTGTGGAGAAGTTCCGAGTGTTGACCAGCGAGTCGCAACACCGTTGTACGCTGCTGTAACAAGTGTCTTGTTATCTGCTTCGAGTCTGCCATTAAATAGCATTGCTGGAGGATTATGGCTGAATTCGGCTGTTAGCTTTCTTGGTTCTGCCCACACTTTAACGCGGCCATCTGACGCTGCTGTGATGAAGTTGCTGCTGGTGGGAGAGTAGTGAACCTGAATGAGTGATTCGCCCGTAAGATTATGGGCCTGAAATTGATTAAGGATTTTGATCGAAGCCTTCGATTGGGCTAAAACACCATTGATTACACCTGCTGAGGCAACAGCGAAGCTGATGAATACTTGAAAAACGCGTTTCATGGGTGAGAGTGTAGAGGGGTGACTTCTATCAGCCAAAGTTCGCCACTGCTACCCACTGCTGCAGCCATGCGCCCGTTTGGAGCACAATCAAGTTTTGTTAGACGGGATGTTGTGCTTAGTTTTAGTTCGCCAAGGTATTTACCAGCTTGAGACCATTCTCGAACTACGCCGTCATCACCGGCGGTTAGGAGTAGATCTCGTTCGGTGTTACAAAACACCCCTCCATCTGCCCATCCTTTCGTAGTGGCTTTAAGCCTTCCCAGCATCTTTCCCTGGAGATCCCATATGGTCACAGTTCCATCAATGCCCGAGGCAGCAATTTTTTTGCCATCAGCGCTAATGGAAAGTTGATTCATTCTGCCGTGGGGAGTTTGAAATGATTTGACCTTCGCAATTTTCCCTGTTTGGTCTCGAACAATGACATGCAATTGTCCATTGTCCGATGCTGCTACCACAAGATTTCCTTCTGAAGTAGCGGCTAATCGACGAGTAGTCCCAGGATACATTCCAATCCACATTGGTTGTCCTTTGGGATTTCGGAGTACAACTAGACCATCGTCTGAGCTGGACACAAAGTTTCCATTGTCTCCCAAAAAGCGTGCGTCTGATACCGCTGCTTTGTGTATGAAAAACTTCTGAAGTAATGTGCCATTTCGATCCCATAACCAGACAGATCCATCGTATCCAGTTGTTAGGAATTGCGATCCTTTGCGGTTAAAATGAGAATTAAACATTGGTGGTCGTTGGCCTTGCATTACTCTCCCTGGGGTGCCATCGAGACCCCAAAGTTGAGCAACCCCTCCCCCGCTTGCTGTAAGTAGCTGCTTGCCATCTGGCGAGAATTCGACGTTTTGGATGAGCGCTGGGGCTGCTATCCATTCCCGTATCAACTTAAGTTCTGCCAGTGCAGGTTTTGGAAAAACTACCAAGACCGTTATTGCTGCCTTTGCTAGAGCAGTGAATTTTGGTGGCAAGACTCTTTTAAATGCACCACCAAATGCATGAATTGTTTCCCATACGTTTTTCATATTTTATTACTCCTTTATATTCTCAAAGAGAGCAACTTGATCAACACCTTGTTGCCCGGACCTTACGGGATTATCGATGCTATTTATTAGCAGGGTTTGAATGTTCTGCTTTTTTCCTGCAAATACCGTGAATGTTTGGTTGCTGCCATCGAACTGGGTAATCGAATTTTTTTCAAAGTCAGAGCTCCATGCTTTTTCTTTGTTATCCACAAAGGTTGAATAAATCCGTGGGCCTAGGCCATGTAGTTTGAAAAGTGTCCAGGTTTTGGGTTTTGGTGCATAGTGCAACAATGTTTGGTTTTTCCAGGTTGTAACCCAAAGTTTTCCAGCTGCTCGGACTTTTCCTGTTGCGGTAAGCGAGCAGTTCAAAGTGGCTATGCCAATTGCCAGAGGTTGGATCATGCTTTTGCAGATATTTTTGGATTTCTGTCTCATGCCTCTAGGATTTGCTGGATTTTTAGATGAAATTACAACATATTATGGTTATGTCTGCGTTTTCCTTTGTGTGATTGCAGATAGTCCCGCTTCTGCACAAGTTTCATCCACTATCCCTGAACGGGCCCCGGATACTCCGATTGCTCCGATCAGTTCGTTGCCCAATTCAATGATCGCACCTCCTGCTAGGGGCGTGATGTTGCTGATGGTGTCGGCGGGTAATGCCAGTTTGCCTACGTCTTGGTTGCTTGCGCGCAAGGCAGCAGCTACTTCAGATGTCCTTTTTAGTCCTTGTATTGGTGCAAGGGCCACTGCTGTGTAGGCCTTTTTCTGGCTAAGGCCATATGTGTGTGGGGGTGCGTGATCTCCTTGGAGCTGAACAATACTCTGGCCATGTTGATCCACCACGCTGGCGCTAACCGATATCCCTTGGCTTCGACATGCCGTGATTGCTGTGTTTGCCATATTCAAGGCTATTTCTAACGAGAGCCTGTGCTCGATTGGCAATGCCGTTTCTGCGTACGCTCCTGGGGCCACCGCCGTTAGGGCGATGGCCAGGCTGGTGATTGCTGCCATCAGTTTTTGGATGCCCTGAGTGAGGACTGTCTTTTGGCTGATGGGTTTCAACATCAGGCTTGCAGCAACTCAAGCAACCGTGGTGAGGCAAATACATCCCTGTAGAAGGTGAGCTGCTCGCTCTTGAAGTAACAGCCTCCCCGGTGACCCCGGCGGACCCAACATACGGTGCCTTTGGCGATGGCTTCCCCACTTTCATCGTCGAGACAGTGCCACTCAAAGTGCACAAATTCCCCCCAGAACATCACGATTGGCCAGCACATGGTGACGCCAGGCTGTGCGATCAGTGCCCACCAATGCTTTTCCCGATCAGTTTGCTGGTCGAGGCCGTAGAAGGGGCCGTCTTGGCAGAAGTACACCAGATCGCTCCGGTACTCACCACGAAGGAGGTCGCCCCGGGCGCGTCGCAAGGCTTCACAGTGGGTTGGCCACCAGGCTTTGTTCTCTTCTTCAATCTGTTCGCGGCTGTAGTTGACATCGATCTCTGGGAGGTCGGCTTCTTTCAGCGCAATGAAATCCGCAGCCTGTTGGATCAGGGTCTCGCCCAACGCAAGGCTGACGAGCCCAGGCCTTGAGAAGTTACCCGAAAGGCCTTCGTAGTAGTTCTTCGCCATGGACGGATAGTGGTGGAGTTAGACCGAGCATGGTGAGCTTCAAAGAGAAGCGGCACCTACAATCTTTTTCAATATTGTGGCACCTTCTAGCACGATTTGTTCAGCGGGTGCACCCAATTCACGCCATGTGCGTGTTCGGCGTGAGAGCAGTGGATCATGGGAGTCAAAGGTTTCAATGCTGACGCCATAGTCGAGCGGAAACTGGCGCAGCCATTGCCCCAAGCGTGACCAATCCAGATGGCAGCTGCCAATCATTCCCCTGTTGGCACCACAGAGATGCACATGGGTGGTGGAAGCTTGGTGGCTGTGGAGATCGTCGTAGAGATTGGCCTGCTCAAGATTCGCGTGGAAAAGATCCACCAAGATCCCAAAATTTGCTAGATCAACAGCCTCGCTTAGGGCTCGCGTTTGTTCAATGGTGTTGAGCAGGCTGCTTTGGTAGCGATTGAGTGGCTCAACACTGAAGGGTTTTCCCCATGCCTTGATCTCTTTAGCTAATTCAGCGTACGATTCACACAGTCTATGCCAGTCTTCGGAAGTACTGGGTTCACTCGCCAATTGGGACAGGTCACCGTGGATTGGTCCTGAGACCTTTTCGGCCCCACTTGTTTGGGCGAAGTCCAGCAATCGCCGCACATGATCCTGTGCTTCTCGCCGTTTGTTCAAATCTGTGCTGGCAAGACTCAGGCCCCGTGGCAATCCGGAGCACAAGGTATGGGGTAGGTCATGGCGATCACTCAGGTCTTTGAGGTGAATTGGGCTGAGGCCATCTAGGTCGTAGCTAGCGGCTTCGACAAAATCGAGGTCACTGTTCTTAAGGCGCGCAAAGATTTCTGTGGCTTCGTGATCTCTGAGGCTTGGTGACCAAGCAAAGGTGTGGGCTCCGATCCTTACCATGGCGCTATACGTTGAGCATGGCCGTAATCAGCTCAATCACGGCCGCTGGAGCTTCCTCCGGCACGTAGTGCCCGCACCCTGGGATCATCCCCCCCTCGACAGCGGGATCGCAGGCCTTGAGCGAGTTCACAAAGTTGAGCCCTGTGGCGTGTTCTCCTCCATATACCCGGATCGGTTTGGCGAATCGATGCTCACGATTGGCTTCCGCAAAGGCACGATTTTGTTCAACAGCCCTGTAGTAGTTGAATCCGGCGGTCATTGCTCCGGGCTTGCGATAAGCCTCGAGATAGGTGCTGATGGCGGCAGGTGTCATTGCTCCGGATACGGCAGCTTTGGTCTGGAAAAACCAGCCCAAGTACTCCTCTTCCCGACCGGCGGTGAGTAGCTCTGGGATATCGGCCATGGCATGGAAATGGAATTGCCAGGTGCGTGATCCCGGTCTTGGCATGTAGGCCTCTTGGGGCACCAGCCCAATCAGCGCTGCGTCCAATAGCAACGTGCCGCGCAGTTGGTCGGCATGGAGGATGGAGAAGGCATGGGCTACCCATGCGCCCACGTCGTGTCCCACCAGCAGCACCTCATCGATGTTGCGTTCTTTCAAATAGGCACTGATTTCCGAGGCAACAGCTGGGGTGCTGAAGTCTCCTGCTAGGTCGAGGCTGGTTTCACCTTGGCCCTTTAGCTCTAGTGCCACGACCCGTGCACGATCTTTCAACCCTGTAACCACATGGCGCCATGCATACCAGGTTTGGGGCCATCCTGCCAGGAGCAAAACCACAGGCCCTTGTCCTTCATCAACTGCATGGAAGCGCAGCTCTCCGACTTCAGTGGTGATGTGGTGGAAGGCTTCAGCAGTGTGATCTTGGTTCATGTCAGGGGGGGGGCTGGATATGCAGGGCTAGGAGGGTGAGGTCGTCGAAGGCTTCCGTACCACCAACGTGCAGGGCGATCTGCTCCACCACAGTTTCGGTAATAGTTTGGGCAGTCAGGGTGGATCTGTCCGCAATAAGCAACAGTTTCTTCAAAGGTTCGAGGCCCCAGCCGTCCCCCTTGTTGTTGCGTGCATCCGGGAGGCCATCGGTATAGGCAAATAGCAGATCTCCTGATTTCAACTTGAGAGTGTTTGCCTTAAAATCTGAAGCTTTGAATATTCCGATTGCCGGACCAGTAACTTCTAGCTGCTCGAGGTGGTTAGTTCGCAAGATGAATGGCCGCTCATGACCTGCATTCAGGTAAGTCATTTCTTGTGTTTGCTCTTCGTACGCCCCAATGAAAACTGTGGCAAACATGGCAGATTGGCCATGATTTTCAGCCATGTAATCATTGACAAGCATCGCTACAGCGGTGAGAAGCTCACGGGGTTTGTTGTTTGTTTCAAGTGAGAATCTTTGCAAGCTATAGCGCAGGAGGCTCCGGAACACGCTCATATAAAGCGCTGACCCCACCCCTTTATCACAGACATCAGCGATCACAACAAAGGTAGTTCCTTGAATTTCGAGTGCGTCATACCAATCGGCACTCACCTCGAGAGCGGGTGCGTTGAAAACCGACAATTCGTAATGCTCAGAAGTAGGCAGTTTTTTAATTAAAAAATCTTGATGGATACGCCGAGCCGTCTCTATTTGTTGGGCCACCAGCGCTGATTCTGTTTCCTTAGAGATGAGTTCTTTTAGATATTTTCCAGTTTCATTTATGTCATCAAGAAGCTCACCCATCTCGTTTGCTGGTCCAGGAGGTAGGTTGAGGATGAAGACTCCTTTGCGAATTTGGTGAAGCGCTCTTCCGGCAAGATGGAGAGGTTTGGCAATGTTCTTGCAAACCTTGAACGTTGCCCAGGTGATGAAGATCAGTGTGAATACTTGAAACAGTAGCAAGTTCCTGAGGCTTTTATAGATACCTCTAAAAGCTGTATTCTTGTCGATTACATTGACTGAAGTCCATTTTCTATTTGGCATTTCCCTGACCAAGACAAATAGTTCATGTCCCCTAACTGTGACTTGGTTAAAACCTTCATGTTTGCCATCGGCTAGCACTGCCAGAGGGGCCCAGGGCCCTTGGATGACCTCTCTCCCAGTTTGAATTGATATGTATTCCAGCCCCTTCCTTGCTGGAAAAACCAGATGGCCACTAGAATCAACCAGGAAAAAGGCATTCCCGGTGTAGTCATTTTGGGAAGGATTGAAGAATTCTCTCTTTTCAGTATCTTCTTCAGTTGGGTGGATGGTAGCTTCAATTTTATTGATTCTTGAGTCGGCGCCTACGTCTGAGAGTCGCAGGCAAAATGAAACCACACCACTGGGAGTTGGTTTTATGTTTTTAGTTGCATTAGGTTTGATTGGGTAGTAAGGGGCTGCTGCTGTCAAGCAGCCTGTGCGAAATCTCTCTGACCTTACAACTTCAAAGACAGGCTGGCCCTTGAGGGCATTTTGGAAATATGGACGCGATCGAATTTTTTCAGGCTCTAGAACTTCAAATAGCTTTTTCCCTGTTATCGCCAAAAGTTTGCCGCTTCTGTCTCGTATATGCCATTCTCTATAAGGGTAGGCGCGGGAAGCAGCATTCAATAAAAGCTTGGCGGCTTTAGTATCCCCAGTACGTATTGCGTATGAGCTTGTCAGC